>Ga0315288_10004513_pt1 | contig 17732 bp, 11 predicted proteins | sample YL17G11_20_MG_FD_203454 | JGI IMG/M metagenome (GOLD analysis project Ga0315288, IMG submission 203454) | Sediment microbial communities from Yellowstone Lake, YNP, Wyoming, USA - YL17G11_20 | ecosystem: Environmental > Aquatic > Freshwater > Lake > Sediment | place: USA: Wyoming | collected... | reverse complement strand
GAAAATCGGATCGAACATCGCCGTGTAACGAACACGGAGAAGCGTTGGAGTGAGCGGTGTGACCGACTCCAGACCGTACGGAGGGTAAGCGGAACCATACGGTCCTGCCCCGTACTCGCCACTACCGTAAGGTCCGATCAGATCAGCCATGGTGAACTCGATTGACTTGAGCGCCCTCTGTGTAGAAAGCAGTTTTCCCAGGCGTGCCAGATATCTGCTTCACTGGCCCCATAGGCGTTACTTCAAAAACCACGGGCTGCCCACCCCACTCACGAACCGCCCGGTTGGCATAGGACTGGGCGTACTCAAAATCGACGGTCAAGAAAACTTTGCCACGACGTTGAACCCTGGATTCAGTCTGCTTTCCTGTCTCAGTAGGAGGTAGTATTCGATCTTGGATCCCTAGAGCAGTGGAAGTTCCGTGGTAGTACGTCCCTTGAGGTGGTAGGTGTCCACGAAATGTTGGGCCTGTGACTATAGCCCTGCGATCATACGTGTCCACACTACACCTCAGCTATCGATGGAAATTGAGCCAGGGACCATTACCTCAAGCAATTATGTACCTTGAAATACTCTGCAAATTCTTCGGCGGTACCCTCACGACCTCGAATATGATCCGAATAGATATAGGCCGCTGCATCGATCGCATTCGTCCCCGGGATCAGTTCACACTCTGAATACTTGCGCCCACGTGTGCTTGCAGCACTACAATCGGGAGAATGAATTTCATACTCTCCTGAGCTTCGCAGCTTGCACACTTGAATCTTGGAAGAGGCAAAGCGTTCAACCACACGTTCTGAAGATGCTTGTTTTTTCGCCATGGAGCGAACCTTCTTTATAGCACTCAGAAGCGTCTTCTCTGACTCAGCTACCCAGCTCTCAAAGGCATCGGCCCAAGTAGACAACCGAGAAATCTCGTAGGCGATAGAGTGGCCTTGAAACTTAGGTTCCGCGAAGGCGTACTCAATCTGAGCCTTGGCGGGTATAACCATGGTGGTTCTCTGCACGGCGTTATGGAGTTCTCGTAACCAAGACTTTACTGGGACACCGGCAAACACAATAGTTTCTATCTGGCCGTCAAGATCTCGAAGCTCACGCCAAACCGGGTCAATCTCGTGCCAATACTGACTAAAACGTTTTTGCCACACCAGGTCATCGGAGAGATCCGTGGACTCCTGTTTAGCCTCACGCAGGATCGCTGGAAATTCACCGATCCAGGCCCGTAGTTTCTGATGCACCCCTAAAGCGACTTTGAGTGCGGTCTCTAGATCGTTACTGTTGATCATAATAGGCATCAACTATCGATAGAAATTTGGATGGACGCCGTCCCGGGGTCACGAACCATTTTATAGGTGTGGTATGCTCCGTCATAGAAATCGAACGGGATGCCACCAACGGTCAGACCCGTGTTTAGGTCAATAGCCAAAACGTAGCGCTCACCAAGCGGGGTCGTGATGAACCCAAGGCCAATTGTCACACCTGGACTAGAGAAGCCCACGCGAACCTGGGAGTCCCCAAGACCGCCCGTTGAATCTTGCAGGATCTTGAGCCGGAACTTCACCTCAGTCTGCATCGCTATCGAATCGGGTAGCGGGGAGTTGTTCCGGTACGTGGTCCGAGTACCGACACCATCCGTACCATAGGTCAGCACACCGGAGAACGCTGTTGCAAATTGGTGCGCTGCGGAACTGCTGTTTGTCGTTACCGAATACAAAGCAGTGGCGACAGTCGGGGGAGTCGGAGTTAGCTGCAAAGTAGTAGCACTCAGCACAGCCGACACACTATACAGACCCTTGGCCACGGAAGTCTGAATCTCTACGGTATCCCCCACTTGAACACCGGCAGTCAAAAACTGCGCGGAACCATCTGTCAACGAAGGCGAGCCACTGGATAGTGAAGCTGTCCCTTGTTCAAGCTCACTAGAACGAGTCCAAACAGACGCAGCACTCAAGTCATTCTCCGGCAACACTGCCCCGTCGTAGGTGAGACAAACCGTGTTCTGGAAATGCCAATCCGCACCGAAGTCAGGTGAGCACTCATCGGAGAACGGGGCAATAATCCCAGATTCCCCGGTGGTGGTTTCAATGACCTGTAGGCAATTGTAGAGCACATCATCGGGGACAATGATCCGGATGACTTGCTCTGAGCTATTCAACACAAACGCTTGGGAGTTGAGGACATCTTCCGGACGATTGAGGCCGACAACGGACACCAACACAGCGGTTGGGCTCCGCACCTCATAGGTTTGGGTGCTAGGCACCAAAGGTGTAGAATCATTCAAGAGCGTGTACGCGACAAGATTCGGATTCCGTAAAAGATCCGGCTCAGTTTGTGGCGGAATACCCTCCGATTCACTCCAAAAGTCTGTGTGCGTGTGGACAATGTTTGTCCGGTGATGCTCAAAAGAAGCCATGACATTCCGCTGATTCAAAACTTGGTGATGCGGAACAATACCAAGCTCAGAAATCGAACGAACTGCCCCAAACCGCACGTAGTCCCAAGAGGTCTGAGAAATGTTGGTTGGGTCAAATGCGCCCCACAAAATAGAAGGCAGCCCACCAGCAATGGTTCTGGAAATCCCGGAACTGCTAGGAGGCAGATCCAAGGAGTTGTAGCCAACCTGAATGATCGGTGTCACGACATTATCAAGTAGAACCGCTACCCCACCACTCGGATCTTTAAGAATGCGATATCGATGCGGTGTTGACCAATCCGTTTCAGTGACGATCCGATAATCCACCACCGATGGTTGTACTGGGAACGAGCTGGACAACGTAACTTGTGTCACCGCTACGGAATTGATGGTGTACACACCTCGGTTTGGACCGGCATCAACTATGAGTTGTTCACCTACGGCAACCCCGCTGGTGATGAAGTTCGCAAGCGAGTCCGTCAACACGTTGCCATTGGCACTAGCACCACGTCCAAGGGCCGTGAGTGGCAAGTGGTAGCCGGTAAGGGCATTCGGGTCGTAACCTTTCCACAAGCCTACAAACTTGCGGAAACCATAGTTTACTCGCCAGAAGTTCGCGTAAGCCCATTCGACAGTTGACTTGGCTTGTATACTCAGCGGCGTTGAAGATCCAAAGGACACCATGCCAGTGACTGACGGGGGTGGGGCATTGAAAGCGCTATACGCCACGGAACCAACAAGCACCCCGTCAACCCAGAGGCTCACTAGATTTCCACCAATGTTCTTGATTGCTCTGTAGGTATGAAACTGATTATCGAACCACTCAAAAGCGAAACGCCCACCGATGATTGGGTTACCCTCGGAATGGAACGTGACATACCGAACACCCGCTATGTCTTCTAGCAGGATGCCCACGGAGCGTGCACTGTCATAGACCTCTGCGGTAACACCGGCATAACCCACCATGTCCGGCACATAACTTACAACCAACGTACGGAACTCAAGTATATAATCCGTGCCTGAGCCAACCACACGTTCTGGTGATGCCAAAAGGTTGGTGTCGTCCAGGAAATATACTAGACCGTCCGTAGTGGAGCTGTCGGTTATCTTCAAAAACTGACCAACCATCGAGGCATCGGCCCCACCAATTTTGTTCCAGAGGTACGGAGTAAACAGCTCCGGAACTGAACGACCGCCATAGCTAAACTTGGGTGCTGGTTGATCCGGGAAAAAGCATAACTGGATCAACCTATCGCCATCATCAATAGCGGCAAGATTAGCATTTGGAGTTATCCCATGCGTGAATGTACGCAAGGTGACGTTAATATCCAGAATCGTATCGAACGACTCGGCCAACAACGGCTCAATTCGAGAAAAGCCTTTGAAGTCACCACTCACTAGACCAGCTACGTAAGGGTTGAAAATTTGCCACAGGATTGAGCCATTAGCTGCATCGTAGGCATCCAAAGTTGCCAAAACCCTAATGCTCGTAGGAGTCAACACCTCGGTAATCACGTAGACACCGGCATTGACAGCGGTACCGGCCAACCTGATGGACATCCCAACTTCAGCAACAGTCGCTAGAGCACTAGGAAGGGACAGGGTGGTGTAATCCAACACGGTTCCGGTCGCTCCGGTTTGAATTATGCTTTCCGGGTTGGTGGCACTTGTTGAATCAAGAAGCAGGTATTCACTGCTGATGATGGTTTCAGTCCCATGAAACCCTACTGGGGTCCACGGTTGCGAAGCTTCCTCAGGAGGGGTCGTGCCTTCATAAGACACAAAAACGGACGGAGCGGCTTGCAGAGGATTGATCGGAATAGCCGTGTACCGAACAAAGCTCCACGTAGAAGTGTTCAGGGCTTCACGGGACAAAGATCCGAAGAAGACCCCTTGGAGTTGATTGAATGGGTCGTTCAACTCCTCTAAATAAGGCAAATCCTCCGGTAGTGCTCGCAAAGACTCTACGATAGACCCGTCAATGTAACAACGCACAATGCCGGTACGGTCTCTGAAAATACGGTAGCTGCGTAACACCGACCAATCGAGCACCATGGGTAATCCAGTGGGGCTGCCCAAAGAATCGATCCCACCCGTCCAAGAGGTAATCAGTGAAGGGTCATTTCCCTCCCCAGCTTTTAGGATACCAAGTTTCCTACGATTCGATACCACGGGTTCTGAAGCATCAAACAGGTAGCCGATCACCACGGCCTTGTTGTTATCGGAATACCCAGAAGCGATACCCGTCCAGACACCATTGAGAGTAGGGACTGCATCAACCATCATTCGCCATGCAGAGGCGAAGACATGCTGGAAAGTGAGGTCAATATCTCGCGTCCAAAAGATTGGGTTTCCAATCGGAAAGGCACCCGACGTAGTGTCGATGACCACAAGGTCAGTACCCAGGATCATCGCCGTACCGGTCCCATGTCGCTCCCACGGAGCCACGGGTTCAACTTCGGGCAAAACTGTGGCTTGATAATTGACGAAACTAGACTCCAACGGTCGGGACATCGGAGGGAACGCAATCCGATTCGTTGGGGAATTCAAGAGCAGTAGATTTGGATCATTGAGAGCAGTTGAATAGGCCCTCTCGAAGGCTCTGTACTTGAGGTCACGTTGTAGTGGTTGTGGGACTTCAGCTAGTAGATCCAACGGCACAAATGTGGCGGGTTGAATCAGAGTGTTGTTATAGCGGTACTTGTGCTGCGTAGAATCCGCAGGCCTGCCCGTATCTCGGTTCCAATTGTTGAGTCTGAACTCCGAAGAATTCAGTCTTCGAAAGTCAACCACGGGATTACAAATCCAGCAGTAGTCAACATCCACGATGTCGGTAGGATCCGGAACCGTAGAAAGAATAATTTGACCCAAGAGCCCAATAACGGCATCGGGGATCACGGGGATGGTGTTGATGCGTACCGTAACATCAGACGGATCATCAGCAATCTCACCGTTGCGTGGATCGAAGATGATCCACGCAATCGTTCCGGGAGAAGGCGGACTGATCACCCCGTTAGACGGGTCCGGTAACGTGAAACTAGCAACGACCCGAATTTTGGTTGCCGAAAGCCTGGCTGAAATCCGGAAAGTACCATTATTAATTGATGACCCAGTGAGCGTTACATACAAGCCCACCATGGCTGGCGTGACCGTCGCACCATTCAAAACCAACGTGACGGCATCTACAATGACCGTAGACACTCCGGTCTGAAGTGTCAGGGCTGGTTTGGTGATCGGGCCCTTATCTACAAAGATACTCCGGGATGAAAGTGCTGGGGAACCGGAAAAGATCGCCTGATTGAACACTGGGTCCATCGGGTTGCCAGCCAAGTCATGCGGTGTCCCCGTGGCGTTCACGGTGACCTGGTAGGCTCCCGTGGCCATTCCCACGGTGGTGAGCATGACCTGATGGGGTGTGACGGTCTGGACCGTCTTCACCAACACCAGCGACGGTCCAGTGACCTCGTACTCGTTCGGACTCAGCAGCGCGAAGTCCACCCGCATCGTGTCCGAGAACGTGATCACGATTTGACCATCGGCTAGTTGTTCCGCCGATAGCACTTGGGGCTTACTAGAAACAGCCGTGAAGCTATCCTCGTATGCAAAGGGTTCTCCCGCTACGTCACGAAGCCCAGTCACGACAAGCGTGTAGGTTTTCGTATTCGTGGGTTTGTTGATCGTAAGATCAACACCTTCAATCCCCGTCGTGTGTGTCCAAACAATATTGCCGTTGTCAGGGTCCAATAGCAGCAGTTCTCGATCCAAACCCAAGGTACCGTCTGGGTAAACCTGAATCACTTTAGCGAACTGCACGTTATTGGCGGCACTCTGGAGAGAAATAAAATCGCCAACTAGAATCGGAAAAGTATAGCCGTAAGGAAAAAACAACCTCGTGAACTGGGTAGCAACACGAGTCAACTCAGCCAGAAATGTAGAACCGCCACTCAATACCGCTGTGGTGGGTGGCGAAATGGCTATGACCGTCGCGCTACCAGCCATCGTGGCTTGAATAGGCGACTGTACCGTAGGCATGGCGGCCAATGCTGAGGCACCCGCCATGACCGCTGTGGGCAAGTGCGGGTTGGCGGAAAGGCCAGAAACACCGGCCATCGTGGCTTGAGCCGCCTGAGCAACCGTAGCCGATGCAGTAAGCCCGGCACTCCCTAGCATTGACGCATTGGGAGCAATTGTCGTGACCGTCGCGTTGGCCGACAGGGTGGATCCCCCGACCATGCGAGCAACTTGACCTTCGTCGTAGTCAGAAACCACGAATCCGTAGCCACTTTGAATCGTCGTGTACCGGAGAGCCACGCTTTGAACCGCTATGGGTACGGCCAGGGAGGGGTCCTCTGCGATGAGCAGATAATTGAAGGGATCGCTGATCCCTTGTGCGGACAGCGTACTCCCGAAGGTAACCTCAAGCAGAGTGTTGTTACTGATAACGGGCATGGTTCACGACGGGTCGGTAGTCAGCGTCTCACCACACATGCTGGAGTAGTGAATCTTTCTCATTAGCCACGCCAACGCGAAAATTGCCCATTACCTAGTTGACCGCTCTTCTCTGACGCGCCCCGCAGCACAGTTTTGAAGCTTTCTACTTGATCACGGTCCATGTCCCCACCCAAGACATAGCGGGCGAACACTTCAGCCCACGCCTCGCTAATGGAGTTTCCACCGTAATCTGATACGGGGGAAACTTGAGGGGTATCCTTAGCGATGTCCTCAGCCAGCTTGTAGAGTTCGCGCATCAAGGTGGAAAGATCGCCCTCGATCTCGTCCAAGAGACCTCTCTTGGCATCGAGGTTCTTGAGCACCTCGGCCTCGTTTTTCTTCTTAATGAACTCCAACCACTCCCCCGAAATATTGATCTTTGAAAACTTGCGACTGGAGGCAAGGTACCGCTTGAGTAAAGCATCCACATGCTCGCGGCGAGACGTGTATTCTGGGGCGCTGCCGTACGTAACTTTCAAGGGGCCCTTGAAACGCTCCCAAACCAACGAATAGATAGGGTCGAACCCTAGGAATTTCTGTAGAACTTGTGAAAGGTTTTTGTACTCGTCCAACATCTCTTCAAAGTTACCGTGCTGATCCGTAACCTCTGACGTTGTTAGCACGTGCCGAAATTTTTCGATGGCTGGCCCAAGCGGTCTAAAAAGCTTGTCTGCCAACTCGGCTATATCGTCCACGTCTTTCTTCGTCAGGGCCGACCTAGAGATAGGTTTCCCTACCTCCGCCCGTGAGGGCTTGGTCTTCACAAGGGACTCAAACTTCGCTCTCTGGGCCTGAGACATCTGCTTGTACCAGTAACGATGCCCCAGCTCATGAGCCATTAACTCCACGATAAAGGAGCTGGGTCTCACAAATACCCCTACGGTGTCGGGGCCAATCTTGTAATGCCCACCGACCCCCAAATTAGCACCGTACTGGTTCTCACCGCCACACGTCTCACACTGAATGAACACCGTGCCGTACCAGGCGCTTTTAACGCCCTTTCGTTTAAGGGCGTCGTAAGCCGCCTCCAAGTGTTTAACGTACCGAAGGATTTCAGCGGCGCTTACCGTCCGATCATCCACGACAACCTTCATCCCATGAATATCAAATTCTTTGAAGGCGGGCTCCTCGATTACAAGCCTCTCGTCAGGATGGTTCTTGGAGTGTTCACTGATTCTCTTGGCATCGTCGCGCAAGATCTCTAGAACCCTATCGAGAAGTTCTGTGATCTCAGCAGAACGTGTGCTGTTCCATTGGCCCTTCGCAGGGTTCTTCTTGGTCTTGATGTGGGTATCAAGGGTTCCGGCGAAGTTGTCCCTGTAGAGCAGGAACATCTTCTCTCCGTCTTCTTTGCCTTGCCCACGAAATCTTGGCGTGTCATAGGTGATCGGTAAGGACCCTGTCCCCGTGGCTTGCTCGTACCAAAACTTGGCTGCGGAGCGTTGGTCAGACAAAGCGCTCTTCAAATTCTTGAATGCGGTCCGCAGCGCCTTACCCTCGGGATTCGGTGCCCCGGTCATGGGCGGAGGAGACGAATACGGCCCACGTCGAACGAACAAAACCTGATCTTCAAGGTTATCTACGAACTGGATCAGCCGGTCGAATGCCTTGAACACATCGGGCCAGTCGTGGATCTGCGGCTTGAGCAACGATAACCACCCACGCCGTACACCCATCAGCCACTGCTTGGTCAGCAGCTCGGCTGTGATGTAACGATTAGCTACACGGTGGGCCAGCTCAGAAGTCATCGGAGTGCAGCTCCCCCGTTACACACTGATTCACTTTCTTACCAAGCCGATCTCGATCACGGATGCCCGTCCAGTAACTGCGGAAGTCATCGTAGTAGTAGATACCCATTCTCCAGCGCATGGCGTCGAGGATTTTCCCGATCGTATCGTTCGGGATGTATTTGTCCGTGAAGATATAGCGGATGCGGTAGAGAGTGTGGGCCGGACGCACAAGATCTAGGATCTGCCGAATCGCTGAATCCGCATTGAACACATCAGGAGGGAAGCCACCACCTGGAGGAGCGATGATATCGATCGTGAAACCGAATTGATCGGAGATATCTAGCCCACTAGCCCCAGCCCGAACCAACAAGAAGTTTTCCGTAACCCGAATGTCCCCGGACATGAAAAGGGCCACCACGTCGCTCATGGACTTTGGGATGGAGCCTTGGAAATAGATACGGATCAGATTGAGAAAGAAGTTACGAAATTCATCGTCCGAGAAGCCTAGGTTCGGCAATTTGCTGTTAACTAGAACCAAGTACCCGACAATGGAATATAGAAAATCAGATCGGGTGGTAGCAAAAGCACGATCCCGATCCACGTCCTCAAGAGCTAGCTCAATACGGGCAAGTTCTACCGCAACCGCCTTGAGGGCTTGCGTGTAATTGGGTCCGGCGACTGTGGATACGTAGGAGCTTGGAAGAAGTCCAAGTAGGGTAGAGAAGATGGTCTGCGCCCGCTGCATTAGGCGCAAATTGTATTCTTTACCCGTCTGAGAAACGGATGAGTTTAGCCGCTCGTCCCCAAAAACAAATCTAGCCATTAGATCACGGCCTTCTTGAGCATCGTCTGTTTAGCCTTAGTGCTTCTCTTCAAATGGTAACGTACAGCGTCTAGACAGATACCTAGACGATCAGAAATCTCCGCTTTACTCAACCGTCGGTTCGAGTTTCGTTTAGCCTCCCACGTGTGGGAGGCTAAACGAGCTTTTAAAGTACGAACGGTCTGTCCTACGTACCGAAGAATATCGGTCATGGGGTCGTATAGGCCATAAATTATACCGTAAACCGTCAAACAAAGTCTTTCCAAGTGATCGTGAATTCTCCAAGCTCGATAATTTCCATGGCGGATACCGTAATATCGTGCGAACCGGAATCCCCACGAATGATGTAAGAAATAGCATAGGCATGGTTGGTTGGGATGTCGGCAGGCAGACCACCCAGCAATGACACTACAACGTGATTTGCAGTTTTCCTCAATCTCGCTGCCTGGTACTCACTAGGCAGGAAACCCTCTCCAGCAAGCGTAGCGTCGTCCGAGTAGCCAACGATCACAGCGCCTCCGGAACCGATAATGTACGCGGCATTGGTGCTTTGACCGACCAAGGTGAGGTCGTTAGCCGACAGCATCCCTACATCGTCTTGAAAAACCCCTTTATGCTCGGTATCTTGACCACCCAGATCAGTGGTCGGGTATTTCAAAGCGTTAGTCAGTATGTAGACAACGTTGCCGCCGTTATCGAGAATTGGGAGATGAGTGTAGGTTGAGAGCACGGATTCGCGTAACTTCTGGCTCCCCTCCGCATAAGCCATCTTGGCCATTGGAAGTACGTTGAACTGAATACCTGTACTGTCGTTGATCGCAGCATCCACGTTGGACTGAGCGACACCCTGACCAATCACCTTCTTGTTGAGGTCCAGAGAGACATTGTTGCGAACTACTGGGTCTGCCTTATCCTTGGCGGCACCCTTTTTGAGTTGAACCGTAGTTTCAATGTCGATATCGTTCAGTATGGATTGCTTTGCGAGCACATCAGCAGTGACATGCCGTTTGTTATTCAAGATCGCTTGTAGCTGTTGGAGAAGTTCATTGATCACGTAAGAGACTGTGAAGTTCTCATCGTGGACATAATCCACGGAAACTTCTTGACCATTAGCAATTTGTGAAGCCTGAGTACGAACAATTCTGGCCGGTGTGGTTGGCGTTCCAGCAATGATATCGAAATCGGGGACTAAAGCTTCCGGCCTTTCGTACTCAATAGTACGTTGCTCATTAAACACACGGATGGTGGCCGTGTTGATCCCAATGGAAGCCAAAGGTTCCTGCTCAAAACCAATCATGACATGAAGCTCATCATTGATCGTGATGGTGTCACCACTCGGAATTCCACCGGACGGAGTGATGACCACATAGTTTTGAGCAATGGTGCTCTCACCATTAAGTAACGGATCATCCGGTTTGAACAGCTTGTAATGAATGGATGGGTCTAGAGGCCCCGATACCTCACCAACAATAGACACGACACGACGCACCGGTTGCAAGGGCATCACGAACCGATTGACAGTCTGGAACCGATAATCGGCTGTGATTATATCGTCCACCACGGTCACGGGTTGAGCAATGGATGTATCGATCTGGAAAGTCTGGTAGTCCAAGATCACAACCCCGGTCAGGTCATAATCCAAGCCAAGCGTAACGTTTCGTACTCCAAGCCCCTGCCCTAAATTGTTCAGTATCTCTATGATTGGGGTACTAGAAGTCACCCGAGAATCAAGTACACGAAAGATCAGATTTGTAGGATCGATAATTTGGCACTGAATATCGCGTGCAACCTCGAACGTGAAAGCAAACTTATTCGTAACTTGTCGTTCCAGAACCCCCTGAATCCAAACGTCAACTTTTCCGCCAATGTGCTTAGCCCGCACATCGTCGTAATCACGCATCATGAGGGCGTCGCCGCTCTTCACAATTTTGGTCTTGATCACGCCAATTTTGTTGGCAGCCGTTTCTGCGTAACCAGTTTCAGTGCCAGTATCAACGGCAGCAAACCCAATCATGGACCTAGCCGCCAGATCGGCATTGGATTCCTGATCATTACCGAACACGGTTGCCGATTCATTGATGGCGGAAAGGCCGGATATGCCAACCAAGGTCTTGATAGTCCCCGGTGGTACGTTACCCGCTATACCGGAAGCCTCTGCCACAATAGGCACACGAATCTCATAACGACGCTCTTGGAAGTTGTAGAAAGCTTCCGCATTCGTAGTCGGGAGAACGAAAGACCCACCTATGCGGAAGCGTTGGGAGCTGATGTTGTTGGTCGAATCAGCTGTAGAAATGGCGAAGGATCCAGCAGGGATTTGGATGTCTTTAGACGGTCGGGTAGCCGTGTAACAAACCAAAGAACCAGTGGATGGTCTTCCTGGCAACCTGGTCTTGTTTACGTTAGCGGCTAGTTTATCGAACTGCTGGTCAATGAGCCCTTGGACGGAGGAGTCATTAGAGTACCCCAGGGCCGCCTTGAGGGCTTGTTTGTAGGCACTCCCAGCAACCGGGTCGGAGACCCCGCTACCACTCACATCGTCCAAAGCTAGTAGTGTCAGGAAGCTTTGACTCCGATGCACGAAGTCGAGCAAGAACCAGATACGCTCTGCTTCAGAAGCGAACGGATCAATATCCACGTCACGGGTCACGGAACCTGGCACCAACGAGATTTCGCTGTTGACCCGCAGAACCGCAGTCATGTAGTCAGTGACAATCTGTGCTTGTGTCCTACCCGGTAAGTCCCGAACGGTCGTGTCAATGATTAGCGGGGCACCAAGCACCTCTTGTGAGGTGGGTGTCTCAATTTCAGTGCCAGTGGTCGGATCAAAGTACATCCCAGTGACGACATAGTAGAGAGGGTCCGCATCTGGCACATTGATGAACTGGTCGGAGTTGAGCCCAAGTTGCCGATTATGCGTGAAAACCAGAAACTCATTGAACTCATAGTTCTGAAAGTTCCCGGTGAAGCGGAACTTCCCAGCCAACGTGGTGTTGTCGTGGAACGAATCCAAACGAACACCAAGTTCGTTTCCGAACTCATCCTCCTCGGAAATTCTCACCCTAATCACTTGAGCCGACGACACATCCCAAATAGCTAAATCATCGTAGGCCAGAATGTCGTCTTCTTCTAACTCCGAAGGCGTGGTGATCGGTTTCTCATTGATCCTGAAATACCCGGTAGCACCCGCTGGACTCGTAGAGGCGTAGAGATTGAAACCAAGAAAAGTAGCAGTGTCAACGGTAACAAGCACCAGATCTTGCGGCGTAAGTGTACTGCCAAAGGCCACATTCTCATTCGGGACAAATGTGGTTATGGGCTTGGGCTTAGCAGTCAAGATATCGACTACATTACGGTGCCTACGAACCCTAATACCAGTTGGGATTTGAGTACCCGTAGTATCCAAAACAGCTACCCGATTCACTGTCACGGACGAAGTAGCGGACACCCCACCAATGATATCGACGGTTCGGATGAGAATTACATTGACACCAAACTCTAGCGGTAAGCCCGTCGGATAGACACCGAGGTTTGGAATCGTGAAGGTTTGCAACACGAAACTAATGAGATTCGGGTCCGAGACAAACGCCCCACCATTCACGGATAGTTGGACCGACACCGTGTTAACATCCACAGTCCCGGTGATGATGATGGCCTCTTGGTTCGTGGTGAACACGAGGGCTGTCGTGAACCCACTCCCATCACGAAATGCTATTTGCGGGGCGCTCGCCATCTGAACCTCAACCTGTCAAAGAAGTGAAATTGGACGTTGTTCTAAGTCCACGTGTTAGTTGGATAGGGTCATTGGATCTGTTCTGAATTGTAACCGAGACAAAAATCACGGTGGGATCTTGGACACTCTGTTCCAAGTTCACGGCTAGGAGTCTGGCTGGGAACTCGCGATCCGAAATAGCCTGGCCGACATCATCCTCTTGTTGGCGCTTGATAGACTGCCAACGATTGAACGCTGTGTAGATATCCGATACGATAATGTTTTGCACGAAGTTACCCGCTGTGATCTTCTTGCCAATCGTTTCAATAAGCCCAGTCCCGTACCAAGAGTGGAACGGATTGCTGCCACGAATGGTGTAAATGTCTTTTTGGATCTCTTGAATGAGTAGAGCCTCATCCCGAACCTCGATGACTTTACCGTTGCCATCGTAACGCCAATCGTTCTCCATCCCGGAGCCACCGCAGCGTCGGCACTCTTGCCGAAGAGTCGTATACGATAGCTCTACGAAATCCGTACCACTACGTAGTGGCGTGTCGAACATGATGAGTCGAGTCGGTCTATCCTCCAACGTGGTTGGGTCATTAATTAGCGTCCAACCAGGCACCGCTTGTTGCCCACGAAACTCTCTGTTTGTCTGAAATCCGAACAGGCTCGCAGCCGTGCTACCACCGGTTACAAAAATGCTTGCTTCCCGACCGGTATCTCTAGATTCAAAAGCAATACGATCATCCACCACTGAAAACAGCACTCCAGAAAATCTTTGGTTCAGCTGTGCCGCCATCTGAGCTGACGACATCCGGTTTGAAGCGGGCAGTGTTGTGGTTTGAGTCGTGCCTTGATTTACGATCAAACTGAAAGCATCGGACACTCCCGGTTTAATCGAGAACGGACCCTTACGTGTGCCGGAGCTTCTGGCTGGTAAAAACACTCCAGGTGAAGGCACTTGGATGGCATTGTTCAGCATCACTTTAACTGAAATGGCGGACGAGATAGGGCGTAATGGGTGAACAGTTTGCCTGTCACTCGACACGAAGAGAGCTTCTTCCGTGACAAGGTGCTGGCACGCTTGATCTATTTGCCTATCGTAGGACATTATACCTGAGGCTTCGCCAAACCATCATAAGTGCGTTCAAATGTTGACGCAGGGGTACCCTTACCATCTTGACCAGGCATGTAACCGGCCACGGGTGCTCTAGCAAGTTTACCGTGCGGGTCCGGATCCGTAAGGTCATTCGTAACTGCTGTGTAGCGCCCGTCGGCAATCATCGCATCAATCTGATTCAGCAAGAACGCCAAGGATCCATCAACGGAGGCGTCACCCTTTGTTTTTTTCAATTGACCTATTTCAAGATCAAGCTGCTCGGCATAATCAATAGCCCGACGAATCTTACGTTCCAATGCACCCCGTCTATACTTGAGGTCATCCGAAACCCAACTTTTGATCTGTTGAACAATCAACGAAGATGGTGCATCTCCTAGACCGGCAACGGCCATGACCTCACCATTTGACATCAGCTGGGCGGGACGGGCCTCGCTGCCCGCGATCTGAAAGAGTGGCTGGCTGGAACTCCGTACATTCAAGTCAAACTCAACATCCCCACCCAAGACTTCATATGCCCCAAAGAGCTTCCCGCAGTAGGTATCGGGCGGATCGTTCGCGGTGCCAGTCGGGATCCCACCGGCATCATATGCAAACAACAGGTTGCCCACACGATCACGTTCCGCCTGCAAGTGCTGGATACGCGCATCGATAGGTTTAAGCTGATCCTGTACATACGTCCTAAAACGTGTGAACTGGCTAGCTGTGAATGTTCCGCTGAAGTCGAACGCCATGGTGTCCGATCCCAATTCCCACAAAACGAAACACGGTCTAGAAAATCAGGTCGAACGCGGCAGCAAACGGGCCGATGTCCACGGCCACGTAAGCAAACGCCACGCCTGCTGTGTAACCACCCGGCCCACTTGGCGGGGGGGTGCCTCCGGCATTGTCAATCAATTGGGCCCACTCGGCGGTGTCTCCCTCGGTTGAGGGCACACTCAGGATGTAAACACCCAAAGATAGGCTCAAAACGAAGTCCAAAATTGATATCAGGTACTCCAAGAACTGCTCAAGAACATTGATCTTACGAATAATTAGGTCAATGAAACTCTTGATCTCATCAATGACTCCACTGTAAGCGTCCAGCAAGGCCTGCATCTTGGCCAGCAACTCGTAAAGCAACTGGCCGGACCAAGGGACGATATCCCTCAAGAAGGCTACTTGAATCCAGTCCGGCGGTGCCCCACCCAATGTGAAGCTTTTGCAAAAGTTGACTCCCGCCAACACATTTAGCCGAGTCACGTCGTCCGTAAAAATCTTGCCGTAGAGCACCCCCGCTGCTTGAACGCCGCCTTGCCCAGCGAGGCCTGGGTCACGAACCTTTGTGATCTCGAAAACCAGATCCTTCAAATTAGTGGACTGGATACCAACACTGCCAGGTGGTGTGCCTTTCGGATAGGCACCTTCCATCAACTGCTTGAAGGCTTCCGCAGTCTGGGACTCAAGCATGGCCCCAGCCACGATTGAGGCCAAACGTGAAGATCCGCGTCGAACACTCCCCCGGTTCCAAGGAAGCTCCGGGAGCAACCCCGTCACATGGTCCGGTTGAAAAGCTGCCGTGACTGCCGTTACGTTAGCCACTGGACCCACAAGCGGGATCGCCTGAAACGAAGTTAGAGGACCAGCCAACGACGTGAGGGAACTTTTACCAACGTCGGAAGCAACCGTAAACGGGTCATCATGCGAACCATCGGGTAGGAATTTAGCGCCTTTGGGTAGTGGTAAATGAAAGTTCAGAGAAAAGGCGGTCTCAAAAAGTCTGTTAAGTGTCTCATACACATCAAAGTCCGGTGGGAACACAGGAATTCGTATGGACTGGATGCCGGTGGATCTACCCATCACCGGAGGGCTAGATGGATTAACGGCTGGCCACGTCATGTAGTTGGTTTGATCTAGGTAGTATTTTTTTGGTGTGGCCCACACCATAGTCTGGTCATTTTGGACAGCCAATTCACCACTGTAAGCTCTGACACGGTACCAGTAGGTCTTACCCACCTCCACATCCGTATCAATGTAACGGAATGTCCCAAGCTGCCCCAACAAGAAAGTAGCGGTATTACTGGTGGTGTCGATTACAATGTACTTCTGGAATTTGAAAACGGGATCGTTGTAGGTATCCGTTAGCCGTATTTTTTGATAGACGATGTTGCCTGGTCGGCCCCCATTCTCGAAGCTGGTAGGAACCGTGGCAACCACTTGCCCAGCCAGAGTAACGTCACCCAAAGAACCAACATCAACTTCGTTGACCGATGGATTCACCTCACTTTTCTCGATAAGAAAACGAGGAGGGACAAAGTGAGTTGAGAACGCTTGGATGAGGTCAGAGAACCCCGGATCACCGGGGTTGGTCGTAGGGGGCAGTGACCATTCGACAACGATTGACTTGGGCTGGTCCTGAAATAGTTTTACAATGGAAAGTATCGGATCCCCGTCTGCACCCAAAGGCAGAACCTTGAAATTAGCTGGTGCACCATACTGGGGAGTGGTGAACTCCTTGCCGAAAAACCGAAGCAAAACCTGAAGCAGGGCCAGGAGACCATTGACACTCTCCGCATCGACCACGAGCAATGTGAACCCACTCTTGGTAAGACCAGGGATAGGTTGTGGGCGATTTGGATCCCGTGAGTCAAACAATCCGGCTTTGAAACGAGTCGTGAACGCCTGATAACCACCAAGATGTAAAGCCAGATCCGGATCATTGCCTATGTCTGGAACGTCAAACCACCCGTAGACCCCCGTGCGTTGAAGGGCCTTGAACAACGCTATGATGAGCGCGATCAGAGCCTCCACCAAAGCCCTGATAGGGTTCCCAAAATCGACAAGGAATACTTTGATCGTCTCCAAGATGGTCTTAAGAACCTCCAAGAAAACCATCAACGTCTCAAGGGCGTTTCGCGCCTTCTCTAGCAACTCCTGACCAGGTAGCTGAATCGAGAGCGACTCCCATGTTGGATTTGCTGCCATTACGCTCCGTACTGCAACTTAGCCAGTTTACGCTTCAGGAGCGTGATCTCAGCTTCCGTAGCGGCCATGCCTAGCTTGACGACATGTTGCATTTTGTCGTTGATTCGGAATTGGCGATTCTGCCATTCGGGCTTCGGCTTTTCCTCTTCTTGATCGATTGGCTTTGATTCATCGCTCATGAAACTCACTCCTGTACTGCTAGCAGTTTGACCAGTTGATTGTAGATGGCGGCTTGGTTCTTGATTCGATTCACTACAGCGGTGGCCTGTTGAACCACCAAACCGCTCTCCAGGTTGATCCGGGCATCAATCCAAACGTAACGCTTGTCGTACAGTGCATCCGTGTTGTTCAAAATTTCGTCCGTTAGCGCCAAGTCCGTAGGAACCGCAGCTAACCGTGCATCCACAATGGTGTTCCTGGTGTCCAGATCCGAAGTGAGCGTTGCCCTGGTAAAACAAGGTAAACCAATCACTGACACT
>Ga0315288_10004510_pt1 | contig 17739 bp, 20 predicted proteins | sample YL17G11_20_MG_FD_203454 | JGI IMG/M metagenome (GOLD analysis project Ga0315288, IMG submission 203454) | Sediment microbial communities from Yellowstone Lake, YNP, Wyoming, USA - YL17G11_20 | ecosystem: Environmental > Aquatic > Freshwater > Lake > Sediment | place: USA: Wyoming | collected... | reverse complement strand
ATCAAGGTGGCGGCTGGCAACACCTACGGTAAGAACATTTACGAAAAGAGCGATAACCCAACTCCAGAGTCGGAGTTCAAGACTACCTATAAATCTCATGAAGTAGAGTTCCTTGGAAATGCATTCGGATTTTTCTCAGTGTTTGCCAACTCCTTTAAAGACGGCGGCCAGGGCACCGACAAAATCAAGGCGGCAGTGGACAAATGCCTGTTCATCAGGGGTGTATACGAAGAGGTGATAGCCAACTTCCTGTCGCTTACCAAAAATTACCGCAAACTTCACTGGGATGCGTTTGAGTGCCGAGTGGAGAAGAATCACGAGCAGTTGTCCAGGGTTTTGGCCGACATCACCTTGATAGACCAGCGCCTCAGACTTAAGAAGTCCATTTTCGGGCTGATTCTAAAGGCTGAAACCGTCACCAAAAATTTCACCAGCATTCGGTCCACCATCATTGCGCCCTACCTTAGGTCGGTATACAGCACCGCCAAGAATACCGCCAAGAACGCGCACCAGATGCTTGACAACTTCCAGAACGGCTCAATTGGCCTCATCCGGGCCATCAGCTGCTACTCCACCAAGCGATCGGCCTCCTTTGCGTCGGTAGCGAAGTGGTGGATTAAGCAGATGATGCTCCTTTCTATCAAAGAAGACGCTAACTTCGTCAAACTGCCGGTATCAACCTGGCAGGCCTACACCCAACTAGAGAAGGCCAAGTTCCGCATCAATGGCAGCGACGACGATATTGAAACCATCGCTAAAGCCGCTAAGATGCCAACCAAGAAGGCCAAGTCGGTATACGATACTGTCAAAATCGCTCAGGTGTTCTCGCTCAACAAGCCTTATGACGCCGACGAGAAGTTGACGCTTGAAGACATTATCACCAACGAGAACAAACTCGGATACGCGGACTACGAGTTTGAGGATCTAGTACGCTACTACTGCAGCAAAGCCGACCTAACCCAACCAGAGACTCGGATTTTGGCATTGCGTCATGGTATGTTTGACATTCTGAAAGAACCAACACCATCAACCAACACCGAAATTGTCAATGAGGCCTTAAGGCAAAATTTGGCGTGCTTAGGTTATGCCTATCGAATAAAGTGCACTGCGTCGTAAAAGCATTTGGGAATTTTGGAATACGGTAACAGGCCACCGGGCCAACAGCAATCATTCAGCGAATTTAGGCATCAAACACCAAGGATTGGAGACTAGTATGAGTTTTCCTGGAGCACCGGGTCACACCCCCGTCGTCACTACCGCTCAAGGCTTCGCGCCGCCCCCGGCTTACATCCCTAAGCCAGGTGGATTCCAGACTGCATCGAACCTGCAGCCGCGCTGGGACGCGAACATCAACTTCTTCGACTTCCCTCCAGGCACGTTCGTAAGAATGCGCTTCGTTGGACCAGTCACCAAGATCTATCAACATTGGCTGAAGTCGCAGAAGGGACAGAAGAACTTCCCACAGTTCTGCGTTGACTGGGATATCGCGGGGCAGAAGTGGAAAGACCAGCACACCTGCCCAGTCGAGAAAAACCTCGATCTGGAGAACGTGCACAAAGAGCAAAAGGCCCGCTTCTCTGGCCTGGCACATGCCATCATCAAGGACTTCCCGAATCCAGGTGCTGCCTATCTGATGGCAGTTCGAGTTCCGGCCCAGGTGATGATCACCCTAGAGAAGATCGCCCAGATCAACATCCACGTGATCGAGGGCACCACCTACAAGGTAGACGTCACGGACCCATACTACGGTATGGACGTGTTCGTTCTCTACGACCCCAAGCAGACCAACAACAAATACAACGTGCAGCAGACCAACCAAGGGTCGCAGCCGCTGACTCAGAGTGAGATGGGTTTCATGACCCAGCTCTACAACTGGGGTGAAATCATCGTTCCTCAGACGTTTCAAGAACTGGAACGTGCTCTGAAGCAGAACGGTTACCTCGGAGCGGTGGACGCGCCAGCCGCAGGCGTGCTACCAGGGCTGCCGGTGCCACCTACTTACACGGTGGGCGCCGGTGCGCCACAGTCGTTCGGAGGTCCTCCAGTCGTCAATGTAGGCCCGCCGCAGGTCCCAGCCGGATACGCGCCACCGCAGGCACCGGTGGCTTACCAACCACAGCCACCGCAGGCACCGGTGGCTTACCAGCCACAACCACCGCAGCAGCCATACATGCCACCGCAGCCGCCTATGCAGCAAATGGCACCCCCCGGCGCTCACATTCTATCAGGCCCGGCGCCAGCCCCGATGCCGATGGGCATGCCGACACCAATGCCGACGATGGCTACGGCCATTCAACCGGCGCTCCAAGCATCAGTGCCCCCGGCTCCGATGCCGCTCAATCAAGTGGCGCCTATGAGTCAGCCTGCCCCAGTCGCTGCTGCGCCTCAGGCGGACCCGGGTTCACGCTCTTTCTTGGTGATGGGTAAGGGCCAGGTTGATGCGACGACGTTCCAAAACGAAATCATCTCTTACGCTGGCCGGCTGGCGCGTGGCCAACCCATGAAGTTCTCTGGTGGAGGCGAAATCGAGGGGTTCCAAGTTCTAGCCTGCTTCGGATCATACAAGGGCGACGGCGAATGCATTCGTTGCCCGATCCGCAAGTATTGTTTGGATGCTAAGCCTTGATGCAAGAGATCGGCTTCGACGCCTATGTCGATGAGATCGGGAAGCCAGGGGTAGGCATATTCGTCCTTCTACTTGAAGACGAGTATGCCTACCTTGGAGCCCAGGATTCTCACTGGCTCAATCACACGAATGAACGCACGTTCGTGGTGAGGCTGTCGGTTGACGATTTCAAGATTCTTGATTACGGCGTACACCCAATGTTTCAATTCTATTTGAACGGCAAAGAATTTCGGTCCCTGCGGGGAGTCATTTCACTAGACACCTTCAGTAAGGTCCTAAAGGATATCAACCATGAGCGCCGAAGAAAACCAAGTGGGCGATGAAGCACCCAAAAAGGGTGGCAAACGCGGCGAAGACAAGGCCGAGGGTGGCAGAGTTCTGTCCATTGATGAGATTGTCAGCAAAGCCTCACGCCAAGCTGAGAAAAATTCAACTATGGAGTTGGTCTTTCAAAAGCGCGAACTAGTAGCAGACCGCACCACCAGCTTTGGCAGCCTGCACATCGACCGTATCACTGGCGGCGGCATTCCGCCAGGTCGAATCGTCGGAGTGGCAGGCCCGGAGGGCGCCGGCAAATCGTTGATTGCGGACGACTCAATCCACTGCCAACTTAAGGCTGGCCGCGTAGCGGTGAAGTACGACGCCGAAGGCACGGCCGACCCGATGTTTCTGCAGGCCCGAGGCATCGACTATTCTAAATATATCGGCAAGCGGAATAAAAATGGCGACCTGAACAACGGTCAACGTGACTTCATCTATTACTACCAACCAGAAACCGGTCAGCAGATGCTGCAGCACATGATTACCATCATGGATGCGATGCCGGAGAACCGAAACGCCCAGTTCCCTCCGGTGCTGTTCGTTACCGACTCCGTTGTGGCATTGATTCCAGAGGCTCTCCAGGACGATCTAGATGGCAACAAGACAGCCGCGCACGCTCGAATGTATTCGGAGATGCTGCCACTGATCAAAGGCCGTCTGTCGCGTACCGGCTGCTCCTGGCTGTATGTCAACCAGATCCGCCTCAAGCCGGGCCAGAGCTACGGCAGCCCAGAGTATGAGCCATGTCTGGTTGGTGACACAAGGATTGCGACAGACCACGGATTAATCAAAATCGAAGATTGCATGAATAAAGACTACAAGGCCCTCACGCCCGATGGTGTGGTGTCCATTGAGTCCCAGTTCGTGTACACTGGAAAGAAGAATACCGTAATCCTGTGCCTCCGTAATGGGATGAGGATCGAGGTAACTCCTGATCACAAAGTCACTACTACAGACGGTGACTATCAGGCCAAAGACTGCCTTAATCGGAGAGTAGTTTTGACTACCGGTGGCTGTTTCGGCAGGGAGCTAGAGGACAGAGACGTTGGTCTGTTGTTGGGGTGGACCGTAGGTGACGGGTGGCTGACGGACTTCGATGCCAAGTTTGGTGTCTGCTTTGGTCCAGACGACTATTTCGCCAAGGCTGAGGTCTGTCGCATCTTAGCCGATCGCTACAACATCTGCCACGCAGTAAGAGCCAAGGGGGAGAAGACGTCGGTTGAGTCTGTGTCAAGCGATAAGGCGTCCATCAAGAACGACTTCCGTAAGTGGGGGTGGAAGCCGGCAAAGTCACGCGGCAAAGAAGTTCCGGAGGTTATTTTCCGGTCTGACCGCACCACAATGGCTGCGTTCTTGGGGGCGTTGTTTTCAGCAGATGGCAGCGTTAGGTCACTGACTGACTGTCGAGACTGCGTAGAACTGACGACGACGTCGGAGGAGTTGGCAAAGCAGACTCAGCTCCTGCTACTCAATTTCAGTGTCACATCAAAGATTCACTATGCGGATCGCCAGGGGCAAGTATCGCTGCCCAAGAACGACGGCAGTGGTGAGAACGCAGAGCCAACGGATCGTACTGATTACTGGCGGGTAGTAATCTCTGGCGAGGCTATAGAGAACTTTAAGCTCTGCATCGGGTTCCCATTGAGCCCCCAGAAGCAAGCCAAGTTACAGCAAGTAAAATGGTCAAAAGCGCTTGATCTTACTTGCGAGGTGGTAGACATTCAGAACGGTGTGATTGAGCGCCATGTATTTGATGTCAAGGAGCCATTGACTAATCATCTACAGGCCAACGGCATTATTACGCACAACTGTGGCGAGGCTTTGAAGTTCTACTCCTCGATGCGCCTCAACCTGTCGCGGTCCAAGCCCAAGAATCCGCTGAAGTTGGACGATGATCACCCATTTGTGGGCGACGGCAACATCATCAAAGCGGCGCCAAAGGCTGGTGGGATTTGGGAGGAGTGTCACAGCTGCGAGCCTGGACTAGAAAAAGGCGTTGGCTTAGATCGGTACATCTACACCGCGATCAAGACCATCAAGAACAAAGTGTACAACCCGTTCAAGGCCTGCTGGATGCGTATCCAATTCGAAGAGAATGGAAGCACTGGCCACGGACTCGACAAAGTCTACGACGTGTTTACATTTTTGCTAGCCGAAGGATTCTTGGTCAAGGCCACAGCGCGCAAAGATCTCGGTGAGAAAGCGGAACATGTCAGGGGTGTGTACGAGGTAGTCGCATCAGCCGAGTTTGACCCTAGAACAGTGGGGATTCCAGAGCGGTTCAACTACTTTGCCTTCAAAGATTGGGTTGGCAAAAACCCACAAATTCAAGACGTGCTTCGTGAAAAGTTGATTGTTTCAGGGCTGGTCTACAGAAAGACGGAGTAGAACAAATGTTAGAGATTCGCATCACGCCACAGAAGATGTTTGTGGTTCTTTCCAACTTTCTGGACGAACCACAGGCCAAGTCCATCATTTTGGATCTGTTGCTGGAAATGGACGGTCAGCCGCTGACAACGGCTGAGGAACTGGATCTGTCGCTGCTTGAGGCCGCTGAGGCTGATGAAGTAGCGGTAGCAGATGAGGCAACTCCAGACGGGACAGGAAAAAAGCCCGTCGCGGTAAAGGCACCAAAGCCGCGTCCGATCTCGAAAAGTCGCCGGGTTAGTTTCTCCGCCTTTGGTGGCAAGGCCCAAGGTCTACTTGGAAATGGAGACTCTGACAACGATGAAGCCTAAGTTTTCAGCGAAACATGTGCTTAAGAAGTATGTGGATGAGTTCACCACCGAGGGGCTCAACCTCAAAAATCTTGGGTACCTAGACTTCCATCTAGGGCGTTTAGAGCGTATGCAGGCAGTGTGGGAAGCCAACTCCCAGGACCCGCAGTTTTCAGTGCGTCAGCGAGCCAGGTCAAGGGACCTGTCTCAATGTGCGCAGGGTCTGGTGAACGGCATCAAGTTTGGCATTTCGTTCATTCAGCATCAAGATACCGATCTGGATAAGGCTCTGAAAGAGGGCCTTGATAAGGGTGTTCAACAGTGAGATTCGTGCAGGCCAGCGACATCCACATTGGTGAGTCAAGGACTCTGCCAAACTATTTGGAGCGCCATGCTCCGGTGCTTTGGCAGATCCAAGATCGTTGTATCCAAGAACGTCTGCCGTTGATTTTGCCTGGTGATGTGTTTCACACTAAGACACCAACATTTGAAGAGCGTCTGCTTGCCGATAGATTTTTCGGTAGATGTGAGGCTGAGAAAATTCCAACTATTGTGACGCCTGGCAATCACGACCATCTTTATGGTGAAGTCACGCTGCTTGACGGATACAAACATTATCCGCTTACATACGTGAAGATTGTAACATACAAACCAGAGGTCGCTGTGATTGGCGACACTGCTTTTATTTGCGTTGGCTGGGGCAACTACTCGAAAGATGACCTGGAGCAAATCGTTAGAGGGTTTCTGCCTGGTGTGATGCAGTACAAGTACCGCGTGGCACTGGTGCATGAGTGTATTGTAGGTTCTCGATTCGATAACGGCCTAGTATCCCCGAAAGGGTCGTCGTTACCAAATATTTCCGAGATAACTTACTGGGCCGTTGGTGACATTCACACTTTTCAGCCCACCAACCTACCAAATGGATTCTATGCTGGAGCGCCCCTGCAGTTTAGATTTGATGATCAGCAGACCAAGGGTTACTTGGTGGTTGACCTCGATCATCCCACGAATCCTACGTTTGTGCCGTCGCAGTTTAGAAAACTGAAAACAGTTGATAGTGTGGACCAAATCATCGACGATTCGTATTATATGGTCAGAGGAGGCATGGATGAAGTGCTGAAGGGGAACAAGTTGGACAATGTTCTCCGCACAGACTATGAGTTTACAGAAAAAACGGCAATTTCATATACAAAACTGTCCATAACTGATGGACTACCAGAGTTTTTGGCTTTACATGGATTTGACAATCAATACCAAGAGCGTGCGGTCAAGTGGGTCAACAAGTCGCTTAACCAAACCGGAGCCTGAGGATGACGACGTGGGCGAAAACTACACAATCAAAAAGTATAGCAATCGGAAATACTACGATTCACATCAGCACAAATATGTGTCGATCGGTGGGGTGTTTCAATTGTTTGAGTCGCTTCTGGACACAGACAGTCCTTTAAAAGTGATCGACCGTCACAATAATGACATCACGACGACGACGATTATCGAGGGCATTAAGCACCATATAGTGCAAAATCCAGATATTCTTTCACGCGTGGTGGAGAGCGTCCTCAATGTCAAACGAAAAAAGGTCGCCAACGGCGGAGCCTGAGTGCTTTGGTTTGGCAGAGCTGTCGCCACTTGACCTTCTCGACCTACTGCCTGTTGGGGCCGAGGTAAGGGCGTATGACCGAAAGGCTAGTACAGTAACGGTGACTTGCGGAAGTCGCATAGTGACGTTCTGGTTTGCCACTGATACTGAGATTGCCCAAAAGGGCTTAAAGATAGTGGATAGTTCCATACCTAGTTTGTTTAAAGTCAAGCCAAGCCTCAAGAAGGCCAAAGGGAAATCTGATGGAAAACGACGCAAAAGAGCAAATTAGACAAAAGCAGGCTGCTCTATTCGCACGAGTTGGTCACAATGCCCCTGAGGGGGACCTCGTGGACTATGATGAGTATGGTATTCCCAATGTGCCGGAGAACCAGCCTCCAACACCCCCGCCGCCACCCCATGATGTGCGCGGCCCTGGCCAGCGTCCCCCACAGCCACGCCCCACGCAGAGACCGGAGCCATTAGAAAAATATCAACATCCAGTAGTTAGCAAGCTATTGGGCAAATTTGGCCTCAAGAAGGAAAAGCGATACCCATTGGAGGTTACTACAGACCAGGCATCGTTTAAATTCTTGATGGTGCCTATCCCAGACGAGTTGTCATTATGGGCTGTTCAAAAGGGCCAAGACCTGTCTGCGCAGGAGGGTCTACAAATCGGCACAGGATGGTTGCAGACTTTGCTGATGGCCTGCTCCGTTGTTGCAATGGACGAAACCCCTGTTTACGAGGTATGGGGGCTGACTCCATCTGATGAAGAGGCAGCAGTTCTCAGACGAGACCCGTATGATATATCAAATAGGCTAATTAAACTGTCAGCCACCGCATTAGCGAAACTACTCTGGTCCAGACTGCCAATGGTTACTGATAGGCTAGACAAATTTTACAAAGAAGTTGTATCACCATCCATCAAGGTTGAATCAACCTACGAACGAGAACAAAAGGAACTGAAAGGCAATCTATGCCGATTCCTATGCCCGATCGATAAATGCACCTATGAGTTTACCGAAGTGCCTGTGACCGCAGAAGGCGGTGGGACCGCACCACTATTCTGCAAATTTCATGGCACCACAATGGTGAACGTATCAAGCCTGAAAGAGGAGTCTGACTTCCCTTTGGCCTAAAGGCCACGGAAAAAAGCCCTCAGCTTTACATTCGTGGCATGGTGATGGCAAGGGGTGGATACACCCCTTCTGATATACGTGAAATGGACAACGACGAGGTCCTTTTCTTATATCATTATCAGAATCGTGCTGAGGATCGGAGATTTGAAAAGCTGGGAAGTTATTTAGGTGTACTATGGGACTTGGAGGAAGTGGCAAACCCGTCTCAGTCGTCTGCCGACCAGTCTACCAAGCTATTCTTTCCGCTATCTACCGTGATCAAGCCTGAACTGATGGACTTTGTCAAGAAGAAGGCCAACTCGATAACCACCACGGTCCACAACTCAATAATCGGTGGCGGTGACTACGTCAAGGGTGCTAATGAGAAAATCATACCCATGTCTACTCTATCGAAAGAAGACTTCCTCAAGATGATCGGCAAGCCTAATGCGGCTCAAATGCGCCAGCAACAGAAGGACCAAAAGGGGAGAGACAACGATCGCCACGGTCGAGAGTCCTAGCTTACCACACGACTAGCGGCTTAGCCTGGTGAGTTTCTGTATGGTCGCATTGCACTGGCATACGATAAGTGATGCCGTGCTTTGGGTGCACCACAAATAGTGCCTGCTGCGGCTTCTCAAAACCAAAGTTGCTGATGTAGGCGTACTCGTCCATACCTTTAATACTGTTGTGGACGGCTAAGTTGTTGATGGTATATGAGTTGTCATTCTCAACTTCCAAATTATAGACGTCGCATTCTACGTAGTCCGACCAAATATTTGTAATTCGCACAAAAAGTTGCTGGTTGTGCTCTAGGTATTTGTGGCCTACTCCATCGCCTACCTGACCGGATTCTGGATCAAGATCCATATCTCTAGTGATTTGATCAGCGTTATCACCAGTAAACCCAATCAGCCCTGATTTGTTGGCATACTGGCCGCTAATGCTTCCCATTCGGGATGGTCTTAGTCCACATTTTAGGGCGATGAACATCATTTGATTTAACAACTGATCACTGACAGACCTGGCACAGACAAATCTGCCGCCCTTTTTGTTGAACTTTCTAATATGTCCATCGCCTTCAAGCCATCCTAGCAACATTTGATACAGATGTTCTTTGGGGTAACCCATGATATCTGCGCGGATTTGTTTGTGGCGTGCACCTTTCCCACATAGGTCCACCAATTCTTTGGCAGCGGCGGACCTATAAATGCAAACCTCTCTCAGAGTCTTGTGTGGCCTTTCCATGACCCCTGTGGAGTTGTCACCGAAGTGTTTTTCGGCTACATCGTGGATAAACTGTCCATATTTTTCTTCGTCAATATGTAGAGAAAATGTTGAATGATGCAGTTTCCCATCGCGGCCCGATGACGACCCCTCTGCCAAGTAAAGACCTAAAAACCTCATGAAATCCAGGTTGTGACCATCGGCTGGTGGTAATTCCTCAACTGGTCTGGTCATTTGGATATAATCACCGACACTTAATAACCTTGCTGGGATCCACTCCGGTTTGTAGTCAGTGGGGGTGATGCCCCGTCTATCACGATGGGTGGTGTTATTTGGGACTCCGGATGTGGTTTGGTTTCCCTTAATTGCCAGTATTGGGTGTTCACTAGTGCAGTTAATTTCACTAGCTGCTGGGCCAACCCAAATCTTAAAGAGTTGACCGCTATATGGTCGCTTCAGTGTTTCTAATACTATATTAGAATGACCAGAATGAGATAAGACTTTCTCACCAACCACTATGTCTTGAATCGGTTTGTGAGTACCGTCGTACAATACAATCATCTCATCTTTTATAAAACAGCCATTGACAATCAGTGTTTCGGTGTGAATATATTGGTGCCAATGGCCCATCATCATGATGTCGAACGGCTTCTTCACGGCCTGTTGACGTTTCTGCTTCCGAGCGTGGCCGATCATCAACGGCGAAAACACACCTGAGATTCCAGATCCGCCTCTGAATTGGTCACCGTGCGTCAGCAGAAACGTTTTGTTGTAGACAGTGAACGTCAAGTCCGCGCTGTCTGGGATGCAGAATGTCACGCGCTCGTCACCGGCAAAATGGCGAGCGATGTTATGGTATATCAGCCATTCGAAGTTATTCTTAACACGCCCTTTGGCTCTGGGCTTTTTGTGCAGACGTCCGTGGTTTCCTACCACACCAGGGACGAACACCTTACCAAAAGAGTCTGCTAGGGCCATGATGCCTTGGCATAGCAACTCCGTCAAATCTACGGCCGACTGCAGAATTGGGTACTCATTGCTTTCTGCCAACTCCTCGTGAATTTGACCGGAGAGAAGATCGCCGCCTAATGCACAGACCACACCCTCATATTTTGGTTTATGGAAATAATTCTGGCATAGGTCGATGGCGGTTTGGAATGTGTTCTGAATGCGGCGAACAGCAATTTCGCGGTTGTATTCGTTTACACCCTCTACCTCAGCCGGATTCACCACCTCATCGAAGTGGATGTCGCTGAGGAACAACACTGGGATGCCTGTCATGCCGGTCTTGGTTTTCTCCACCAGCCACTCTGGGCGGGTGTCGATTTCGGCGGCTTTGAGCGCATGGAGGAACTCTTTGATATCACCGGACGTGATGACCTCCTGCCTTAGGCCTTCTAGCTCCCTACGGAGTGAGTCATTGTCTGACTTGAGCCTGGCGTTCGTCAGTTTTTCGTGTCGGATCTTAGTTTGGGCGCCTTCTTTCAACGTTTCCTTGATGGAAACACCACTGTTTTGCAGCTTGTCTAAGACGGCTCCGGCCGAACGTTCAGGGTAGAATCGTCTAAATCGTTCCACCGCATCATCGCTGGTATCACATTCAGCAAAACATTTGAGACAAATTCGCCACTCTTCATCTGACCAACGTTTCGAAGACATGCAGCCCTCATAAAGATGGGTTCACCATGGAATGAGCGCCGGATAGATTCAGCTTGGAATAAGGTCAATATAAGTGCGGCTGATAAAAACCGGTAAATTCAACGTTGACGTGGACTCACCCAAACATGAAGCTTATTTACTGCAGAGAGTGCCAAGACGTTTTCAAGTTGGCATTTGTGCATCGATTCTGCGAATGTGGAAAGAGTTGGGGCGCCTATGTCAACGATCTCGACGCCGAGTATTGGGGACCAGCCGTACCTATCGAGTTCAACAACAACACGCTCGCCACGGCGGTCCGCAGCCAGCCAGAACGAGGTCTCGGTTTTGTTTTCGAGGCATTCGTGATTCCCAAAGAGTGCCCGAGTATGATAAAGAAGAGGTAGAGCAAAACATATCCCATGCCACGGACGGTATTTCGCAAAGCCAGGAGCGTTCATGCTCTCTATTAACCATACGAAGTGTAGAATTACAGGATCCAAACTGCTTGAGATACGTGTCGGACGCTACCGAATGGCCGTCCTCAGGTGGTCGCCAACCACGCTCATATATTTGGGTCTGTTTGCCGTCGCGAACATGTCAAAGGACTGACATACCTGCCCTAAAGTTCAGAATACTCTCTTCCGATAAGAAGTGGACGCTAGGCGGAAAATGTGGTAAAAACACCTAGCCTATCGAGAAGGAGGGCGTATGAGTGTGGCCACAGGGATGGCTCGCGGATTTGTGGTCTTAGATGAGAATATCCAAGACCTCAAGCAGCAACTGCAGAGCAAGAGTCTGAAAGTCATCGTCCCGGTGTCCGGGATGGATGATGATGTGATAGCAGAGGCTCTCGCCGCTGGTCGGATTCTGATTACCAATAACACCAAAGACTTCAAACAGCTGGCAATCGAGTTTGAGTTTGGCATTATTGGAACAGAAAAAGCCACTAAAGATGTGATCACGATGGCTAAGCAAATCTCCAGTGCAATAACGGAGCATTCTCTTTGGTCGAAAAAGAACCCATTTCTTGTGTCACTCAAGGCTGACGGCACCTCGACTTACAAAGACTTATCAGAACCCCGTTGATTGGAGGTAGTATGAACGCCAACCGCACCCAAGAGCTAGAAAAACTGCTCACCGAGGCGTCCAGTGCCTACTACAACGGCGATGCGCAAATGTCGGACGCCGAGTTCGACGACCTGGTGGACGAACTCCGACAACTGGCACCCAAAAGCAAAGTGCTGAAAAAGATCGGCGCCCCGGCCAAAGCCTCCGGTTTCGTGGAAACCAGGCATGAACGCCCGATGGGGTCGCTGCTCAAGGTCAACACGCTGGAAGACGTCACGGCGTGGTTCCTCAAGTACACATCGGGGGCCGTGTTCTGGAGCGAAAAACTCGATGGGTTCTCGCTGTCGCTCACTTACAAAGAGGGCAAGCTGCTCCAGGCCGTGACGCGAGGCGACGGCATCACTGGCGAGGACATCCTGGTGAACGTGCTGAAAATGCACGGCATTCCTAAGAGAATCGATTTCGAGGGTATCGCCTACGTCCGTTGCGAGGCGATGCTGCTGATCGACGACTGGAAAACGTACTTCCCAACCAAAGCCAACCCGCGCAACGCTGCAGCCGGCACGGCCCGCCGTCATGATGGGGTTGGTAGCGAACATCTTACGGTTTTCGCCCACGACGTTATCAGCCCCGACTTCGACTTCGTCACCGAGAAAGAGAAATACATCTGGCTGCAAACGTTCGGGTTCCTCTGTCCCGACTTTGGTCTGGTGTCGTCGGTGGATGAAATGATGACCGTCCATAAACGCTACGAGGACGGCCACCGCTCCACGCTGCCATACGAAATCGACGGTCTGGTGGAACGCGAGAACGACGTCGCCAAGTCTTTGGAACTGGGCGAGACGGACGGTCGGCCCAAGGGCCAGCGGGCGCACAAATTCAAGGCGCTGTCGGGGTTCACGACGCTGGAAAGCGTCACGTGGCAGGTCGGGCGCACCGGGCTGGTGTGGCCGGTGGCCGAACTCAAGCCGGTCAACGTCGGCGGCGTCACGATTTCGCGTTGCTCGCTCGACAACGTGCTGCAGATGCGTGACAAAGGCCTCGAAATCGGCTGCGACGTCGAAATTATCAGAAGTAACGATGTTATACCTAAGCTGCTTCGCAAGACCAAGCCAGGCATCGCGGCCATCGACTATCCTACGGTCTGCCCCTGCTGCAAAACCCCTCTGGACGAACGCCGTGACGACGCTGGTACCGTCAACTTTCTGGTGTGCCCGAACAGCATCAGCTGCGCCGACCAGGCTCAGTACACGGTCTATCACTACCTGAAGTCGCTGAACGTCAAGCAGTTCGGCGACGTGCTGGTGCAGAAGCTCTACGAGTCGGGCCTGGTCAAGACCGCCCCTGACCTCTACAAACTAGACGTTGATGCCGTCGCCGCACTGCCGAGCGTCGGTGAGAAGGTGGCCGCCAAATCGCTGGCCGAACTCGAAAAACGCAGCCAGAACGTGCCGGTGCCGCTGTTCGTCAAAGCGCTGGGATTCGAGTTGTTCGGTGAGGGGTTCAGCAAAAAGGCACTGGAGCACTTCGGCTCTTTTGACAAAATGCGTCAGGGCACCGTCGCTGACTTCCTCGCCGTCGAGGGCATCGGCCAGAGCGTGGCGGAGGCCGCTGTCCAAGGATTCGCGGCCAAAGAGGCAGCCATCACCGAGCTGCTCAAGCACGTAACCCTGGAAGCACCGGTCCAGGCCCCCACGGATGGTCCGCTCTCTGGTAAGTCGTTCTGCTTTACCGGCTACCGTGACGCCGCCGCTGAGTCGCTTATTATTACCAAGGGTGGCAAAATCGCGACGGGCGTCTCGAAAAAGGTCACCTACCTGGTGTGCAAAGACAAGTCCTCTGGCAGCAGCAAAAACGAGAAAGCCAAGGCTCTGGGTGTCGTGATTCTGTCGCCTGACGAGCTAACCACCGTGATCGGGGAATAACATGGCAGACCTCACAAAGCTACTCAAGAAGCTGCAGACCAAGGGGTTTAAGCTTTGTAGCGCTCTGTGGACAGATAACTCTAACAACGTGTACTTGGCTTATATCGCCATCAAAGATCCGTCCAAATGGGAGAGCCACAAACCATTTGGTGGTAAAGGCCTATATGGGTTGTTCTATTGTTTTGCTGGGGATGAGTCTGAATTCCGAAATCTTGCACCGGACGTTGACACAGCAGCCCTGGAAAAGGGCGCTGATAAGATTGCCAAGAAATATGCTTTAGATGACATGAAGTCTGAGTTTGAGGACCTGACGTTTAGATTTTCATTCAAGGACGCTGATGGCAAAAGCCACACCTTAGCATATGAAGCACTAAGTACCGATGTCCAGGATAGTGCAGGGTTTCCTCAAGACGTTTTGGATAGTCTTTGTGACTTAGCAGAAAAGGTCGGGGGCCGTCAGGATCAATTCCTAGGCGCCCCAGAAGAAGTAGACATCGACGAAATTATCGACGCATCTCTTTCGGCTGGGAGTAAATTACCAGCCAGAATTGAGTCGATTCTTGACGGTTCTGCCGCGAGTTCATGCAACCTACGTTCAGACCAGGGGAAATAGTTATGACAACTATTCTAGTTCTCAACCTCAATCTTGAGGATAGCTCTTCACCTTACGAGTACACCGGCAAAGGAAAGGTGAAGAAACTGGACGGTGATTCCACCAAAACGATGACGGTCGGACAATTGAAGGCTATCCTCAACAGTCACCCAGACGATGCAGAAATCTGGATGGGTGGCAGTGGCGATTATCTGGCCGAGTTGACCGACGTCAAGATTGAAACTGTCACGGTTGAGGAGGACGGAGCCGAGGTCAAGTCTGCGGCAGAGGCGTTCTGCGCTAACTGCGGCTGGAAAGGACCTGAGAGCGAGTTGCTGGACGATATCTACGACGAAGGCGAGGGGCACATGTACTGCCCTGAGTGCGAACTCTCAGTCTAGGAAACCACTATCAAGCTTAGTAAAGGACAAGCATGCCTGATTCACAAGATCTTGTCGGCGACAACCTGGGGGACCTTCAGTTTATGCTGTCTTATAGCTTTGCTGCTGCTTTCAGTGAGGCTCCTACCAAGGACTTGGCCCAGACCCTAATGGACGGCGTCGATGCCTTCGGGGATATGGACGAGACAGAGGTACGCAAAGAGCTACTTGAGTTGTACAAAGACAACACTGAAGGCTTCATCAGTGATGCAGGGGAACACTGCGGCCTAGACGAAGATTTGGCCGCTCAGATTTGGGCTGAAATCTTGGGCGAGGCCACTAAAGACTAGGCCTCCGGCCGCGTGAACGTTGACTGGATGGCGTGTGGTCCTAACCGCGCCACCTTTTCCTCACTTTTGGCCTTGCCAACGTAGCCCAGCGACGAGTACGGGATCGTCACGTGCTCAAAACTACAGAACTCGTCGTAGTCGTCATCCGGTAGAGTCAGAACGCCAGAGCGAACCTCTTGGCGGATCTTCTTGACGATGATTAGCGGCATATCGTAGACGACCTCGTCGGCGAATAGCGTAACGATTTTTGCTCTGCCTTCAACCCGAAACATCACCTTGTACATGTATCACCCACCAGGTTTATTCGCCTAACCGCATAAATGCGCGGAGTGCAGGCAAACTCAAACGCCAGGTCCTCTAGTTGTTCAAGCCCAACATCTCTTATATCAAGCCATGATGCAGTGCGCCAATAGCCTCCGGCCAGATAGGCTATGAACCCCACCTTTTCCATCAGGAACGGGTGCCAAAAGGCTTGGTCATCTGGGTCTTTGTAGACTATGGCCATCCGGGCAATCCAGTTCGTGGGTTTTCTCATTAGCGCTCCTCTTCGTTAGTTTTATGTGGCACACTTTGAGAGGGACCTCATGGCTACGCCATTTACCTGGAAATCAGATTGTAAAGTAGACAACCCCACACCAAACAAAAACTACGTGTTGTATCACAGCATTCGGGTTTTCATTTTCGGTGTGGACGTTACCCCCTGGTTAACTAGTAGGGTAGATATTAAATATGCGGATCGCGACGGTATCAATGTTTGCACATTCAGTCTTGCTAATCCAAACAACGCTTTTGTTTGGACAATGGATAACAGAAGTGGACTGTTCAATCTATCAGGAAACATAGGGCCAGACCAATACTCACCAGCTTCTAAATATTCTGAGACCACCAAAAAGACCATTTATGACAAGAAACAAGCCAACAATCCGCTTGTTTTTAACGCAAATACATGGGCACCAACATCAGCAGTAACGGCGGCCGGTGGTACGAATAAAACACAACTAACCACACAACAAAAAGAAGCCGTGAAAAAGTCAGGAGCGAAACTACCAACACCAAACATCCCAGACTGGAAAACTGCTAGTGGAAACCCAGACAAGAGCACCGGATACGTTAGCATATTTGAATTTTACGTTGGTTCAGTAATAATTCACAAACAGGACCCAGTCCGCGTATTTGTTAAGAACCCACTAACAGACTCGATGGATGAGTGGTATTGTGCATTCACCGGATTTGTAGACACCAAACCAACGAGCCAAAACTACATCAATGGCTTGTCAACTATTAACGTTGTTTGCCAGGATATGCGGGTAATTCTGCAAAACATGAGGACACAGGACAACACCTTTGCATCAATCAGCACTGGTGAGATGCAGATAAGAAACCCCACTACCAAAGTCACCATAGCAACACCCACTGGCCCTGAAGTGAGAACCTTAGCCGTAAACTCTTTAAACTTTGCTGACTTGAGAGAGGGGACTCGGCAAACAAACCATAAATACTCTGGTATGCAGTGGTTCCCTACTGTTGTATCATTGATTCATGGCCAGCCTATCATGACTAGCACTGGGCATTTGGTGACTAAATTTGGGGTGCCCAGCAAAACTGGGTTTCAGGGAGAAACTGGATTCGTGAGTAATAAGCAGGCCACAGAAGGTGTTGGACTGTTTGCATCCACTGTACCATATTTATACAATCCTGAAACCCATTCTAGTGACCCAACAAAAACCGGATTATTTCTGGAAGACTGGAATAATCTTGTTTTGTTTGGGCATAACAAGAAGTTCTTAACCCAATCAGAAATGTATATATTAGGAACGGCTACAGTCCCAGACGGGAAATTTGGGGACCCGGCGTGCAGATTCATCCGGTATCTAATTCCAGGTAAACTAGGGGGTAAAAACTCAACTACGTTTGGTGAAGTATCGAACCTTATTGAATATGACGCTGATGCAAGTTATATTGGGCGAATTGACTGGGTTACACGATACGATACGTTGATGACACAATGCAAAGTTATTGACTATCAAATGTATGTTAATGGAATGGGTGACTTGATATTTGAATTTCCAATGTACGATTTTAAAGGATCTGACTTTGGAGGGTATAGAGATTTATATAAGTTCTATGGTCATTTAGTATCCGACAGCGTCAATGATGAGGGCGGTCCAATGGTCACCGCTATCAAAGTCCAAAGT
>Ga0315288_10004508_pt1 | contig 17740 bp, 18 predicted proteins | sample YL17G11_20_MG_FD_203454 | JGI IMG/M metagenome (GOLD analysis project Ga0315288, IMG submission 203454) | Sediment microbial communities from Yellowstone Lake, YNP, Wyoming, USA - YL17G11_20 | ecosystem: Environmental > Aquatic > Freshwater > Lake > Sediment | place: USA: Wyoming | collected... | reverse complement strand
CAGGAGATCGTCGAGCGGCAGCTCGCGCACTTCAAGACGGTGCACCCCGACTATGAAGCCGGTGTGCGCCGCGAGCTCGACAACACGACGCGCGCCAAAGCGTCGAGATCGCTGAGCAGCGGAAGATCCCGCAAGGCGTCGAGGCCGCCGAGTAAACGGCTCACTGTCTCACGTGTTCGCCGCAAACGTCCCTCCCCCTCGCGGGGAGGGCGACGCGTGCGGCCGGGTGAGGCGCCCTCTCGCCCCACCCGGCCAACTCTCCGGCCAGGCAGCCAGGATTGGCCACCCTCCCGCAAGGGGAGGATGTGGGGTTGAGCAACGTAGAATTAGAATTGGAGGCTGGCGCGCGGGGTCTCTCCACGCGCCAGCCATAGTCATGTCACCAAGCCTATAAGCCGGGTTCTGTACCGCGCGCCCCAATGGGGAGCGCGGCGATGGCCATTCATCTGGGACGCCTGTCGCCAAGCGCCTCCTGCGACCAACCCGGGCGGCTCGCCTGGAAACGAGACTGGCGGGTTTCCCCACCGCGCCGCCCCTATTCGGTCTTGCTCCCGGTGGGGTTTACCGTGCCGTCCTTGTTACCAAGAACGCGGTGCGCTCTTACCGCACCCTTTCACCCTTACCTCACGCCGCCGTCTCCGGTGGCGAAAGGCGGTTTGCTTTCTGTTGCACTTTCCCTGGGGTCGCCCCCGCCGGATGTTATCCGGCACCGTATCTCCATGGAGCCCGGACTTTCCTCCCCGCCTGCCGATACGCTGGCACTGGCGAAGCGGCCATCCGGCCTGCTGACAAGAGGTAATAAGGGGTTTGGACGGGCGTGCGTCAAGCGCGGTTGGGATCATTCAGGCCAGGCGCGGAGCGCTAGTCTAGCCGCGCGATTTCCCGCACTTGCTTGGCGGTAGCGTCGCCTGACGCCTGCACCGCCATGCCTTGCATGATGATGATGGCCACGAAGCTCGCCAGCGCAAGCCGGGTCGGCGGCGGGCGGCAAATCGCCCTCTTTCCGCGCACGTTTCAGCAGACATCGAGGCAGAGCCGGTCCGGCTCCGCCTCGGGCTTACGATCAGTTGGTGACGTCGAAATCCATGCCGTCGAAGGTGTAGCGGGGAACTTGCGTCCAGATGCCGTCCTCCTGGACGGGCACCTTGTGCATTTTCACGTCCTTGACCTCGAGCTTGCCCGACTTCTGGTCCACCCAGAAATCGATGTCGTAATATTCGTCCTGGCTGCCGGGCTTGCGGAAATCGGTGCAGACGAAAAACTGCCCGTCCTTTTTGAGGTGGCGCACCGGCTGATGGATCTCGACGAACTCGAGCGGCACGGTGTCGCCGCTCTTGTCGTCCTTGACCGGCAGGGCGCCGCCCGAATCCTTATGGGTGGCGATATAGCTGTGGATCGCGCCCATCACCTGCCAGGCGCGGGTTATCTCCATGTCGCCGGGGTGCTCCTGAACGGGGAGCCACCACCAAGCCACCGGCAGGCGCGTGACCATGTACCAGCTGTCGCCGTCTTGCTTCGGCCCCTTCTGCACACGGATGTCCATCAGCTCGAGTTGTTGCCCTTCCGGCTTGAACCAGAAGTCAATGGCGTATTGCTTCTTGGCCTCGTCCTTGTCGTGGAAGATGGCATTGGCGAACCAGCCATAACCGGCCATGCCGCGGACGCCTTTGATGCTCTCGAAGACCAGATTGAGGTCGGCGTTGAGCTTGGGATCGTGGAAGACGAAAGCGCCGTCCTTGCTCCGCGCATCGACCGCCTGCTTCACCGCCACGTTGACGTCGTCCTCCGTGAAGTCCTTGGTCTTGCCGCTGGCCGCGGCGTTCGCCTGAGCCATTTTGAATTCGCGCGCCTTCTGGATGTTCTCTTTCGGATTCTTGAGGAAGGCCTCCTTCGATGCCTCGGAGGAGAAGCAATAGACCTTGCCGTCAGCGTCGGTCCAATTCACCGAGCAGTCGGTCTTCACCATCTGGCCTTCCGCCAGTCCCATGGTGCAGGAATTGTCGAACTCGCCCTTGGCTGGCGCCGCGGTAGCAGCTGGCGCTGGCGTCATCGGCGCTGGTGTCATCGCCGGTGCGGCTGGTGTGGCCGGCGTGGCCGCGTCCTCTGCGGCGGCAGGGCCCGCAATGGCGAGGCCAAGCAGCAGAGCCGCTGCCACGGCGGACAGGATGGGAGCCCTAGTCATGGCGTTTCTCCTCGTAAGGCGTCTTGAATTTTGCTCAAGTGCGGTGCCTCGAATGCCCGTTTCTTGGCGGATTGTAAGCAATCCGTATGTAACCGAAGTCACCTTCTGTCCAATCGCGTCTCTGTGATCGGCGCGCCCCCCGGGCCTTTCCGCAGGTGAGGGGCAAGCCGCGATGACTCTAAGCCGGTAGGCCGTAACGATATTGTGTCATCCCGTCAGCCCGGATTGGTCCAATATCAATGGACAAACCCCATAGGAGACGACAAATGACGAGAACCATCTCCCTCTCCATGATCGCGGGCGCCTTGCTGCTCGCCACCGCCGCGATGGCCGCCACCACCGGCGAGTACGACAATATGTGCGCGGAGGGTCTTGCGCTTGGCAAGGACGTGAAGACGGATTGCTCCATCAACGAGACGATCGACGGCAAGACCTATTGCTTCGGCAATGACGATGCCAAGACGCTGTTCATGAAGGACCCCAAGGGTAACCTCGCCAAGGCGCAGACCTACTACTCAAGCAAGCATTAGCGGCGCATGGCCGGAACCCGCTTTCTCTCGGGAGCGGGTTCTTTTCACGCCACGGGCGTTGCTTGCGCCGCGGCGAGCAGGTGTCGCAACGTGTCACGCGTCGAGGCGTCGGCACGGCCGTCGATGCGCTCGGTCCGGAAGTGGCGCTGAAAGGCCTCGACCACGCTCTCCAGCCCGCGGCCATAGGTGCCCGTCACCTCCACGCCATAGCCGAAGGCGGCAAGATCCTGCTGGAGCTCGGCAACGGTCTCGCCCTCATCGCCAAGCCCCAGCCCTAGCTCGTCGCTCGCACGCATGGGCGGCACCCAGAGACCGATGCCGGCTTTCGCCAAGCGCTCCCAATCGAACTTCTCGCCCGGATCGCGCTTCCGTCCCGGAGCGATGTCCGAATGGGCCAGCACGCGCGAGGGGCTAATGGGGTGGCGGCTCAAAATGTCGAGACTCAGCGCCACAACCGCCTGCATCTGCGCGTCCGGGAAATCGCGATAATCGAGATCGTGGCCGGGATTGTGGATCTCGATGCCGATCGAGCAAGAATTGAGATCGGTCTCGCCGGCCCACATGCCTTGACCCGCGTGCCAGGCGCGCATCTGCTCGGGCACCATCTGCGCGATGCGTCCGTCCTCGTCGATCAGGTAGTGGCACGACACCTTCGACTCTTCCCGCGTCAGCCAATCGAGCGCCGCGTCGGAGGAGTCCATGCCGGTGTAGTGCAGCAGCAGCATGTCGGGGGCGCGGCCGTCCCGGCGCTCCTCGATGTTCGGCGACGGGCACCACAGCGTGGCGAGAGGGCTATCGGGGGCTATGGTCATCGCGCCTTGCAAGTAATTTCAATGGTCATTGCCCGGCTTCATCAGGCAATCCATAACCCCTTGCGCAACGCGCACAAGATTCAAGGTGGTGTTTACTGGATTTCCGCCTTCGCGGGAATGACATCAACAAGCTCTCGCAGACCGCTGCCGCGACAAACTAGATCCCCCGCTCCTTGGCGATCTGGCCGTAGGACTCGTTGATGGCGGCGATCTTCTCAGTGGCGATGGCGACGAATTCCTTCGGCACACCGCGAGCCATCAGTTTGTCGGGATGGTTGTCGATGACGAGCTTGCGATAGTGGCTCTTCAGCTCTTCATTGCTGATGGTCGGCTTGATGCCCAGCACGTCGTACGGATTGCGTTTGGCCGCGGCGACGTGGCGCGCCTTGATATAGGCAAACTCGGTGTCGGCAATGCCGAAGCTCTTGGCGACCTGCTTCAGGAATAGCTCCTCGTTCGGGTGCAGCGTCTCGTCGGCCTTGGCGATGTGAAACAGGCCTTCGAGCACGTCCTCGAGCAGCTTGCGGTTGCCCTTGAACATGGTGGCGAGCTGCTCGGCATAGGCCTCGTAGCCGGCGACGTCCTGCTTGGCGAGATTGAAGACGCGGGCGACGTTCTTCATTTCGCCCTCAGGCACCTTGAACACTTCCTTGAAGGCGTTGACCTCGTCCATGGTGACGACGCCGTCGGCCTTCGCCATCTTGGCGCCGAGCGCGATCACGCCCACGGTGAAGGCAACCTGGTTCTCCGCCTGGCCCTCCTCCTCCTTGTCGCGATCGATTACGTAATGCCCGGCCATGCCACCGAGCAAGGCGCCGATCGGGCCGCCGACAGCGAGCCCGGCGGCGGCGCCAGCCAATTTTCCCCAAACAGACATTGTCGAACCCCCCTACTGAAGCCTCGTTAGAGCATAAGGATTTTTGTCCAAGGCCGCATGTGGATAATCGCCTCGGGGCACGCGCGAGGGGAGCGCCGCTCCTGCCCGCTTAGGATTTCGACGGAACCGGCCCCAAATCCCGGAAATTGGCGAGGATGGAAAGCTGAGGCTCGTCGATGTCGAGCCCCGCGCCGAGCCGCCGCTCGACATGATAGGAGCGGGCAAAGCACCAGATAAACAGCCACAAAGTGAGCAGCACCACGACGGCGCTAGCCAACATGATGACGGTGCGGCCAAGCTGGAAGAGGTCCGCGCCGGCCACAATGAAGGCCTCAATGATAATGCCGAAGCCGCCGGCCACGCAGATCGCGGCGCTGAGGGACGTGATGAACATCACGATCGGACTGCCGCCGGTTCGGTGCGTATGGGGGTGGGCTTCGGTGTCCATGGGCGACCCTAATAGCCGAGCCTGAGCGGGGAGCACAAGAGGCCGTGGACCGGGCTTGCTCCCTTTGGCGGGAACCTACCCTTTGGAGCGCGGCACGGCGCGGCGAACCTGGCGCGAGGCACCGACGATCTCGATGCCCTTGGTGCCGACGAACTGGTCGAGAGTCATGGTGACGTAATAAGGGGAGGCGAGCGGCAGCAAGAGTCCGTTCTTCACACAGCCGATGACCAGCGTCCGCCAAAAAGCGGGGCGCCCCTGATAGGCCTCGTGGCTGAGCGAGACCTCCATATTGGTGTAGGGCTTCACGCCGGTGACGGTGAGCTGGTAGACGCCCCCGCCTGCATACCATTCGATGTCGACGCCAGTGAAATCGATCGGATAGCAGTCGCCAGTGAGGCTCCAGGCCGGCACCACGAGCGGCGGCGTGGGTGGTTTGCTCGCGAGCGGCGCGGCTGCCGCCGGCAGCATGGCAGTCAGGCCCAATCCCAGCCCAGCGATCAGGCTCCATTGATAGTTTCGCATCGCGTCCCCCTTGTTCTTGGGGTCCACCCTAGGGCGCGACTGTGACGGTCTCAAGGTCTGGCGCCAATTCACCGTCTCCATGGTCTTAAACCATCTTGCCTAGAAACTGTTTCGGGATGGCGTTGATCAGCCATTCGCGCAACGGCGTGAGCGAGATCGCGAGGAACAGCACGCCGGACAGGAACACGCATCCAAGCGCGAGCTGCCAATTGCCTTGCAGCTCCGGCACCATGGTGAAGGCGAAATAGGCGTTGAGCCCCATGCCGGGGGCGAGCGCGATGGGGTAGTTGGCGTAGAGCCCCATGATCGCGGTGCTCATGGCGGCGGCGAGGCAAGTTGCCACGAACACGGCGCCATGATCCATGCCGGCCTTCTCAAGGATCGCCGAGTTCACGAACATGATATAGGCCATGGTGAGAAAAGTAGCGAGGCCGGCGCGGAGCTCCGTGGCGACGCTCGTGCCGGCGGCCGAGAGGCCGAAATAGCGGTCGCGCGGGTTCAGCGGTGGCGTCGCCCCCGCGGGCGCCTGCGGGTCGTTGCTTTCCTGTGGCGTCCCTCTTGCCATCCCCCTCCCCTTCCGTTCGTCATTGCCGGGCTTGACCCCCGGATCAATAGTCCGGGGACAGGCTCCGGCAATCCGGTAACCACCGCGCGCAGTGTTTGCTGGATGCCCGCCATCGCAGGCATGACAACGATGTGTATGAAGCTTATCCACATGCTTGGCAGCGGCGAAAGGAGCACCCATGGCCATCTACGCGCTTGACGGCGAGGCGCCAGAGCTTCCGGCTGACGGCCTTTACTGGGTCGCCGAGACCGCTTCCGTGATCGGGCGCGTGCGGCTTCATTCCGATGTCAGCATCTGGTGGGGCTCGGTCTTGCGCGGCGACAATGAGTGGATCGAGGTGGGCCCACGCAGCCAAATCCAGGACAATGCGACGCTGCACACCGATCCGGGATTTGCCCTCGCCATCGGCCGCGACTGCGTCATCGGTCATAACGTCGTGCTGCATGGCTGCACCATCGGCGACGCCTGCTTGATCGGCATGGGTGCGATTATTTTGAACGGCGCGAAGATCGGCGCCAACTCCCTAGTCGGCGCGGGCGCGCTGATCACCGAGGGCAAAGAGTTTCCCGACAACTCGGTGATCATAGGCTCCCCCGCCAAACTCGTGCGCGAAGCCGACGAGAAAACGCGGGCGATGACGGCGCGAGCGGCTGACGTCTATGTGCGCCGCTGGAAGCGCTATGCGGCGGGGCTCACGCGGCTGGGATGACACGCAGGCCGACATGGCAGTTCTGCATCGATCGCGGCGGCACCTTCACCGACATCGTCGCCTATGCTCCCGACGGGCGGCTCCTCACCCACAAGCTCCTCTCCGACAACCCCGAGGCTTATGCTGACGCGGCGACGGCCGGCATCGCCGACCTGCTCGGGGTGCCGCGCGGGCGGCCGCTGCCCCCTGAGCTGATCGGAAGCGTCAAGATGGGCACTACGGTCGCGACCAACGCGCTGCTCGAGCGCAAGGGCGATCCAGTGCTTTTGCTGGTGAGCCAAGGGTTCCGCGACGCGCTCGAGATCGGCTATCAGGCGCGGCCCAAGATTTTCGCGCGACGAATAGAGAAGCCATCGATGCTCTATGCCCGCGTGGCCGAGGTGCCGGAGCGGGTTCGCGCCGACGGGACGATCGAAACGCCGCTCGACCTCGAAGCTGCGCGTGAGGCTCTCGACGCCGCGCGCGCCGAGGGCCTCGATGCGGTCGCCATCGTCTTCATGCATGCTTACGCCTATCCGGACCATGAGCGCCGGGCTGCGGGCCTCGCCCGCGAAGCGGGCTTCGCGCAAATCTCGGTGAGCCATGAAGTGGGCCCGCTCGTGAAGTTCGTCGGGCGTGGCGACACCACCGTGGTCGACGCCTATCTCTCGCCCTTGCTGCGGAGATATGTCGACCGCATCGCTTCTGCGCTCTTATCCCTCCCCTTGACGGGGAGGGTGGCGAGGCCGCAGGCGTCGCCGGTTGGGGTGGCTGAGGTAACGGCATCCCCCCATCCGACCGGCTACGCCGGTCGGCCTCCCCACGAGGGGGAGGCAAGGAGTCCCAAGCTGCTGTTCATGCAGTCCTCGGGCGGGCTCATTTCGGCGCAGCTATTCAAGGGCAAGGACGCGATCCTGTCTGGCCCCGCCGGCGGGGTAGTCGGCGCCGTGGAGACCGCGCGGATAGCGGGTTTCCCGCGCGTGCTCGGCTTCGACATGGGCGGCACCTCGACCGATGTCTGCCATTTCGATGGCGCTTATGAGCGGAGCTTCGAGAACGTGGTTGCGGGCGTGCGCGTACGCGCGCCGATGATGCTGATCCATACCGTCGCGGCTGGCGGCGGCTCGATCCTCCATTACGACGGCGCGCGCTTCCGTGTCGGTCCGGACTCCGCGGGCGCGGTCCCGGGGCCGGCCTGCTATCGCCGCGATGGCCCGCTCACCGTGACCGACGCCAATGTGATGGTGGGCAAGCTCGTGCCTGCCTTCTTCCCCAAGGTCTTCGGGCCAGGCCAGGACCAGTCCCTCGACTCAAGCGTCGTTCATACCCGCTTCGCCGCGCTCGCCTCTGAGATCGGCGACGGACGGGAGCCAGCGGAGGTCGCGGACGGTTTCATCAGGATCGCGGTCGAGAACATGGCGAACGCGATCAAGACCATTTCGGTGCAGCGGGGCTACGACGCCGCAGACTATGTGCTGAACACTTTCGGCGGCGCGGGCGGCCAGCATGCCTGCCTCGTCGCCGATGCGCTCGGGCTTAAGGGCGTGCTGATCCATCCCTTGTCGGGGGTGCTTTCGGCCTACGGCATGGGACTCGCCGAGCTGAAGGCGACGCGGACACAAGCCGTGCTGCGTCGACTCGACGCGGACGGGCTTGCCGCGGTGCAGGCTATGGCGGCGCCGCTTGCGGCGGAGGTGACAGAGGAGCTCGTCGGTCAGGGCGTGGCGCGCGCGAGCGTCCGGGCGTTGTGCCAAGCGCATCTGCGCTATCTCGGCACGGATAGCTCGCTCCCCGTCCCGCTCGGGACCCTTGAAGATATGCGAGCGCAATTCGAGGACTTGCACCGGCTGCGCTTCGGCTTCATCAGCCCCGACAAGCCGATCGAGATCGAGGCGATCGAGGTCGAGGCGCTTGGCGGCGGGGAGCATCCGCAAGAGCCTGATCTGCCGCGTTCAGCCGACCGGCTTCCGGAGCCGGAAACCATGACGAGGCTCTACACCGGCAGCGCGTGGCACGAGGCTCCGGTGCTCATGCGCGAGCACCTGAAACCCGGGCACCGCCTGCGCGGCCCGGCACTCATCATCGAGCCGCACCAGACCGTCGTGATCGAGCCCCATTGGCAGGCGGAAGTGACGCGGAAGGATCATCTGCTGCTCACACGCGCTCGCATGGGCGAGACGCGGAAGGTGCTCGATACCAAACCGGACCCCGTGCTGCTCGAGGTGTTCAACACGCTGTTTCGGGCAATCGCCGAGCAGATGGGTTACGCGCTGCAAAACACGGCGCGCTCGGTGAACATCAAGGAGCGGCTCGACTTTTCCTGCGCCATTTTCGATTCCGCCGGGCGCCTCGTCGCCAACGCCCCGCACATCCCCGTGCATTTAGGTTCCATGGACCGCAGCGTCGAGACGGTACGGCGCGAAGTTGGCGCAGGCCTTAAGCCGGGCGATGTGTGGATGCTGAACGCGCCCTATAATGGCGGCACGCATCTTCCCGACATTACCGTGGTCACGCCGGTGTTTGCCGACGATGGCGCCGAGATTCTCTTCTTCGTCGCAGCGCGCGGCCACCATTCCGACATCGGCGGCATCGCGCCGGGCTCGATGAGCCCGAAGGCGACGTGCATCGAGGAGGAAGGGATCTATATCGACCCGTTCAAGCTCGTGGAGGCCGACCGGTTCCGCGAGGAGGCGGTGCTCACGCTGCTCACGCAAGGCCCCTACCCGGCCCGGGACCCTGCGCAGAACATCGCCGATCTGAAGGCGCAAGCCGCGGCCAACGCCAAGGGCGTCGAGGAGTTGCGCAAGATGGTGGCCCGTTACGGGCTCGATCTGGTGCAAGCCTATATGGGCCACGTCCAGGACAATGCCGCAGCGAGCATCGCGCGGGTGATCGACCAGCTCAAGCCGGCAAACTTCGCGGTCGAGACCGACACCGGCGCCCGCATCAAAGTTGCGATCCGCGTCGACCGCGCGCGGGGCAAGGCCATCGTCGATTTCACCGGCACCAGCGAGCAGCAGCCCGACACCTTCAACGCGCCGGAGCCGATTACGCGGGCATGCGTGCTCTACGTGTTCCGCACCATGGTCGACGACGACATCCCCCTCAACGCCGGCTGCCTGCGGCACATCGAGATCGTCATCCCTGAGGGCTCCATGCTGGCGCCCCGTTACCCTGCCGCGGTCGCGGCCGGCAATGTGGAGACGAGCCAGACCATCGTGGATTGCCTCTATGGCGCGCTTGGGTGCTTAAGCTCGGCGCAAGGCACCATGAACAATCTCACCTTCGGCAACGCGACGACCCAATATTACGAGACGATCTGTTCCGGCGCGCCGGCGGGACCCGGCTTCGACGGTGCGCCGGCGGTGCAGACCCACATGACCAATTCGCGGCTCACTGACCCGGAGGTGCTGGAGCTCCGCTACCCCGTGCTGCTGGAGCGCTTCGAGATCAGGCGCGGCTCGGGCGGCAAAGGCACATGGAGCGCCGGAGACGGGACGCTTCGCGTCATCCGGTTTCTTCAGCGGATGGAATGCGCGGTCCTGTCCGGCTTTCGCCGCGTGCGGCCCTTCGGGCTTAATGGCGGCGAGCCTGGAGAGGCCGGCGCGAACTTCGTTCGGCGCATCGATGGACGTCTGGAGCGCTTGGAGGGTTGCGCCCAGATCGCGCTGGAGCCCGGCGACGCCGTCATCATCCAGACGCCCACCGGCGGCGGGTTCGGTTCTTGCCAATAAGCCGCGAGCTGTTACATGTCTGCGTGAATGTGAAGTAGGCAATTCCTCTCCCCCTCGCCGGTTTGAATCAGTCGCAATCTTATGCCGCTGACGGTTCAGTAAACCTGTCGGGGAAAGTCGGAAAAATAGAACGTCGTTTCCGGGAAAGCCGCTGTCTTGCTGATTTCAGCCTTGGCACTGTCCAGCTCGCAGGGATTTCAGTTGCTCAACGGCGTTCGCTGCAATCTTGCCTTCAGACACTCTCAAATATCCTGTCGATCTCGTCGTTCGCGTCCTTTGCCATCGCTTCCTCCCGATGACCACATTTTGGTTGTATAGACCAACATATTCTCGTATTCATTGAAACAAGGCACCAAGCACGTACAACAAAAAAGGGCGCGGGACCGAAATCCCGCGCCCCTCGCATCATTGCCTCTCTTACGTTTCGCGGGCGGCCTTAAGCCCCCGAGGGAACCGGCCTTGGACCCGCCTGTCCGCGCTCGGCCATGAACTGGTCGAACTCCGCCTTGTCCTTCGCCCTGCGCAGGCGCTGCAGGAAGGACCGGAACTCACCAGCCTCCTCTTCCAGCCGTCGCAAGGTCTCCTCGCGATAGTCGTCGAAAGCCGCGTTGCCGATCGAGCGGAGCGGACCAAAGCCGCCTCCGAAGCGCCGCGCCTCCTGCATAAAATGCTGCTTCCATTGCAGTTTATTTCCGCATCCCATGCGTCCACTCCAGATCAGATAGGCCAAGACCCCTAGCCCGACGGGCCACCACAGCAGGAAGCCCACGATCATCGCGATGATCCAGGCGGGCTTCCCGTAATCGTCCAAGGTCGAAACCAGCTGCATTGAAGACCCTTCCTTCAGTGTGAATGTTATTCACATTCACATAGGTGGTCTCGCTCTGTCCAGAGTCAAGGGAGGACATAAAATGTGATCGGGGAGGCTCGGAAACTAGGGGGTGCCGACGGCCTTGTCGTCAGGGAGTATCCCCAAGCCCCGCAGATAGATCAGCATCGCCGATTCGAGAATTTCCTCGGGGCTGAGCGGCAGCTTGGCGGCGCCGGGCCGCTCTTGCACGAACAAATCCGCGATGCCGTGCGACAGCGCCCAGACATGCAAGCTCATCATCCGGACCGGCGGCCTCCGGTCGGGCGGGAGCGTTTGGCAGAGCAAAGCGGCCGCGCGGTGGAGAACGTCGAAGGCGCGGTCCGCCGCAGCCTTGAGCTCGGCATCCTCGCCGGGGCCGAGCCGCACCTCGAACATCACCGCATAGCTCGCGGGCTCATCGCGGGCGAAGGCGAGATAAGCGCGTCCGAGAGTCTCGAAAGCCGAGAGCGGAGTGGGTATGCCGTTGTTCCAGGCGGCATCGAGCTTGGCGGCGAAGCGCACGAAGCCGTTGCAGGCAACCTCGGCGAGCAACGCGTCGCGGTCGCGGAAATGCCGGTAGGGCGCCGCGGGGCTGACGCCGGCAAGCCTCGCCGCCTCGGTGAGACTAAATCCGATCGGCCCGTGCTGCTCGATAAGCTTGCGTGCGGCCTCGAGCAGGACCTCTTTCAGATTGCCGTGGTGATAGGAGCGCGGCCGGCGCGGATAATCGGGGCCCATGTGAGGGGCTTTTACATGAAACCGCACAGCGCTGCTAGGAGCAGAGACTAGCGATGGTTGCCAGACACAGAACGCTGCGCCGTTAATCATGTTCCGCCGCCATGACCCTCGCGGCCATTTGACGCCTCGGCCAATTTCGCCTCAGCCCTGCCCTCGGACAATGCTCTGACAGCGCCCTGGGCGGCAAAAGAGGGTCCGACGAATCAGCACGAAATGGTTGAGACCGTAGCCGTGCAAAGCCATTCCCAAAGTCTCGCCTCGTTGGCCCCGACCGCTGCCGGACTGATCAGCGCTGTTCTCGTCTTCGCGTTTCAGGAACCGCTGTTCGGCAACCTCGAAAACTATCCCCTCACCATCCTGGTGTTCATTTGGCTGTTCGGGGTGATGCTGTGGTGCGCCTTCCGCGTGGTGCGCCATGCCGATGCCGTGGCGTCGCATCTCGGCGAGCCTTACGGCACGCTCGTGCTCACCCTGTCGGTGATCGCCATCGAGGTTTCGCTGATGGCCTCAATCATTCTGCATGGCGAGAACAATTCGACGCTTGCCCGCGATGCCATGTTCGCCACCTTGATGATCGCGCTGAATGGGATGGTGGGTACGGCGCTGCTCATGGGCGCGCTGCGTTATTGGGAGCAGGAATACAATCTCGAAGGCGCGCGCTCCTTTCTAGTGGTGATCGCCTCGCTTGCCGTGTTTGCCCTGATCATCCCCGATTTCGCCAAGACGGAGCCCGATCCCAGTCTCTCGCCGTTCCAGGCCGGGGCTGTTCGCGGTCATCACCATTCTGTTCTATGGCATTTTCCTCGCCATTCAGACCATGCGGCACCGCGCTTTCTTCGCCGAGCCGGTCAACGGTAATGGCAACGGCAATGGCAATGCTGAAGCTGCCGCCTTCGCCGCGCACCACGCTCCGGCCAAGGGATCGCTCGGCTACCATGCGTTCATGCTGCTGCTCACGCTCGCGCCCATCGTGTTGCTGGCGAAATACCTTGCCATCCTCGTCGACTACGGGATCGAGCGCCTGGGCGCGCCCCCCGGCGCTGGGCGGCATCCTCGTCGCCATTCTGGTGCTTTCACCGGAGGGCCTGACCGCCTTCCACGCCGCGCTCGCCAATCAATTGCAGCGGGCGGTGAATGTCTGCCTCGGCTCGGCGCTCGCCACCATCGGGCTCACCATTCCGGCGGTGCTGGCAGTCGGCCTGTTCACTGGAAACGCGATGCATCTTGGCCTTGACCGTGTCGACACCGCGCTGCTCATTCTTACGCTGTTCGTAAGCGCGCTCACCTTCGGCGGCGCGCGTACCAATGTGCTGCAAGGCACGGTGCATCTCTTGCTGTTCGTAGTCTATGTCGCGCTCATCTTCAGCCCCTGAGCGCTTCGGAGCTCACACCCTAGTGCGGCGGGGGTCGTGACCATAAAAGTTGCGCTCGCGGAGGTGGCCGTCCTTGCCGTGGAGCAGCGCTTCGGAGCGCTCTTTGCGGGCAATGGACTTGGCCTTCTCCCAGGCCTCGCCCTGGGTCTTGAAGGTCAAGGTCGGGGCGCTGGCGCCCTCGGTCCTCACCGCCCAGCCATTATCATGCACGACCACGTGCTGGTTCTTGCCCATGGCTCCCCTCCCCGCGATCCGCAGGCCGACTATAGTCCCGACTGGTTACGAAGACGAACGGACCATCGTAAGCCGAGCAAACCATTGGCAGCGCAGCCTTGCCCGCCTTAGAGTGGTCAATTGGTGCGGCAGAGTTTCTAAAAATATGACGGACCGGCGCGTGAGCTCGAGCGAAATGTTACGGGTCGGCTGGCGCGAATGGGTGCGGCTTGCCGATCTCGGCGTCGCCGCCATCAAGGCCAAGATCGATACCGGGGCGCGGACCAGCGCGTTGCACGCTTTCGCCATCGAACCCTTCCGACGCGGCGGCGCGCTGTGGGTGCGCTTCGAGGTGCATCCGATGCAGCGGGGCAACGCGGTGAAGATCAAGTGCGAGGCCCCCACCATCGACGAGCGCGCCGTGCGCAACTCAGGGGGCCAGGTGGAGCGTCGCTACATCATCGAGACGCATCTGATGCTCGGCGACCGCTCCTGGCCCATCGAACTCGCGCTCGCCAATCGCGACCAGATGGGCTTCCGCATGCTGCTCGGGCGCACCGCGCTTGAAGGCCGGGCGCTGATCGAGCCGGGCCGCTCCTTCCTCTACGGCCAGCGGCCGCTCCGCCCCAGGCAGGCGCGGCTTGCGCTTGAGCCGAACAAGGCGCTGCCCTAGACCCTTATCGCCCAAAAACGGGAAGGCCCATGAAGATCGCGTTGCTCGCGCGCAATCCACATCTCTATAGCCATCAGCGCATCTGCGAGGCGGCTCGCGCGCGCGGTCATGAGATCGAGGTGTTCAACACCTTGCGCGTCTCGATCAACATTACCTCGCGCCGGCCAATGCTCTATTACCGCAAGCGCCGACTCGAAGATTTCGACGCGGTGATCCCGCGCATCGGCGCCTCGATCACGTTTTACGGGCTCGCGGTGTTGCGGCAGTTCGAGGTGATGGGCGTCTATCCCCTGAACGAGTCCGTCGCCATCGGCCGCAGCCGTGACAAACTCCGCTGCCTGCAGCTGCTCGCGCGCCGCGGCATCGGGCTGCCCGTCACCGCCTACACCAACGACCCGAAACAGGCCGAGGACGTCATCGATCTCGTCGGCGGCGCGCCGGTGGTGATCAAGCTGCTCGAAGGCACGCAAGGAATCGGCGTGGTGCTCGGCGAGACGATGAAGTCGGCCAAGTCGGTTATCGAGGCGTTCCAGGGGGCGAAGGTCAATATCCTGGTACAGCAATTCATCGAGGAGGCTCACTCCACCGACATCCGCGCGCTCGTCATCGGCGAACGCGTGGTGGCGGCGATGCAGCGGCGAGGACCGCCCGGCGAATTCCGCTCCAATTTGCATCGCGGCGGCCTAGGCGAGAAGGTGCGCATCACCCCGCAGGAACGGGCGATGGCGGTGAAGGCCGCCCGCACGCTCGGCCTCAATGTCTGCGGCGTGGACATGCTCCGCTCCAAGACCGGGCCGCTGGTTATGGAACTCAATTCCTCGCCCGGCATCGAGGGGCTGGAGAAAGCGACCGGCGTCGACGTGGCCGGATTGATGATCGAGTTCCTGGAGCGCAACGCCCCGCACGGCAACACCCGCACCAAGGGCAAGGGCTGACACACTTCGCGTGCCACGCAACGCGCAATACGCTCAGCTAGGTGCCTCTTTGTCGAGCAGCGCGCGCTTCCGCTCCACGCCCCAGCGATAGCCCGACAGTGACCCGTCCGTCCGCACCACGCGGTGGCAGGGAATTGCCACGGCGAGGTGGTTGGCAGCGCAGGCCCGGGCCACGGCGCGTATCGATTGCGGCGCGCCGATCATTTGCGCAATCTCCGCGTAGCTCGCCGTGGCGCCGGCCGGGATGCGGCGCAACGCGTCCCAGACGCGGTGCTGAAATGCCGTGCCTCTGACATCCAACGGCAGGTCGAGGCCGATGCCGGGAGCTTCGACGAAGCCGATCACCTTGGCGGCAAGCTGCTCGAACGCCGCATCGCCGCCGACCAGCTCAGCGCGCGGAAACCGGTCCGCAAGATCGCGTAAGAGAGCCTCGGGATCGTCGCCGAGCAATATGGCGCAGACGCCCGTCTCGCTCGCGGCGACCAGAATGGAGCCGAGGAAACATTCGCCGATGGCAAATCGCAGCTCCTGATTGGCACCGCCGGCGCGGAAGTCGGTGGGCGTCATGCCGAGCAGTTGCGCGGAGGCGGCATAGAAACGACCATTGGAGTTGAAGCCAGCATCATAGATCGCCCCGGTCACGGTCTCGCTCTTGCCAAGCTGCTCACGCACGCGCTTGTGGCGGTGCGCCGTTGCATAGGCCTTCGGCGTCACGCCCAGCGTCGCCTTGAAGATCCGATGGAAATGATAGGGGCTTAAGCCCACCGAAGCGGCCAATTCGTCCAGCCTGGGCGCTTCCTCAGCCGTCTCGATCAGGCGGCAGGCTTGCGCGACCTTGTCCGCATGCTGCCGGTCGAGAGAAGGCTGGTCCGGCTTGCAGCGCTTGCAAGCGCGGAAGCCCGCCCGCTCGGCGTCGGCCAACGTGTCGTGAAAGCGGACATTGATGCGTTTGGCGAGGCGCGCGGCGCAGGAGGGGCGACAATAAACGCCGGTCGTCTCGACCGAATAGTAGAATTGGCCGTCGAAAGCGGCGTCCCGCGCGACCACGGCCTCCCAGCGGGCGTCATCGCGGGAGGAGACCGGAAGCGGTTTTTGCAAGGTGCTGGTCATGCTCGGTTTCCTTCGGGGTCGCAGTCATTGACCCTGGACTACTCTCCCTCACCTCCCCCGCGCACTCCGATCCTTGCTGTCAAATTCCTGACCGGCACGCCTCTCCAGGCTATCGCGGCACGGGAGCCGTCGCGGGAGCCGTCGGCGGCGGCGACACGTTGTCCACATGCTTGATGTGTCCCGTCGCGTAGGCCCACCAGATCACCAGGACGATGCCGCCCACAAAGGCGAGGAGGAGCAAGAATCGCAGCGGATTGAGTGTGTCGGGCTCGCCGTCCCAATTGCCTCGCTTGCTCATTCCCCGCTTCTCCCCCTTTTGTACGAGCGCCCTCAGACGCCTGCGAAGACCATACAAGAAACGGGCGCCCACTCGAAGGCCGGCGAAAGAGCGCCGGTCGGTCCGAGGGCGACTGGCCGCTATGGCTTCGACTTTGGACGCGGGGACCGCGGCGAACCGGTTGTTGACTTCGCGCGTTCCAGCGTCGCGATCCGCTCTCGGAGATGGCTATTCTCGAGTTCGGCGTAAACCGCTGCAGCGTCCTGGGCGACGCGTCCGAGCATGGCTCGCTCATCGGCGTCGAGATCCGTGCCAGAGGCGTGCGGTCCATACAGCGCCACGGCAAAACAACGAAGCGGGTTTGCGGCGGGGACCGCGAGGATCGGCCGGCTAAGTCCCGAAGGTAGCGGAAGCTCGGCAGTGGCCGCCTCAGCCACGCTGAAGGGCGCGCAGCTGGACAGGGGCGCGAGCATCGGCGCATCGGGCGAGAGCGTCCTTGTCGCGGTCTCGTCCCAGCCATTGCCGCTTCCGTCCCGGCTGAACACGGGCCCGTTACGGCGGAACGACGCAGCCGAGGTGAGCTTGAGCAGGCGGAACGGCTCGTCGGCCAGCAGCCGGTCGACCTCGGCAGGCTGCTTTGCCTTGAGGATCGCCCGCCCAACGTCCCGCTCTGCCTGATCGAGCGCTCGGTTGAAATAGCGGTCGGTAAGATGGGTTGCCGCCTCATGCAGACGGGAGATGAGATATAGCGCGCCGCCACCGATCACGAGCCAAGCCCAGTTCGGGATGGCGAGATGCTCTTGCATGTACTCGACCTCATGGTGCAGCAGCAGCGCAGGGATGCTGAGAATGAGCCCGAGAATGGTGACGCGCCGAAGCGGGATCGACACGCTCACCACGCGCTCCCTGCGGACCGCCTCGAACACGAACAGGCAGAGGATGCCGTTCACGAGATAAAGCAGACCGAGGATGTCCTCCGACGGCGTGAAGTCGCCCCAAAGCGTGTTGAAGATCGTGGTGCTCGAGCCAAGCTCGGCGACGATGAAGGTGGGGAGCCCGATCAAGCAGCCCCAGATCACCCAGCGTAGGCGCTGATAATCCTCGGGCGTTTGGCGCCGACGGCGCTCGAGCAGAATGGAAAGCGCGCAGAGCGCTACGACGAAGCCGGTGAAGATCGCAAGGCGCGTGCCGGTCTCGGTGCGGTAATCGAACG
>Ga0315288_10004505_pt1 | contig 17743 bp, 18 predicted proteins | sample YL17G11_20_MG_FD_203454 | JGI IMG/M metagenome (GOLD analysis project Ga0315288, IMG submission 203454) | Sediment microbial communities from Yellowstone Lake, YNP, Wyoming, USA - YL17G11_20 | ecosystem: Environmental > Aquatic > Freshwater > Lake > Sediment | place: USA: Wyoming | collected... | reverse complement strand
TTTTTTGTTACGATCGGTCAATTAAATACAAGGAGAACTATGCATCGGGCGGATTCGAGGGATTGCTCCAAATTTTGCATACCGATGCCGATACATATGATCCAAATTATGTCATAGGCTACAGCGGCGGATACATGCAAGCGATATGGGAACGCGCACATCATCTCTGGCTGAAGTATCGGCGCCAGGAGAAACCGCCATCCGATCTCGTAGAATTGAAATGGCATCGTAGTTCCGACAGCGCGGCATGGTATCTACGGGGTTTACTGAACTGGTTAGATCACTCGCGATTATCGCTTCCGATCAAGGATTCCGTGGCCCGAAAAATTCCGCGATTCTCCCGTATCACATTGAATCTCCCGCACCATACTTGCGGTCAAGACGTGATATGCTTCGTCGAAAGAATAAAACGCGATGATCTCACGGGGCGTTCTGAGCTAGGGTTGGTCTTGTATGACGACGTGCAATGGGAAGGAACTCCGAAAAGCATTTCAGAATCAAGCGCATCGGATTCCAAATCCTCGTCATCGGATTCGATATCGATTTCTGTGAGTATTAGCGGTTCTAAATCACATTCCTCGTCATCGGATTCGATATCGATTTCGCAGTCGGTGTCAGTGTCATCATCGTCGGATTCGTCAATGCCGCTAATCAACGACGATCATCGTCATACAAAGATAATGTGTCCAGATAATCAAGATGCCGGATTAGAGATGCTTGACACTGAGGAAATAGCAATTCACGCTTTGTTGGATCAGACGATTCCAAACTGGCAGCAAGGATCTCAAGCGCGCATTATGATCCGCCTTGAATGCTATGGGCTTCCGTATAAAATCGGACTTGCCAACGGGCCGCAAGCGCGTTGGATGATAGACGCGCAAGCCCATGCGCTGGACCTTACTGCGTTATCCGCATTCGGCGCCGGCATTGGTATTGCATGTCGAACCGCCGCCAATACATGGGCGTTGCGGTCATTGGCGGCAGGAACGGGGATATCGATTACGAATCCGGCTGGAACGGCTGGGGATCCATCGATATCATTAACTCCGCATGGCCTAACCGTTGATGCGATTCCCAAAGCCGCGGCACTCGGCGCATGGGTTGCGAGTTCGATTTCCGATGACGGAACGACCGTAACAATTACGGAAAAACTCTCAGTGACCGGGAGTATTACTACGTCAACGTTGGCATATGGGTCTACGGATAATGTCATTATTCATTCGACGGGAACATTGCAATCACGAACGATCGACAGTCGAATATGGGTCGGATCTGGTGTCAGTGTGATTGATAATGGCGGAGCGTCATTAACGGCGAATTACATTCCCTACGCGACAGGCGCTATGACGCTTGCTAATTCGATTATTGTCCAGACGGCGACGGGGATCGGTATCGGCGTTTCCCCTGTAACTTTCATGCATGTGCAAAAAGATCAGAATAAAATTACTCAGTTTTTGTTATATAATGCAACGAGCGGAGCCACTGCTCGTACGCAGATCACATGCCAGTCTGATTCAGGAAACGCCATCGATCTTATACAGTACAGCACCGATAGACCGCAGCAATATGGCAGTTTGACTGCTAAGGGTATGTCTACCGTCTTGACAAACAACATCAATGGTCTCCTCATCGACAACTACAGCAACACCCCGATGTACCTCGCCACCAACAACGCGGTGCGCATGACGATTACCGCTGCGGGATTGCATGGCATCGGTGCGTATGGCATGGATATTGACACGCTGCTGCACGTCGCAGAAAGCAACGCGGGTACGGTGACATCTGCGGCCAATACATTATTGTCAATCGAAAGAAATGGTGACGCTTGGATTAGTATCCTTACCCCTGCTGCAAATGCCGGAGGAATTTATTTCGGTTCTCCGACAAGTAGCCAGCGTGGGGTTATACGATACGATCATTCCACAGATGTGTTGAGTCTGTGCATAGGGAGTACGGCTGAAACGATTGGTATCCATGCTGGTGGAATATATATGGGAGATACCCTGTATGCCGGATTCGGAAATTCCTATGCATCGCCGGACCTCAAAATTTATTCCGATGGATCGAAGGCAAAATTTGACTGTGGATCGTGGGCTGAGTTCTCCAATCGATTATACTGTGAGACAAATAAGCGTGTCGCGTGCGGCGGTGGGCAATCAGGTGCATACACTACTCCGATTGGAACCGTGACGTTGCAAATCGATGATCGCCTCTATACTTTGCCGTATACGTCGGTAACGACAATATGAAAACAATTCGTATTATAGTCACATGCTATCCTGGGTTTGCCACTGGCATCACCGACGGTCTGCGGCAGTCACTGATTCGTTTTGCCGGGACGGATAAAATCATTGACGAATTGAGTCTGAGCACAGAAACGAAATATCGCGGATATACAGTACTTCGCGGTGAGTATCGATACCTGATTTATCCCTCGTCGCATTGCTTCGTTTCGACAGCGCGAAACAATGGCGTGAATATCTGGAACGGCAGCAAAAAGAAACATCAGGAGATTGCCGATTGTCAAGGTATTGTATTTATAGATCATGATCACACATTCGAGTCAGAGCAGATCGAACGCCTGGTGTCATGCGGCAAGGAGATTGTATCCGCCGCTTATCCGTATCGGACGACAGACGAACCGCTGGCTTCTTGCTATGTGGCCGGGGATTTTGATGATCGTATGAACGGTATGCTTTGCACCAGGATACACAATAGCGCCAAAGGGATGCAGCTATGTGGCTGGTCTGGCGGCGGATTCATGTTCGTGTCGGCGTCGGTATTCGGACGTATCGAATATCCGTGGTTTCGGCGCGGAGTAATCGATAACGGCGACGAGGCGGATGAGTTGGGTGAAGATATCGGGTTTTGCTTGCAGGCAGCTAACGCGGGCATCGAGGTTTTTTGCGATTGTGACAACGTCGTGGGGCATGGTAAATAAACTTCGACACCGACATATAATTTTCCCCAATTTTATTGTATATTGCATATCATGGAGGTGAATATGGACGACAAGACGGCCAATCGTGAAGCATTGACGCAGATGATCGGCGCCATGTCGATCGAAGTTTCCAGATATGGCTACCAAGCGCGGGCCGCCGCTCTTACAGCTAATCAGAAGTGGGAAGAACAGGCCCAAGCGGAGGTAGTAAGAATGCAAAAAATCAAGGACTTCTACGCCGAGGAACTCAAGAAACTCGGTTGACGCAAACGCGAGGGCTCCATGCGGAAAATCATTTTCGCTCACGGGCGCGCGCCCGGTGATTGCCTTATGCTATCGGCGGGCATCCGCGATTTTAAGGCGCTGTTCCCCGATATCGCCTTGAATGTTGATACGAAGTTCCAGCAGCTATTCGAGAACAATCCCAACATCGATCCATCCATCAAGCGCGGCGACCCCGGCGTTGAGTATTACCGTGTAGGATACCCGGCGATCCAAGGGTGCAATGAGGGTTACGTTCATTTCTGCGAGGCGTTTCTTCTCAACATGATCACGATCGCCGACGCCCATGAATCACTGGGTATGAGTGTCGGGGAATTTTGCTCAACATTTTCGGGCGGGCGGTCGGCAGATGAAGAAAAGAACGATGAATCATCATGTAGTTCATCGTCCGAGGGTTCATTGTCATCGGGCATTGCTAACGGAGATCCGCATCACAAATTTCGCACCTGGCGTGCAAGATGGCGATCCTTGACAAAGGACCATTTGCGGAAATGGGGTGATATTCATCTTACAGATGCGGAACGTGCGGATAATCCTATGCTGTCGGGATATGGCATCGACAGATATTGGATCGTGGCGCCGGGAGGTAAGCGAGATTGTACATGCAAGATATGGGACTGGCGTAGGTTCCAAGAAGTCGTGGATCACTACGAGGGTGTACTTAAATTTGTAGTCGTAGGCCGCAGCGACCATCTCATCGACTCAATCCGCGGGACCGTTTCATGGGTGGACAAGACCCGTGACAATGTGCGAGATTTATTAAGTCTATTCTACCACGCGCAAGGTATTGTGACTGGCGTCTCGTTTCCGATGCATCTTGCTGGCGCCATGCCCCACAAGCCCGGTACGTGCGCCGGGCGAAAACCGATCGTTGCGATTTACGGGGGTCGCGAACCGGTAGGATTTACAGCCTATGAGGGTTCACAGATCCTCCATACGGGCGGCGCGCTGACATGCTGCCCCGTCGGAGGCTGCTGGCAATCCCGCGTATCTCCGCTTTCAAAAGACGCCGAAAAAAACAACCGACTCTGTCACCAGCCGATCATGGTGGACGATCGCCCGATACCGCGGTGCATGGATATGATCACAGCCCAGGACGTGATACGGGCAATAGGGCGGTACTACGAGGGGGGTAGATACGAGATTAAGTTTATGCCAGCAACGCAGATCGCGTCCGTGCGCGCTGTGGCGTTGCCGGTGCCGGTGCGGACGCCCAGGGAAATCAATTTGCTCGCATCCCTGCAATCGTCGGGCGGGGGCGAACAGTCGGCGATCAAAATCGCGTCGATCTTGCACGGCGCCGGATGGACGGTGAATTTCTATCCCTGGGACCAAGTGCACGACCGGTTCAAGACAGAGTCGCTGCAGCCGTCCCTGAAATCCGGGGCTGCGATGAAACCCGGGCTGCCGTTGTTGTTCTATGCCAACGATCAGATCTGGGATTTCTGCAAAAACTGTGAGTCGGTAATGGCCGGCGCGTCAGCCCTTATCGTTGGTATCAACTATGCCAACGGATCGTTGCCGAAATGCGCATGGCTGAACGCATCTGGGAAACTGAGGGGCGTGATTTTCCAGAACTCAGAGAAGCGCGACGAATTCCGACGCGATGCCATCGGGTTTGAATCGGTGCGCCTCGTGGTTTTGCATGGCGCCATCGATCTCGAACGCATGTATGGAGTAGTGCAGAAACGCCGAGAGGGCGCGGAACCGCTCGTAGTGCTAAAACATTGCAAACCCGATCATCGGAAATATGTCACCGAAGAATCTGTAAACAACGGGGATAAAATTCACGTCTGGCAGAAACGATTCGTGAAAGAACGCGATGTTGATTTCTATGCACGCCTTCTGAGGGATTTGCATTTTCCAGTAGAATTCTGGTTCATGGAAGCGCACCCGGAATTATCGAAACATTTCTCCTCCGAACCGCGCATGCGTTTTTTGAAATGGGATGAAATGCCGGTTGATAAGTTCCTCGGAAGCGGGCATGTGTACCTGTACCGTACCTCGAATCTCTGGCGCGACCAGTATCCGCGATGCATGGGCGAGGCGCTGGCGGCGGGATTGCCAGTGATCGGCGAACCCAGGGACGGTCCTTACGATCGCATCAGGTACGGAGATACCGGGTTCTATGCTTGTGACTATAATCAATACGCATACAGTCTGAAGGCGTTGCACCGTAAAGAAGATTTACGGTATGATATGGGGTATCAATCGAAAGAATGGGCGCGCGTGAATCTGGATCCGCGACGGTGGATTGACGTAATAGAGGAGTGTTTGCGATGATGACCTACGACAAAATCAACCTCATGGTTCCCACGCGCCGCCGCATCGACCATCTTGCCAAATTGATATCGTCGACTTTGCGCTTCGCGACGACTCCGGAACGAATTGCATTTACCTTCCTTGTTGATGACGACGATGAGGAAACGCACTATTACCTCAACCAACATGGCCCGCGCTGCGATTGGCAGAAATTACTCTGGCATGAGAAAATGCCACATCTCGGGCGCATGTATAACAAGATCTATGCCGAGACGAAATTTCAGAGCGCCATAGTCACCATGATTGGCGATGACATGGTATTCGAAACAGAGAACTGGGACGCGGACATTCTATCAGAAATCAATGATCGAAACGGCTGGTGTATCGCATCATGCGACGATGGCTATATTCAGCACGGGAGAATATTCGTCAATCTGTTTACAACACGGAAGGTAGTCATCGCGACGGGCGGACCATTCATGAGCGAAGAGTTCCCCATGGATTTCATTGATGTCGTATGGACCGAACTCGCCAAGCGATCGGGAATTGATTGCTATTTGCACAACGTGATGCTTCGCCACGAGCATAGTTCTGTAGCGGGGGATACTACGCGGGAACGATTGCAATCCATGCGAGGATCATTTCAGGCTGGAATCCGCCGCGCTATGGAAATAGGTTACGGGTACGTGCCAAACCTGTTGGAGGCGATGCGTGCAAACCCATAAATTACTGTCGTTTTCTCTATGGGGAAATGACCCGAAATACATCGAGGGCATGCGGCGAAATATTGATCTCGCGTTGTTCTGGTATCCGGGTTGGGAGATCGTGGTTTGCGCCGGTGAAGAAGTTCCGGATCTGGGGCCGAACGTGACGCAGCGGACATACTACAATTCGCAGTTGGGTTGCTTTTGGAGAATCGGAGAATGCTTCAGAAGCGACGATATTTCCATAGCTTGCGTGCGAGATGCGGATTCGCGCATAGGCGAACGAGAACGCGAAGCGGTCGCTGAATTCGAAGCTTCTTGGAGCACGCTGCATGTCATGCGAGACCATCCGGCGCATGCAGGGATACTTGGAGGGATGTGGGGTTGCAGACCAAAGTTGCTTGATAGGTTCCAGATTGTCACAGACATGATCGAATGGCAAGAGGACATTCGCTCCGCCGGGCCCAACCGCCCGCGACTTCCATACGAAGGGCGTTTCGGGAAATGGAGCGACCAACCGTTTTTACAACGGAAAATATTCGACAAGGTTTCTCCTTTGGAGCGGATGGTTCACGATTACAGGAACGGATCGTTCAAGATCCCGCGCATTGACGAATACGATTTTGTGGGACAGGTATGTTCTGCGACCGGGGAAAGGAAATACAAGTTATGATTGAGCGCATCGGCAGCGAATACGGCGGATTCTGGATCGATCCCGCGTTGATAGCGAACGGCTCCACGGCTATATGCGCCGGCATCGGGAATGATATCACGTTCGACGTAGAATTGATCCGCAGATTTGGATGCAGAATAATAGGAATAGATCCGACACAGCGCGCCCGTGAGCACATCGAACGGAAAATGAGGGATGACACGATCGCTCCCGAAAATTATGATTTCATTCCGCGCGCTCTTTACGGCCACGAGGAAACGCTCTACTGCCATTCGTTTCGGACGATCTGGGGAAGCGGCGGCGACAAGTCTCAATCAGTGACTCCCGAAGAATTATTCGATATCCACAAGAATGTATCTCTTGTCAAACTTGACATAGAGGGCTGCGAGTTCTCTGTCATATCCGAACTTGAGTTTGTCCCCGATTCCGTGAAACAGTTTTGCATAGAGTTCCATCACAGGCTCCCCGAAGTGCCGTTTGAACTTGATGATGTTGAGGGGTGCGTTTCCATCATGAAGGAACACGGTTTTGTGTTGTCGGTGAATCTGTCCGAATACGAGGAAACACTGTTCATAAGGAATAGGGATAACGAATGAAGTCTGATCGCATATTCTCCGACGAAATCAAAGCCAGAATATCCGAGTACCGATACGAGGATATCGGGCAATCATACCTGTCAAGATGCCCCGAATTGATTTCGGCATACTCTGAAAATTATGCAAGGATGAAATCCGAACATCCAATTTATCGGAGAGGGTGGGGGCAATCGTTCTTCCATGACCATCGATTCATGTCGCGCGTGGTTCTCCAGATGATGAGCAATGGAATATTTCCGCCATATTGTGAGTACATCGACGTAGGGTGTTACGACGCGATGCTCGTTGCCGTAGAATATATGAACAACGCGAATGCTAAGGGAATTGATACCAACGTTTGGCCCAAGATGTGGGAATTACTATCGATCCGGCGCCTTGTCAATTCGGGAGATACCATCCGATATTACGATTGCGTCGTAACGATGCTCAACTACTGCCACAACTGGCGACCGGAGGACATTGTCCACACTGTCGGCGCGATCATTCATGCGCCAGCGCCGAGAGTAATTCTTATGGACCGGGAATCCCGGACTCCTCACCCTTACAACCAATTCTGGATGGACGACGCATTGCTCGCAAAACTCGGAATATCTATTGTCAAGTTGCCGTACTGCCGTGTTTCGGTTGATTCCGATCGGGATCTTCTTATCTGGGAGAGATGATGAGCGCAGAAAAATATCCCTGGTGCACGCATCAGGAACTCCTGATGGCATGCGTTTGTTCAACGATTAAACCGGTCTTGGAGCTCGGTTGCGGTCATTATTCGACTCCGATTTTGCATTATATCTGCAAATCAATGCACCGTCAACTTGTGTCCGCAGATCACGATCCTGAGTGGATTAAGCAGTTCCAATATCTATCTTCACAGGACCACGTCTTTATAGTACCTGATCGCGGTTGGGATAGGTTTGTTCTTATCGATGAAATTGAATGGGGAGTGGCGTTTGTCGATCATAATCCGGGATCTCGATTTGCCATTGACATTGCGCGACTTCGCAAAAAAACCGAACTCATCGTGGTCCACGATACGGAACCTGAAAAGGGTCTTGGCCTTGAACCAATTCTGGACACGTTTCAATATCGGTTTACGGATAATACGCACTCGGTACACACAACCGCGGTTTCTGATTTTATCCCCATCCCCGATGAGAGGGTAAAATGATTCGCATTCGTATCGACGATTTCCCTATTTGCATTCCAGGCACTGATCCCGCAGTCGCAAAACGGAACCTTCGGGCAATGTTTCGTGTTCTGTCAGCATCGCCGGTGCCGTATATTTTCGGTGCCATCCCGTACTGCTGTGACGATGAATGGATGTCATTCGTCAAGGACAATATGGCGGCTAATGGGGCCTTGTGCATGCACGGGTTTACCCATCTTCATGACCGTTGGAGCGGGTATTCATTGACATTTCAGGACGGCGGAGAGTTCGCAGGAATGTCGGTTACGGATTGCGCCAACGCCTACGATTCCGGGGCGGATCGGCTGCGGCATTCAGCGAACTTCGACCAGTCGCATTTCATAGCGCCATTCAATAACTATACCCAAGCGCTCGTCGATGCATTGAACATGCGAGGGGTCCGTTACCTTCATACCTGCGATAAGGAATGGAACAATTACGGATACGCGAAACTCGACTACGGCGCGATCACCCCCGTGATCGGCAGACTCTACAAGGATTATCACTTCGCAAGAAAAATAATTCAGTGGCTCGACCATGGCGGAAAAACGGAATGGGTAACTTTGCATTGGCATTATGAATTTCGCCATTTCGGAGACGGATGGTTGCATGACCTTGAAACACTCTGCCGGAGGTGCGTCGATGCCTAAGATTTCAGTATGCGTTCCGTTCTATCCATGGTACTATGGATTCGATCGGACGGAAGAATTATTCCGCGTGATGCTCCCTACACTTATTCGCGCCGGTGCAAAAAATTTCGAACTTTCCATTTGTGATGCGGGGATACGGGACATCTACGGAGACCGGGCCGTCACACGGTCCGTGGCCGGATTGGCGAAACGCATACGCGACGCTTGGCCCGGAGAACTCGTTTATACGTGCTCAGATCGCGCCATGACTCCGCCGCATCACCGCTATCCGCACCGGGTATGGATATCTGCCGCCGTGAATGTCAGCGTGGCTCAGTCGTCATGCGAATACCTATGGTTGCATAACATCGATATAGAAATTCCTGCCGATTTTGTCAAGACATATTTTGAGAACGTCGCGCACCGCCGCCCGTGGTTTCCTAAGTGCTACAATATCCGCGACGACATGCCCCGCACCCATGAAAATGGGGGATGGCGACAGGGCACGGGGCTATGCGGAATCACGCGCGAGGATTACAACGCAGTGGGACGAAATGACGAAGGTTATATCAAGAACCGACACGATTCGGACCTGTTCAATCGATGTATGACTATGTTCTACTTTGTTGACATTCCGGAAAAAACACGCATGTTGCTTGAGGGAATGTTCCACATCGACCATCCCGGAACCTGCGAGCGTACGTCCGCATTCAACGAACGGGGATGGAAATGATTATCTGCGTCTGCGGCTGGTATTTCAACCCGGAAGTCTACGCGATGCTTGAGAAGTTGCCGTTCACGGTTTACGTGATCGGAAATGGCGGCATTCAGGCGGGCATAGACGAAAAGTATCCTGCCATAGAATTTCTCACGCGCCCGAATATCGGGCTCGAATTCGGGGCGTATCAGTATTTTCTAAGTCGCATTGCCTTTTTAGAGGACGGCGTTCTCTTCATACACGACGACATTTCGGTTTCTGACCCATCGGTATTCAGCCGGATCAGGGATTTACAGGGCGAGAACATCGATCAGACATTTCTGTTTTCCGATGAAGCCAATGCCGTTGCGAATCAGAACTTCCACGGGCGCGCATTCTATTGCTCCGCCCGATTTCTAAGAGCGATGCTCGGATACGTCTGTAGTTGTCGGCAATCCCACGACCACGTTGACATGCATCACAATCGACACTGCTCGCAGGCGTGCGCGGAGGAGGCCAGATCAACCGGGTGGGATGCTTCGCAGATCATCGTCTTTACAAAGGACGATGGTCAGCGACCGTACCGCTGCCCCACTTGCGGAACGAAATCCGCTGGAGACTTCTGGGGCATGGGGCTGCGCGGAACCGGACCGCACTCCGGATTCTGGTATGATCCGCACAACAACGGTCATCATCGCGGCAAGCCGCCGGTCGGAGTGCGGCACTACAATGACGAGATATATCATTTCGCAATGTTCTGCGCGCACGCCCGCTCACCTGGAATCGACGGCGTGCGATACAACTCGCGAAATGTGCGGTATTTTCCTGAACTCAGAATAGGGAAGCGAGGTGTGCTATGAAACTCTCCGTCGTCATTGCCGTTCTCGAATCCTACGAGATAGTTCGCCGTCAGATGCTTTACTACAATTCGTGGTTGAGCGAATTTAATTCGCAGGTAGAGTTTTTGCTCGTGGATGACGACTCAGAGCCGCCCATTGTAGTTGATCCGGTGTCGTTCAACCTGCGAGTGATTCAAACGCATGACCCGCGACCATGGGCGCAACCTGCGGCGCGCAATCTCGGCGCATCAATGGCGCAAGGCGAGTATCTGCTCATGACCGACATAGACCATTTCTTCACGCCGGAAATAATTCGGGAATGCCTCAAATTCACTGGCGATAAACTCATGTTCCGGCGCCGCCAGGGGATGCTTGACGAGGGCGGATATATCATCACCGAGGAAGAGGTTCTGAAACGCTATGGCTTGACGAAAGAGAAGTCCGGCGGACACGTTGACCAGCATTTTAACACTTTCTGCATTCGCCGTCACATTCATATCGATCTACTCAAGGGCTACGATGATAGATTTGTCGGCAAATACGGCGGCGATGATACGGACTATTCAGAACGATACCGCCAACTCTGCCGAGAACAACATCTCGTAGAACCATCGCGGCAATCGAAAAATCATGTTTATGTCTTCCCGGACCCGAAATCCGATCGGTTCAAATTCTTTCATTCCCTGCGACGGCAGGGATTTACGGAATGGAACTAATAAAAAATCAGACGGATCGCGTATATTATAATCATGATCCTCATTCATTGCTCAACTCTCCCTGGATACAACGACTGCCCGCGTAGGGCGGCCCCGCGCATTTGTTGGGACCTTATCAAGGATTCCGGGGTTCCGTTCACGCCGGAACGTCCGAAGATCTACACCGCAGTCGGTAACGGTTGCCATCTCGGGGCCGCCGCAATGGCCCGGCGCAAAATGACGGCTTCCCCGATGCTTGATGAAGGGCAATCCGTCGCCATCGCAAAGATGCACGAAGATGCGAAAATCGGCGTCGAGTTCGATGACGTGACCACGAATATTACTGTCGCTGAGAAACAGGTTTTGCGCATGGTTGCGTCATTCCATGCCGATGTTCTTCCGGCACTCGCCCCGCGCGAAATCGAACTCAAGCGACAGGTGCGGATTTCCGACGACTTTGGATTGATCGGAACCTACGATCTTGACACAACGGAAGACGATCTCTTCGACTGGAAATTCGGAAGCGTTTGGCGATCGTGCCGCGCGCAACTCGGCGGATACTCTATCATGCGGCGCGCGCATTGTAATACGGTGAGTCGCAAACTCTGGGGATGTCACGTGCCCCGTGTCGCGATCCGGAAACCGCAACCCGCACCCGATATGGTTACCTACGACGTTGACGGCGCGGAAAAACTCGCGACCGAGGTAATACAGACGATCATGCGCGACATACGCGCGTTTCAGAAATCAGGAAATCCAGCGTGTTTTCCCGCGAATCCGATGTCGAATATCTGTTCACCGAAATATTGTCGAAGCTATGGCACGGCATGGTGCAAGGCTATATGATCCGCATTACCATTGAAAACAGGGTTCGCCTCGCGGACCTACTCATAAAACTCATCCGCATGGAGGACTGCCATGGCAATGCCAGAGTACGCACCCGGAAAACGACCGACGATCAAGGGCCTCATTCCCGGCCTCACCGAAGTAGGAAAAATCAAGATCGGATGCAAGGGCGAAGAGCGACCAACGCGTGATGGCAAGGGCGTCTGGCAAGTGCCGATCAAACTCGACCACTTTCTCGTTACGACCTTGGAGCGCGGTAAGGACAATAATTTTTTGCGCGATAACTCGCTGTACGCGCGACTAAAATTCTCGGACAAGCCCAAGGAAATCCCGATCGTTCTCCTTTTCGATTCCGTGGAACTCAATTTCCAATCTCGGTACGTTTGCTACGTCGGGCGCACGCTCGCATGCTCGGGCGATGGCGACAAGGCAATCACCGCAGATCGCAAAATCATCGAATGCCCCTGCCCCAAAAAGGAGCCTACGTACAAAGGTTCGGATAAATGCAAAATGCACGGCTGTCTGTCATGCATGATCCGCGGTGCAGGTTCTGTCGGTGGCGTCTGGAAATTTCGCACCACCGGTTACAATTCCACGGTCGGCATTCATTCTTCACTCATGCTCATCAGCACGCTGACAGGGGGTATGCTCGCCGGAATCCCGCTTAAACTCTACATCGCTCCCAAGGTCGCCACTAATCCCGATGACCAAAAATCGCTGACAATTTTTGTAGTAGGCGTGACGTTCGACGGCGACATCGACGCATTGCAACAACAGACTCTGCGCATTGTCCAGCGCGACGCCACGTTCCGGCAACGGCTGCTGTCGGTTGAAGAGACGGTCGCGAAATCGATGTCGGTGGATGCGGAAATCGTAGATCAGGCCGGGGATATCAATGAGGAGTTCAATCCCCTGGAGGACTCGGTCCCGGGTCCGGGCATTGCCGAAACTCCGGCGGCGATAGTGCAGGCCCCTGCGCCGACGATAATTCCTGACGCGCCCTGCGACATGCCAGTGACAGCGACCGCACCCGTTACCACGCCTACGGCGCCGCCAATGCCCACAATTGAGATGCCGGACTTGTTTAAGTGACGCAGCAGGCAACCGCTCCGTGCCCGATCTGCGGTTCCTGGTATCGCAAGGGCGTGGGCTGTAATCGCTGCGGGGCCGACTGCCGCAGCGATCCACCGGAGCCGCCAGATATGAAAATTACTCGCGCGGGCAGGAAATCGGTTGGGCAAGGTTGGGATCCGAAAACACACAAAGTAATCAGGAGGGCAGCATGAAAATCAAGATTCGGAATTTTCGCGGTATAGCGTCGGCCGACATCGATGTGGCTGGCATCACGCTCATAGCCGGGGCGAACTACCAGGGCAAGACATCGATCCTTCAGGCCATCGCGGCCGGGATGACCGGGTCCCCGATACCGATCGCCGGTATCACGAAATCTCAAGGCGGGCTATTTGTTCACAGTGGGGCTGCAGGTGGGACTGTGGATATCGACTGTGCTATAGGGACGAGTCACATCGATTACCCCAGCGGAAAATATTCTACGACAGGTATACCTCCGATAATTACCGATGATGCTGCGGGACTGCATTCTTTTCTCGATGATTCGCCGGCGGCGCGGAGCTCCACGGTTTCCGCGATTCTGAAATCAGACCCCTCCCGCGAATTGTTATCCGACGAATTACATAAAATCGGCGCGACCGATGCGGGCATAGATCGCGTATGGGAGACTATCACCAAACAAGGGTGGGACGGAGCATACGCTCAAGCCAAAGAAGCTGGAGTGCGGTATAAAGGGGCATGGGAAAATGAATCTGGAGTGCGCTACGGCAGCAAGAAAGCGGAATTCTGGCGGCCGCCGGCATGGACTGATGATCTGGAAGCGGAATCCGAGGAGTCGCTGACAACGATTGCCAAGCAAGAAAACGAATGGCTCGAAGCGGCGATTTCTCACCAAGCCGTTTCGGATGCGGAACTGGCGCGACTCACGGATATCGCCGCGCGCATCGGCGAAGTCTCCGGTGCCGCGGATTCATGCCGCGTGACCGTGAAATCGATCGAGCAAAGCATTGCCATGATCAGAAAAGGCATGGCGGAATTGCCGCGGCCCGTGCAACCAGAATCTATCCCATGTCCGGGGTGCGGGATCGCATTATGCGTTCAGGGCCGCACCATCGTCAACGCTCAGGAAATTACGGCCGAGGAACTGGCACACCGATCCCATGCGATTGCCGACTGCGAAACCGATATCGCTGAAGCCGAGACCGAACTTAAATCCAAGCGCGCCGACCTTGCGGGACTGGACGCGGAACTCCGCTTTGCCACCGACGCCAAAAAGAAAATCAATGCGATGAAACCGCCATCGGCGCAGACCAAATCAGTGGACGAGGTGCGCGCCCGGTTGGCTCTGGCGCAGAGTCGATTGATCGCATTTCAGAAAAAAATCAAGGCCCAGAAACTCTGCGCGCAGATTGCGCAGAATCAAGCCATCGTGGAAATTCTGGCTCCCGAAGGCTTGCGTTTGCAATGTCTGCGATCTGCTCTTGACGGATTCAATATCACCGCCAAGGGCATTGCGGCGCAGGCCGGTTGGCGCACAGTAGAGATTCAGTCCGATATGTCCATCAGTTACGGCGGATCTCTGTATTCAATGCTTTCTGAGTCGGAACAATACCGGGTACGTATTGTGCTCCAAGTGGCGTTTGCTACATATTCCGATTCGCAGACCCTGATATTTGATCGGGCCGATCTGCTCGATGGGCCGGGCCGAAATGGATTTTTCCGGATCCTACTTTCTACCAAGAAAAACTGTATTGTTGCGATGACCATTGACAAAAGGGATCGCTGTCCGGATCTATCGATGATCGGCGGACAGGTCTACTGGGTGGAAAATGGGATCGCGTCGTGAGGTTGCCTAAAAACATCATCGAAGCTGTGGGCAATGTAAGATACCGGGGATGTCCGGTTTGCAAATTCGCATATAATGGACCTGGCACAGACGACTGCCCATGCGGCGGAAAATTACATCCGATTTCGAGGACGCAATATGAACGCATCGCCAGGAGATATCTGCGTAGCAAAACGAATTTTCCAAGTCACAGATCTAGGGCAGGTCTCAAAGGGCAAATATATCTCCGCGCTCGCAATGATGAATCGACGCGTGATTACAGCATTGACTGAACTGTATTTCTTCGATCCCGAAAATGTTCTGTTCAAAATGCTCACCGAGGATGAACGGGATTTCATCATCGCAGAAGTGATGAGGAGAAAAACGCCATGAGGAAAAAGTTGATTGAACGCAGATACGAAAGAAGGCCGGAGCAATCATGAGCGAAACATCCCTATCAATCTTCTCAAGAGGTTCGCAGCTTCTTGCCGAAGCGAACACAATTCAGAAGGCCAAGGACTTGAAAGATTTGGCTCTGACTGCGGCAGATTGGGCGCGACGCAAGGGCATGGGAGAGGAAGCGGTACAGTATGCCAGGAGTTACGCCTTGGACGCCGAGCGCAAGATGGGGCAGATGCTCATCGAGGCACCGAAGGCGAAGGGGACGCAAGGGCAACCACAGAAGGGGATGCGGGGAATAACCGGCGGTGACAATAGAGAACCGCCCGTTAAGTCTCCCCCAACTCTCCATTCCCTCGGCCTGACGAAGCGGGACTCGTCGCAGGCGCAGAAACTGGCGCGTCTCCCGGAAGATAAGTTTCAGGAAGTGAAGGCCGGAACAATGAAACTGCATAAGGTTGACAAACCACACGTTTCAGAAGCGTCAGGAGAAAACGAGTGGTACACGCCGCCGGAGTACATCAAGGCCGTCCGCGAAGTCATGGGCCGCATCGACTGTGATCCGGCATCGAGCGAGAAGGCAAATCGCACCGTGAAGGCCGACACATTCTTCACAATAGACAACGACGGGCTTTCAAAGGAATGGCATGGGAGCGTATTTATGAATCCGCCTTATGCGCAGCCGTTGATAGGCCAATTCTCCGCCGTGATTGTAAAGAAGTTCAAGGCCGAGGAAATTGACGAAGCGTGCATCCTTGTGAACAACGCCACAGAAACGGTATGGTTTCAAAGTATGGCTGAATGCAGTAGCGCTGTTTGTTTCCCGAAAAGCAGGGTTCGCTTTCTCGATCCAGCCGGAAACCCCGGCGCACCACTTCAGGGGCAGGCTGTCATTTACCTTGGGAAGAAATCTGAGGTATTCTGTCGGGTGTTCGGAAAGTTTGGTACTACATGGAGCAGGTAAACGGATACAACCCGTTACGGTGGGATTGTGAGGAGCAAGGATGTTTCAACAAACTGAAGCGTCCTAAAATTGAACTGTTCTCAGACTGCTTTCCAGGGCGTATCAATTTTGGGGACGTTGACGCGATAGTGGAAATAAACGGAAAGGGCTTGATGCTCGAATGGAAAGAAGGGCAGCAAAAACTCAAGTTCGGGCAACTTCTGATGTACGAACGATTGACAAAAACCCAAGTGCTTACTGTTTTTGTAGTATCTGGAAACGCCAAGACGATGGTTGTAGATGGATTGATGATATGGTTTGCAGGGAAAGGCGGAATTTGGAACTCAGCAACGCTTGACATTATGAAACAGCGTATAAAAGATTGGGTGAAGTGGACACAGAAAGCCGCTTTGGGTTACATAGAGTGAATCTCTCCCTCCGTCAATACCAAACCGAACTCGTGGATCGCATCCGTGATTCTTTCCGGCATGGACACCGTGCGCCGTTGCTGCAACTTCCGACTGGCGGGGGCAAGACTATAATTTTCTGCGATATCGTAGAACGCACGGTTCGCGCAAATCATAGCGCGTATATTCTGGTGCATCGAGCGGAATTGCTGCGGCAAGCATCGGACCATCTTAATGAACTTGGAATACTTCACGGATGCATTGCTGCCGATCGATGCATCACCGGGGACCGCGTGCAAGTGGCGTCCGTGCAGACACTCGTTCGCAGATTAGATCGTGTTCCGGCGCCGGACCTAGTCATCGTTGACGAAGCGCATCATTCGAATGCCGGATCTTGGCGCAAGATTTTCGACCGCTGGGCCAAATCCAGATTTCTTGGTGTGACAGCGACGCCGATCCGTCTTGACGGAGCGGGACTCGGCAATCAATCTGGCGGTTACTACGATGAACTCATACAGGGCCCGCAGATGAAATGGCTGATTCTGAACGGGTTTCTGTCGAAGCCGATTCTCTATGCACCCCCGATCGGCGCAGACTTAGAGGGTATCCGCACAACCGCTGGCGACTTTGATATCAAGGAATCGTCGGCACGCCTTGACAAGCCGAAAATCACCGGGTGCGCGGTGGACCACTATTCGCGGCTTTGCGGCAACGCTCCCGCGATTGCGTTCTGTACATCGATCGCGCACGCGGA
>Ga0315288_10004501_pt1 | contig 17746 bp, 31 predicted proteins | sample YL17G11_20_MG_FD_203454 | JGI IMG/M metagenome (GOLD analysis project Ga0315288, IMG submission 203454) | Sediment microbial communities from Yellowstone Lake, YNP, Wyoming, USA - YL17G11_20 | ecosystem: Environmental > Aquatic > Freshwater > Lake > Sediment | place: USA: Wyoming | collected... | reverse complement strand
AGTTGTAGTCAAAACAGAGTCCAACGGAAAGTGGAATACCCTATATCATGAAGTTAATCGAAACCATAATCATGAAGCCAAAAAAGACGAGAAGCAGATGGAACTATTTTTTTGCCAAGAGACTATATAGACCGTAGAAAGGAGGTAAAATCCATATGAAAACCGCACCTAACCCATACTTAGACGTAGAACCCAGACCCGAATTCTCTGGATATGTCGAGAAGTGTCTCCATGATCCGAGTTCAAAGAAACTCTGTGTTTTAGGGAACCTACTCCTATGCTCCCATGACTCATACCATGAATGCCTCGAAGCTCATGGTAATGGAAAACGTCAGGCAAAGATCATTGAGGCCCAACCACCCCAACCAGAAAGTGACACCGATGTCACTTTCTCCATTGAGGTCGCTACGCTTCAACTTCGTTTCTTGATCTCCAATGACACACGAGAAAGTCTTTCTCTTGCAAAACTTCTCGTCCAGACCTATGACACATTCTTTAGAAAAAAGAAAAGGGAATTCAAGATGTATTTGGAACGAACCGTCTACTATGACTACGCATATGCAATGCGATTAATCAAGGCTTACAACAACCCATTGCTCATCGAATTTTGGAACGAGCTAGGCACACACAAAACCCTACTCTGCAATAGGATCAAAGACCTAACTCCTGATACCATTATAGAGATCATTCCTATGACGACCCGAGAGGCCAGAACTTTTCTGTTCCCACCGTCCGTAAAGCAACCGAAGAAGACAAAGGGGAACCTTGACGAACTAATAGAAAGCCTTCAAGTCTTCGATTTGGTTCCATTAAACCATGATGACCGTCTCCGTCTAAGAACGGTTCTGAGGACAATGCTCGAGGAGGTAGAGCCATGATAATCGAAGGACTCCATTGCATCAAGGTAAGATCAGCGAGGAGGAAAACCTATGGAAACAAAACTTAATGGTATCTTGGAAGCCTTTTTCGAATCCTATATTGCCGAACGACATCCCACCGCCAACACACTATCGAATATGAGATCGGTCCTATCAAGATTCCTTGAATACGAGCAAAAGATGGGAAGGACGGATATCGGAGAAGTCACACGGGATGACGTAATTTCCTATCTGAACCAGTTAGAAATTAGAACCTCGTCCAAAAAGACACACAAGATTTTTATTAGTGTATTTTTGAACTTTCTCTATCAAAGGGGTACAATTTCGAGCATTGGTCCAATACCGTACAAGGGACCAGCCGATATTCCAAGGGCTCCACAGAAGGATTTATCCAAATCTGAAATCGCTTCTATGATGAAGAAGGCCCACAAACTTGAAGGGATTGATAAGGTTATCTTTTATCTCCTCATGACTCGACCCATGAGAATAGGGGAGTTAATCAAACTCCAGCCCTCAGATATAGACTTCATATCGAACACGATTACCATCAAACAAAGCAAGAATAGAGAGACCCGCATACTCTCTATACCAGAGGTAATCAAATCCGACATCGAGGGATATTGCAAGGTAAGCGGGACGATTCTTGGAATTTCAAAAAGGACTGCATTCCGTCGTATTTTGCAGATCTTTGAGCGATTAGGTGTTGATCCAAAAGGCAGGGGGTCCCATACATTCCGTCATACCATCATAGGTAGAATGATTAGATCGTTAAAACTTGATCCAGCCATGGTTGCAGAGATGGCCGGTAATTCAACCAAAACCATCTATGACCACTACATGAAGGGTATAGACAGGGATGGCCAGAGGGAGGCAGAGAAGACCCTTGACCAGATGATTATTAAGTGATCTCTAATTTTCTTTTGATTTTTATCTCGACTTGGGTTAAATAATCGTTCAGGTAGTATTGTTTAAGAAACTGCAAATTCATTTCGAAGGCAACGCTAAACCGTTGAAGCACGGATATCGAAGGCAACCTTATGCCAGCTTCAATCATGTAAAGATAATTTGGACTGATTTGCAATCTTTTGGCCAAATCCGTCTGACTGAGATGATGTCCAGTCCGCATCATACGAATAAGCCTGGGAAGACGACTTGACCTAAGTGAAAACTTTTCCATCCGTCGTCACCCCGGCCATTGCCTTTAAGAGACGCAATATCTATGCCGGAAGGAGACGCACAAAATGGAACACCGGAAGATGGTGTAAAAGGTTTACATAATATACATACTTTTCCGCTTTGCGAATCGAATTTCATAGTAATTTCAATATCTAATGCCTTTAGGTATCTACTGAGTTTTGTTAGAGAAATATTATCAATGGCATTTTCGATAGACCAAATCGTTTTCTGTGAAGTTCCCATTCTCTGAGCCATTTCCACCTGTGTTAAGCCAGTCGATTCCCGGATTAACCGGAGCTTTTCCGCTATCTCCCGATTTATAGAATCATCGAACCCGTATCGCTTAGGACGATCATCACCTTGTCTCATTTTTGTCTCCCAAAAATAATTCTTGACAAATATTTCATCATGGTGTAAGGTGCTTCCAAACTCCAATTTTAACACTTTTAAATTTAGTGTCAAATAAAAAACATGAAAGGAGACCTCTAATGATCGGAGACAAACTATTTCGCATTTTCGATGGAGAAGATTGCAAACTTTCAGATTTCATTGAAAAAACCGCCCTACTGGACAAAGAGTTCCATGATTCATATGCCGCCGTGGTATTCGAATCCCCAGAGAAGGCCGATAAGTTAGAATGGGATCTCCCCAATCTTCTCGATCTCTATGCCTCCCTGGCATTTTTGATCGGCTTCGTTATAGCAAGCGAAATAGAGATCACCCAGACTGATGCACTCTCGGAAATAAAAGTAATTTCATCAATGATGAAAGAAGGTAATGTCCTCCCGTACTTTCCCGTTACGATGGGACTTTAATCCTCTTTTCTGATTCTCGGCTTTGCCCGTGGCGGCAAAAGTTCATTAGGATCGATTCCAAAATGGTCACGAAGTTTAATCAACATCTCGATGCAAAGAGTCCTTCGACCCCTTTCGTAGTGGGAGACCGCGCCGAGTTCAACCCCAAGCACTTCACCCAGTCTGTGTTGGGTGAGTTGGTTTTTTTCTCTAATCTCCCGAAGGCGTTTCCCGATATAAATATCTATCTCGTGACTTTCTTTATCTTTCATTTGTTCCTCCAACTATACAAAATTATATAGTAATTATTTAATGGCATACCGCCATCTGAATTTTATTGTTGACTTTTTCTCTACAATCTGTATAATGAGTAAAACTTGATGAGGGAATAAAATGGATAAAACGGGAAAGGGTAAGCATCAACGGCTTCCCATTGGGATGCAGGAAGCGGTGGTCGAATATGCCAAGAAAAACGGAATCACCTTTAACCAAGCCCTTATCCATCTGGTAGCCCAAGGATTGCACTTCAGAAGAATGGTTGATAGTTTTCATATTGATCATTATACAGAAAGCGAGATCATAAAGCAATAGGAAACTTGTCAAGAATTCATAACAAACCATAACCAAAAAGAAAGGAGGTGGTAAAATGTTTACGGTTCTTACTTATCTCTTTGTTTTTATAGTCGGTATCATCGTGGGAGGTCTGATCTGGCGGAATAACGCCAAAAAGTTTGAACGTCTCGAAAAAGCATATGGGGCCAAGGTGGAAGCTGTTATCGGCGCGGTGAAATAGTAACCGGGATGACCAATATGATCTCGCTTTCTGTATAATGATCAATATGAAAACTATCAACCATTCTTCTGAAATACTAAATCTCTCTATTGGGTGGAGGGGCCTTGCTCGATAACAAGATGGCATTGAACTACTCTTGCGACAACCTGCCTAAAGGGTCAAGATCACCCGTGAAACCCAATAGGGAAATTTTTCTAAAGGGAAAAAATGTCAAGACAAAGACGTATGTTGTGGGCTTCGGTTTCAACTTCAATTAAGGTTAATAATCTTTCCCTAAAAGCCGCCCTCCTATGGACGTGGGCAATACCACGTTTTGACGATGAAGGATTTCAGGAGGGAAATCCATTCGCTATAAAAGGTAAAATTCTTCCTATGAGAAGGGATTTTACCGAAGAAGAAATTTCTTTGCTTATTCAAGAAATAGGGGATGCCGGATTATGGAAAATACATAAAATAAGGATCGGAGAAAACCAAAAAGAAGAAATTTATATTGAGGACCCTTATTTTAGGGAAAAACAGCCGGTTCCAGGTGAAAGATATCCAAGTCATATAAAAGAGTTAATAAAAAATAGAGGCGAATCGACTCCATTACAGAGTCGAAACGGTTCCATAACTGAACTGAACAGAACTGAACTGAACAGAACTGAACTGAACTATCTTATGTTCACAAGTCTCTATAATTCTGAATGTCCAAACCTCATAAAATCAATAAGACTGTCAAAGGACAGAATAAGGAAAATAAACATTCGAATCAATGAGTGTTCGGATATAAATTGGTGGACAGAAGTGTTTAAAAAAGCAAATCTTATTTTTCTCCCTCCAAATGAAAAATATCCTTCGGGATGGAAACCTGATCTCGAATTTTTAATCCACAATGGAGATAATGCCATTAAGGTTTACGAGGGGAAATACGATAATTACGGTCCACCGGGGGGTTTTGGTGGAGCAAAAATATGGCTCGAAGCTAAAGAAAGAGAAGATGAAAAAACAGGATCGTAAGAGATTTGCCTTTGCGATTAAACAACTTGAAGTTACCTTTCCGAGCAACCTGTCAGATGTGGAAAAGGCAATCAGGATAGATATATTCTGGAAAAAATTAGAATCACACCCTATTGAATCGGTCGAGAAGGCGATCGATAGTTATAATGGAAAATTCTTTCCAAAACCCATTGAAATCATCGGTCTTATTTTAGACCAAGCTGAGGAAATTTATCACAAGGGACTACCGGCTCCAGATCGAACCCTCATCGAATATAAGGGACTCACACAGGAAGAATCGAAACGAATTTTAGACCAAGTTAACGAGAGGATGAGAAGAATATTCCCGGATTGGGACAAGGAAGGTTTACTTAAAAACCATAAACTAATTTTAAGACAACTTAAGGACGCTTCTCCGACTCTTTCAATCGAAAGAGCTAAAATATTCGAAAAGAAGAGGCAGGTTCAGAAAGAAAAGATTAAGTCACTTTGAGGAGGGGGGGGGGGTAAAAGATGCCTAAGACGAGAAAGTGTAACCATACCGAATGGATTTATGAGCGTAAATCTTGTTGCTATATTTTAAGATGTGCAAATTTAGACTGCGCTCTCACCACAACGGCTTACTATGTCAAGGGCAAGAGGCCTAATGTTGGGGATCGAGTTAAACTCGACGGGGAGATAATGGAAATAGTAGAGGGAAAAAACCAATGAATATCATGGGAATAGACTTATCACTCACCGCAACGGGAATTGTGGCTATTACTGATAATTTGAGCACCATTTATTTACAGGAATTGATTAAATCTTCGCCAAAAATAGACCAGAAGATGATTGACAGAATATGCGAAATTAGGAATAAGGTTATGGATGTGATCGAATTAGTAAGACCCGACCGAATAGTAATTGAAGGTCTAAGTTATGGCAGTAAAAATACATCCTCCCTGTGTGATCTTGCAAAACTTAATTTTGCCATCGAAGTCTATTGTCGTAATATGGGAATTCCCTATGAGATAGTTCCCCCGACAACATTAAAGAAGTTTATCACTGGCAAGGGTAATTGCAAAAAAGACTTAATGCTGATGAAGGTATTTAAGCGATGGGGTGCCGAATTCGAGGATGATAATCTATGTGATGCCTTTGCACTTTGTAAGTACGGGGAAGTAAAAATTGATACGGAGAAAAAGGAATGAAACCTTGGACAATTTGTCTTGTATATGAAATCCCCTGTTGGTATTTAGATGGACAATATATTCCGGTTTCCTCTACTGTAAATAGCGAATAACAAGGAGACAAAATGCTTGCAGAAATAATGCATAAAATTATTGGATTTGAGAAGGAAGATGCCGGGCCATATTACCCGCGTCCCAGTATCGCGGGTCCAGAGCGGTGTATCCGACAGATGACATATTGGGGGAATGGAACCCCACAAGATAAGTTAATCGCTGACCGGGCTATCTCGGTAATGGATGACTCAAGATGGCAGGAAGAATTATCGGCGGATACTTTAAGAAAATCCGTTTACAAAGTCCATTCCGAGCAAATGCCTATTGATTGTCTCCGTCTTGATTTTCTAAAAAAGATTCCAACCCACTACTGTAAAATATGTGAAAAGGAAAGTTGGGGAGATGTTCTACATGGACATATTGATTGGATGATTAAGGACATACTGGATAATGAGTATTTAATCGAACACAAGGCTATTAATCATTTTGCGTTCATCCGGTACTGGAACGGTGAAATGCCACTTGACTATTTCGCCCAATGTTGTCTCTATCTTACGGGTATTCAGCGGGTTTTGAATGATATTGACCGGGCAATACTGCTCGTCAAAAACAAGAATACCAGCCAGTTCATTGACTATAAACTATTCTACGAACATGAGAATGACAACGTTCATGTCGAAGAGATCTGCCACTCCAATGGTGAGAAAAAGATTGGGAACCCTTATCTATTCACCATGGAAAAAGTTGTCGGTAATGCCGTTGACAAGTTCGCTCTCGTTCACCGATTCACGGAAAGTAAAACCCTTCCCGAACGTCCGTTTCAGTATGGAACTAAATGGCCCTGCGGATACTGTAATTATGGGGATACCTGTTGGGAAGGCTATCAGGAGGAATTTGAGGCCAGATTGGATGAGGGAACCTTACCAGAAGAATACTTGGATGCTTGCCGGTACTATCTTGAATTAAACGGCCATATTAGTGCGATGCAAGAAGAAAAAGACGAAATACGGGATAAGATTATTGAGGCGATTAAAATCCAGAACGCTAAGAAGGCGAGAATCGGAGAATATGTCGTCACCGTCAGACTTCAGGAGTTTAAATCTCTTGATCAGGATGCACCAGAGGTATTGCGAAAACAATGTACCAAGACTTCGACTAAGGAGATTTTGACCATTCGTAAACCTAAACCGAAGATGATGAAAGGAAGGTAATAACTATGAAGTACAATCGCATAAAAGGTGAGAATAGACCTCAGAATATGCTCAGACTTCCGTTGCTCGGAAAGATAAGATTAGGTGTCAAAAAGGTCTCGGAAAAGAGTGGTAAAGAATACCCTTCCGAAACCGATTATTTTGTCTGCTCTCCCGAGATTCGAGCAAAATATGGTGACAAACCCAAAACCCTCCCGGTAATGCTTCCCGTAGAAGATGAAGAAAAATTTCTTCGCCAGTTCTACGCCGTCTATGGAAGCAATCAAAAACTTAAATGTATCGGAGATGGCGAGACCTGTGAACGTCGTCATGAAGAGAAAAGAGAGGAAATGGTATGTCCTCATCCAGAGAATTGTGAATATGGTAAAGCTAATCATTGCCATGCCAGAACAATTGTCCAGGTTGTCCTGCCAGATATCAACATGGGTGGGGTATTCCAAATTTCAACCGGATCTGTCAATTCGGACATTGACATCCGGTCTGGTATTGAAATGGCGAGATACCTCTTCGGACGTATATCGTGGGTCCCTATGCTCCTCCAGAGAGAAGAGAAGAAAATCCCAGACCCTAAAGACGGGAAAATGCAGACGCATTGGCCGGTCAAGTTATTCCCGATCAGCACAGTTGAGCAGGCCAATATGATCCGCCAGGACAATAAGCGGATCATAGAGCACCAAAAGCGATTAGAGTTGCCGGAGAAGATTATTGACGGTTCCCAAGATGACACCCCAATTGAGATGATTCCCGAAGATCTGGGGTCAGAGGTCGAGACCTACGGTCAGGCACGACAGGAGAAGCCACCAGAAGACAGGGTAGGGCAGCAGAAGGCAGGGGAAGACGGTTCAGATGGCACCCTTATCCTACCATCAGAAAATGGCAAGTCTCGCCAGAACGCAGAATTTGAACTCACAGGGGGTAATGCCTCCGAAGCCCCAGAAACGGGTGAAAAACCGACAGAGGGAGAGCCGACCGTGGATTATAACCTTGTAGTCAGGAGTTTTATCAAGGACATAAAACAATACACCAAAGAGAAGGATCTACATCAATGGTGGCAGGGGAATTGGAAGCACTTTAAAGAACAATATCCAGAGGAGTTATACGAGGAATTAGTGAGGGCAGTTAATAAGCAAGTTGCGGTCATAAAGAAAGGGAAATCCAGGGGGTAATGAAAGACGGAAAATACTGGGATGTATCGTGGAACCCCGTAACCGGTTGCTCTCCTTGTAGCCCCGGCTGTGACAATTGCTGGGCCAAACGAATGGCCTATCGTTTCAAGGGTAGATATGACGGGTATCCCATCGATGATCCATTCAGGGTAACTTTTCATCCCGAACGATTGAATGATCCTTTGAAATGGAGAAAACCCAAACGGATATTCGTTGGCGATATGGGGGATATGTTTCATCCAGATGTTGATAAATTTTGGATTGGATCAGTTATGGATACTGTTCATCATGCCTATTGGCATACTTTTTTCTTACTTACAAAAAGACCTGAACGAATGAAAAATATTCTTTCAAATTGGAATCTTGACAATTTCAAAAACCTTCGACTCGGTGTCACTGTCTGTAGTTCGGATGAACTTTGGAAGATTGAAAATTTATTTAAAATACCGGGGGCATTTAAATGGCTGAGCCTGGAGCCATTACTTGGAGATTTGGATATTTTGAAACATCTTGATCCTTATTCGCCATATCTAAACTGGATTGTGGTAGGTGCAGAATCAGGGCCAGGAAGAAGACCGGCGAAAATCGAATGGATAAGATCCATCGTTAACCAATGTGGATATGCCAATATCCCTTGCTTTGTAAAACAGATAGAAGTAGCGGGAAGAATATCAAGAAATCCCAATGAATGGTCTGACGAAAATATTAGGGTTAGGGAGATACCATGAGAGTCATTATTGGTGAAGACAGAAAAGACCTAAAAACAGAAGATAAAACCTTCTTTAATGATGACGTTGAAGTTGGACATCCAATCAAATTGACCTTTCCACTTACTCCGAAAAGTATGAGGGTTGCCTTTGTAAAAGACAGGAAAGAAGAAGTTTGGTTTTGTTATTTAAAGCATGAACCGCATATCTAAATTATTTGGTAGTGGGTCAGTTTGAAAATAATTTTCCTTGACATGCTTGAGCGGTTATGCTATCTTTGAGGCATGGAAAAGAAGAAAAGAAGACCATCTGATATAAGTGTGCTTGCCTACCAGATCGTAAAAGAAGCTACTCAAGAAGTCAAAGAAGAAATCCCGATCAAGGAAAAGAATCCTGCCGCCGTTGCTCTTGGTCGCCTTGGAGGGCTAAAGGGCGGTAGAGTGCGTGCTGAAAGACTCTCTCCTAAAAAGCGTAAAGAGATAGCCAGAAAAGCTGCAAAAGCAAGATGGGCTAAAAAATCTGTATCCTAATTTGGAATTTAACCGCTGCTTAGGAGGGGTGTTTGATCGAGGTCTTGAAAATTTGCGTTGAATTCAGTTTTTAGGCCAAGCTTTAAGCCAGACAAATCCCTTATTTGCCACGATATAACTTTCCAATATTTGCTTTCTTCTTCCTCCATTTGAATTAACAAAAGAAGATGCCTCGCATCTTGTTTGATTTTTTTACCTGAAGTAAAATAAAACATTCTATGGTGAGTAACCTTTTTATTTATATTTCCAGTGATTTTTAACTCTAAGTATGTAATTCTACCACTCTGTTTTATTTCAAAGTCTGGATAACCACTCTTCCCCAATTTATTAATTTCCAACGGAGTCTTTCTCATTTCTGATTCTATTAGGCTTTCAATATTTTTCCCAATATCGTTTATTCTATTACCATGAATCCGTTGATGTGATTTTTTTATTAATGCTATGAATTTATTCAAAACGGTAGTAAGCTGCTTTATTAAGAGGATGTCTTGGGGACTGTTAGGATCAATGGGTATTATTTTATAACCACAATCGGATTCCAACACTTTGGACAATGGTTGTTTGCCGATTAGTTTTGGAAGACCAAATACCTTCTTTAGATCGTTCTCGTTTGTGAATAGTCCCATGAATTAGATACCTAAAATAATTTATCTTGATACGTTTCTTTTTTTGTTTTTAGAATCCTTTCCTTAGCTATTTTTACATATTTTTCATCTATTTCCGTTCCTATAAAATTAACCCCCAAAAGCATACAAGCAACTCCCGTGGTCCCAATCCCCATAAAAGGATCATAAACCAATGTGTCTTTTTTTGCCCCATGCAATTTTATACATAAATAGGGCAATTTCACGGGAAATACTGTCGGATGGACTTCTGGCCTCACAGCACCTTGCTTATTTTCATACTTGATAAACCATACGTTCCCACGATCTCTCATATCTTTTTTCTCTTTCCATCGTGTAACATTGCTTTTGTGTTGATAGGGTACACCAATGGCCAATTTATCCAATTGCACCTTGCCGGTTTTAGTAAAATGGAAAATGTACTCATGGCATTGATTGAGATATGTATTGGTATTGATGGGTTTAAAATGACCAAAAGAAATGTCTCCGTTTAGTATATTGTTTTTTGTGCCTGCATCCTTGTTAATCGAAATATGCTTAATCCAATGAGAAACATTTTGTAGATGAAAGAACGCGCTAAATTCTTTTGCTATATCGAAGGGCAACCAAGGATCGCTTGGTTTAGATCCAAAATTCAAAAAGAATGACCCATCGTCTTTTAATATTTTACTTGACAGCTTTGCGACTTCATTCATCCAATTGAGATATTGCTGTCTTTCTTTATTATCTTTATAATCGGAGTATTTTTTGTTTAGATTGTAAGGTGGGGAAGTGACGATAACATCAAATACCTTTTTATCTAATTGGAGCATGAATTTTATACAATCTTCCACATATATTGTGTTCCATTCCAATTTCATTGGTTTAAATGGGTAGCCATATTCGGATAGTTCTTGCTTTTGCCATAAGTTAAGCCGCCTTCTGCAAGCGAGCGTCTTTCGTGGCCCATTCAACATCTTCTTTATCAATTTCTCCAATTTTTGAGGCAAGAAAGGCATGATATGGTATTTCTTCACCTATTTCAGCCAATTCCCAGATTCTATCATGAGATGCTTCACTGATTGTTTTTGCGGTGTGTTCTTTGCAAATAAATTCAATCAAATCATCTACCATACTAATTTCATCTGCGGTAAACGAAGATAAATCTGCTTTTTTCAGAGCTATGTATTCTTTTTTGTCATATCCAAAACGTTCAGCATTTCTTGTAACAATTTGATTTTCATATTCCATCTCAGTGATAATCGGTATTATATGTTTGGGAACAGGACCAAATTGACGTTTTACATATATTTCTCCGGTTATTGGTTTTTGGAGATAGAGATAAGAAAACATGTCAGAATACCAAAGCACTTTGTTTAATTTTGTAGATCCAAATTCTTTGGGTTCACATTTACTGCATATATAAAGTACCAGATTTTTGAACTTTTCTTTATTAAATTCAATCATTTTGTACCCCTCCTTTCTGGGTAGTGTCCTAATTTGATTAATTGTTTTTTAACTATGCACATTTTAAAACATTTGTCAAGCAATTTTTGGGCCAAATATAAAAAGTCAAAATTGAAACTGACCCACTACCAATTATTTGATCCTTTCGATTTTAAAATCCCCATAGCAATCTTAGCATTCCTCACAGATCTACATTTCTGTTTTAATTTCAATCTGCCACCGACTCGTTTATAAATCTTTCTACCCTTTCTAACCCAAGGCATAACTCACCAAATTATTTAGCCAAAAGATATCCAATGATGACAGCAATCCCTCCCGCAATGCCTAAAAGTTGCCAATTACTTGAAGGTTTAGATGTCTCAACCAATTTAATCGCCCGATCAGCGACCTGCATCATGTCTGTCAACGCTCTCCTGGTTGCCAAAACCTCCATATCTTTTATTTCACCTATCCTATCTTTCAGGATGATTTCTTGTTTGGCAAGTTCTAATTCCTTTTCGAGATTGGCGATACGCCGATCCTTTAAGGCATCTTGCTCTTTCCGTAGGTTGAGCTCCCGGCGGTCGAGATCGCATTCTTTTTCGTTTCTTAAAATACTCTGAGCGTCATCGAGGGGGAAGGATAACTGTTGGCCGGTAGCCACGTTTGCGAAACTCATCGGCAAGAACGTCAGGATTAGTAGGAATGATAATGGCATCGCGGTCTTTTTTAAGGCCAACAATCTCATTATTTTTTTCATTAACCAACCTCGTTAATCGTTGAGACTCCGCTTCGGCGGAGAGTCTTTTTCGCTGAATATCTTTAACCTGGTTTTGCAATTCGGCAATGGTTTTGGCTTTTTCCTTTTGGTCTTGTTCAAGCCCTTGTACGATAGCAGTTTTATCCTCACGAAGATTATTCAAAGCCATATTGTAGAATTTTCTGTTTGTGCCAGTAATAGAACCAATCCAGATTAATAGTACCAGGGCTCCGATACTGATCGATACCAGTTTCAAATGGGTTTTTATCCAGATCATTATCCTTCCCCCCTCCCGGATTAATAGTACCAGGGCTCCGATACTGATCGATACCAGTTTCAAATGGGTTTTTATCCAGATCATTATCCTTCCCCATTCCCTTAATAAATTGAATTACTTATTAGAATTCGACCGTTATAGGTAAAATTGATTTCAAGTATATTATCACCGGGAGGAATGTATCCATCTGTTGTTTGGGGCGTAAAATATGACGGCGAGAAGTCTAATGGTATCATCCCATAATAAATACTTCCAGTATATTCACTGCGACCTAAATACAAATATCCTGGCACAGGTGTAAACTTATATGTGAAACTGGTAGTTGGGTCAAGCGAACAAACAGACACTGAACCATAAGTCTTCCCTGGCTGAACGTTTATAATAAATGTCTTCTTTAGCCCCGGAGATCCTGAGACGATATAATTCGTCAATCCCCATGATAATAATTGTGCGTCTTCGGGAATAGGTGTCGGTGGTATTGGCGGAGTCGGTGGAACAGGGATAGGGATCGGTGCAGGTATGGGAGTTGGCATTGGTTGATTAACTACAATCTCCTTCTCAAACTCTACCACATTATCAAACATTAATTTTACTTTCATCTTAATTTTCCTCTTTCTAATGAATTTTAGAGCATACCCACAATGCAAAATAGATAGCACCACCAGTAATTCCCACAGCGATTATGGATAGAATGATTGCTTCTTTCTTCGTCAACAAAGAAATCGGACCACTCATTAAAATCTCTCCTTCCTATGCGGGAAATTTAGCCGATCCTGTTTGAATATTCCCCTCGTCATATTTTCTATAATTTAACTCTGTATAGGATTTAAATCCCCTATATCCGAGCCATATTCCCATAGATCCAAGGTAAATTGTCGAATAGTTTCCACCAAGGACTTTCCACCTATTCATCACGGTTTGATTAAAAAATCCTACCAAAAGAAGGATCATTGTCATAAGTGTAAAAGCAAAACTGATTACCCATCCCTGTATGGCTCCATCTTTCACAAATTTTATTTTGTTGCGTCTCATCCATGCCTCCTTGCGGTCTCCCAGAGATCGAACACTCTATTAAACCAACCAAATATGAATTGTGGGTATTGTTTCCTCTTTGCAAAATACCAAGATGCACGGAGGAGTAAATAGTCTTTCCAATCATAGGAATCAGTGATAAAAGACTTTGCCATGCTAACTCCCATATTGACTGCGGTATCAAAGACTATCATATCAAATGGTTCTGTTAATAAATTACATCCCGATGCTTCCCAATATTCCACCCTGTAAATTTCTTTGGCTTGATCGAGGGCTTTGTCTTTTGATAAATTCCACATTTCCCTTACTTCTTGCGGATGGGATTTAGATGAAATACCAAATATAGTTCTTCCTCCTGGATCACTTGAGTCTTCCGACTTATATCCCTCCCATCGAATTACGAATTCAAAGGCTTTATTAAAGTCCGTTCCCATAATGAATTCCCCTATGACAGTTAGCACAAATCAGGATGCAGTCCGATACTTCTTTGGAAATCTTCTTTATACTACCAAGACCCAAAAGACTCCCTATGTCGAATTTCTTATTTCTCTTTGTGTGATGAAAATCATAAATGTGGTATTCATATTTATTTCTACATTTTGAACATTTGTCACCGAATAATTTAACCAATGTTTGTTTTAAAATCTTTATTCTGTGGGATTTAAAATGTTTTGAACATCTTCCTAATCCAGAACCATGTTTATTTAAAGGTATTTCACACTCTAAACAAATATCAAAAGGCATTTTTCTGTTTCTTATTGGTATACTTAATGATTTACCTTTTATGTTTCTAATATAATGAGCATTACAAAAACCGGAAGCATAAGCATTTCTGTCACAATTGCTTACACTACATTTATAATTTCTAAGGTTTGAGCCAATATTTCTAAATTTTGAGAATTTGGCTGATTCACTATATAATGCTTCCCATAATCTTTCTTCAATTAATTTACTATCCATTTTAAGTGTGAATTCCAATGCCGATTCAAGACTCATCTCAATTCCCCTTATACTATTTTTTCCTCAACCATTTTCCTAAAAAAGCCGTAAGCGGCTTCAATGGCCTTTTCTTCCGAAATGAACTCCTGACCCACTATTTGACCATACATATATTGTTCAATCACATATTGATTCTTTATCCCCCACCAACAAACGGCTATCAGTTGGGGACCGGATTCCACAGCAATAGCGGTAGTATCGCCTGCCGGAAAATATACCAACTTAAAATAACATTTTTTCCCCTTTATCGTAATTTCCTTCTCCCAGATATAATCTCCGTCCTTATCCGGGGCGACAGTCATCGCTATGGCCTTGATTCTTCCAAGCGGAGGAGGTAACGACGGATCGCTCCATGCAACGACAGACAACATTGCCACACAAACGAGGATACAGATCAACCCGATCAATACTCTACCTTTTCTCATCAGATATCTCCTTTTTTACGAGTTCAGCTATGTCACCTTCTCGCCTTTCAATAAATTTCTCAATCCTTTCACACCACGCCACCCATTTTTCAATAGACCCCTGCCAGACTATAAGTTGCCGTTTCAGACGTTTTATGTTGCCACCTACGACGGCCAATTCCTCTTGGATTTCTGGAATGACAGGATGGATACTCATTTTTTATCCCGATGGTTTCTAAGGAAATCGTTGATATCATCCAACCGCTCATGAATTCTTGCATGTCCATCAATGATAGTATCCAGTCGGTTATCAAGACCCTCCTTGAATTCGACAAAGGTTTCCTTGCTTAATTTCTTCTTGTCGAGATAAAAGATTCCTCCACCCCCCACAAAGAAAGCAATTATTGGTTGAAGCCATCCGTCAAGCATCTTTTGATCCGCCTTTCATCTTTTCTGCGATCATCGCTTCTAGATCGCCTTTCTTGAGCTTTAAGGTATCCTCCAAAATCTCGATCAAAGCCTCATGGCGAAGTTTTAATTTCTCAACCCGTTCATGAAGTGAATCGGGAAATCTCCTTTCCCCGTCATTAGATTCTGGTATTAATTTCCTTGCCTCTTCTTCCGTCAATACTTCCGCTGTCCATCCCTCTGGAAAATCCTTAATAGGAGGGTAATCATCAGAATTTTCGACATTAAACGCAATAACGAGCGTTTTGCCAAATTGATCCTTGAAATGAGTGGCTTTCAATTTTTTATTTCGACTCCAAATAATTCGGCTGAACCATCAGTTGGTGAAATTCTTATTATCCTTTCAGAAGGAATTTGCAAAATACCCTTTCCAACATTCCACTCCTCTACGTGAATATCATAGACATCAATCCATTCCCTAACCCCAGGTGAAGTCTCCTCATAAATCTGTAACATTTGAGAAGCTGGCCAACCAAAAATAAATGTAATAAAAAGAGTTTTCCCGGAGGTTACGGTATAAGGGGTAGCCGATGAAAGATACATAACGATGACTGAAATATCAGGATCTGAATCAAATTCTTTTATTCTGGCTTCGGCATATCCTGTGGCGTTTTGTGTAAGAAGATTGATGTAATCTCCATATTCTGCATACATTCCGTTGGTCAATTGCGGACGACGATTTATTACTACTCCTGCGCTTTCCGTTTCTATATTTGCACCGTTTATACTAATTGAAGCAATTTCCGCTGCCCCCCGATAAAGTTTGTAGCCTGCAATCAGGGCACATTTACCTGAAGGGACTGTATAGGTAGTAGTTCCAGCCCCCCCACTTTGTCGATATCTTTTGGAAGTAAGATGACTCATTTTCCAAGGGGTACTAAAATGTATAAGCTCCTGACCCTTAAAAATCATGTCATTGGTTGGATTTGATGATGATTTTGTAGCATTTTCATTTCCAGCCTTATCATAGGCCGTCACCCAAAAAAAGTATGGCGTATTATAGCCAATAGTTATATCTCCCGATCCCGAGTAGGTGGATTTTCCAACGTTGATTGTGCTTTTATGACCTGGGTGGGACACATCATCTATGATTTTTGATGAAGCGGAATTATTGCTTGTCCAAACATAGATTTTATAACCGGCGACATCATCGGCTGCCGACTTAAGAAATGATATCTCAAATTTACCAATCTTTATTGCAAGGACAATATTGCCAGGATTCCCGGGGGCCTCTGTATCCGCCGTGGGGTTGGCATTAGTCCACGTGCTATATGATCCGGTACGACCCCATTTATTGATCGCTCGAATTTTTGCCGAATAAGCCTGATTAGGATCGTTGTCTGTCCAGTATGCACTTGTAGCATTTTTCCCGGGAGTTAACGTTTTTTGGAGGACTCCCGAACCATCAGTGCCTGCATAGAGTTCAAGTTCATATCCCGATAGTTCTACATTCGAAGGGGGTGTCCAAGTGAGATTTGCCTTGACATTGTAAATTCGCCCTTTTGTAACGGCAACTGTTAATGTCAAGGTTAATGAAGTTGGAGCATTAGGCAAATTCCCACCCGCTACAATAGAGACTTCAGCACATGCATTACTCTCATTACCTGCTTCATCATACGAAGAAACTCTTACGTAGACTGAGTTTCCTATAACAATCTCTTCAAGAATACCTGTGCTTGCGTTGGCAGCCTCTTGAATGGTTTTTGAAGTTCCCCTTCCCTCATAGACCATATTTGCAGGTCCTGGAGTGAAGCCGGTTACTTTTGCCGCATAAACCCGAAATCCCTTGAAGTCGGGGTAGTCAAGCTGGCTGATGGCTGCCCATCTTGCCGTAACTTTCTTTCCATCTTGTGTTAGAACAAGACTTGTGGGAACGGGTGGGGGGGTTGTATCTGTCACCGCTGCAGCATTGGCCCAGGATGACCAACCGCCTGTCCGTCCCCACTTGTTTATCGCCCTGATCCTGGCAGAGTAAGATTGATTTGGTGCATTGTCTGTCCACTTATCCTGGATCGCATTTTTTGTAGGAGATGATGTCCGCTGCAAAACACCACTTCCATTTGATCCCTCATATAACTCTAAATCATATCCCGATAGTTCTACATTCGTTGGAGCCGTCCAAGTTAATACAGTTTTAACCTGATACTTACGGCCAGATACTAAAGAGAGTGTTGGTGTCAAGGTTAATGAAGTTGGAGCATTAGGCAAATTCCCACCCGCTACAATAGAGACTTCAGCACATGCATTACTCTCATTACCTGCTTCATCATACGAAGAAACTCTTACGTAGACTGAGTTTCCT
>Ga0315288_10004500_pt1 | contig 17748 bp, 14 predicted proteins | sample YL17G11_20_MG_FD_203454 | JGI IMG/M metagenome (GOLD analysis project Ga0315288, IMG submission 203454) | Sediment microbial communities from Yellowstone Lake, YNP, Wyoming, USA - YL17G11_20 | ecosystem: Environmental > Aquatic > Freshwater > Lake > Sediment | place: USA: Wyoming | collected... | reverse complement strand
GAACCAGTAATCGCGGTAACGCACGGCCGCGAAGGCGGCGGCCGGCTTCTCCTTGCCGCTGCGAATCCGCACAACGTCCTGCCGGGTCTCGGGGGGGGCATGCTCGAAGGCGGGCACGGCGCTGTGGTCCTTCAGGTGCTCCTCCGGCACGTCCAGGTAGGTCGAGAACGCCCCCATGATCTGCAACATTGAACGGGTGTTGACGGCCAGCTCGTTCTCCGCCCCGCGCGCTGGCGAATAGATGAGGACGAACTGCTGCCGGTCGGGGGGGAGCTTGAGCAACCGCCGGATTTCCGCCGCCTTCTCCACGATGTCGGCGGGCACGTCGTTGCGACGGAAGAACAGCAGGGCGGTCGAGCCTTTCGTTTTGTCCTCCTCCACGCGCATCCCGACCGCACCTGCGGCCTGCACTTCGCGCAACAACTCAAGCACGCGCAGGAACTCGGGGTCCGCCTCCCGTATCGTGCCGGCCGACACCGAACGATTGCGAACGCCGTTGAGCGACTCGACGGTCAGTCCCAGGATGAAGTCCGCCCGATAACCCGATTGCAGCAGGAAGAAGATGTTCTTCGGATCGATCGGCGCGATAAGGCTCTTCAAGAACTTCTCGCCGGTCAATGGTGTGTAGGTGATGGTGGGTCGATCGGTGTAGACCGCTTGCGCGCCCGCCGCCACGTAATTGCCCTGGATCGCGTTCTTGGACGAGACGGTGCCGCCGACGTTCACGCCCGTCTGCAACGAATATCCGCTGACGATGGACGCCACGTCCACGAAGACCGGCAGGTCGCTGTAGCGCAGCTTGACGATGTTCAACAGCGTTTGCTGCTTCCACGAATCGGCGATTGCCGTGCTGTAATCGAAACGGTCCACCGGGATGGTCTTGGGACCCAGATGGACGCAACCGGTGAACAGCCCCACCAACGCGGCCCACAGGCCAAGCTTCGTTGCAGCGAGGTGAGGAAAACCCCGCGCCGCGGCCACGTCACTCATCATCCTGCCCCCCCGGGACGCAATCATGACCAATCCTCCTGTTCGCTCGTCGGCGACCAACTCACCTTGGCCATGTTCATAACATCTTCCTTTCTTCAGCTCCAGTTTTTCGGGTTATCTCAGTCGGTCCGGCACGCCTGCCCTGATCAGTCCGCCGCTTCCAATTTCCCGGCGGCTTCAGCGCTGGCCTTGCGCGCGGCGACTTTCTCTCCCGCCCCCATCGGCTTCACGTCCACGGTTACCTTGAGAATCCTGCCTGTGAACTCGTTGTCGTACGCCTTGTACTCCTCGGTCACCGGCGTCGCATCGTCCTCGCCCACATCAGCCGTCTCGTCGGCAGAGAAGATCATCGGCTGGGTTCCTTCGATCCGTCCCTCGGCGACCTTCGCGTCGTTCACGAAGAGGCTGCCCAGGCCGCCCTTGGCCAGGCCGCCCCCGTCATAGGAGAACTCGAAGCGGATCGTCGCCTTTCCCGCCGGAACGGACTGCGCCGTGGCGACCGTGTACCTTTGGAGGCCCAAGAAATTGTAGGCGTAAGTCGGCTTGCCGTCCTGCGAGCGCGGCGCCGACAAAACGTAGATTGTGTTTGATTCCCCGGTCTTCGCCTTCACTGCGGAAGTGGTTCTCTGTAGGGGGCCACCGACTACCATTACCGGGCGAGGCCCTTTTCGAAGTACAGGTGCAGAATCACGTTCAGCGCGTAGAGATTCGTGACTGACGACCGCGAGTCGTGCTGGTAGGTGATGTTCCCTTCCAGCGCGAAGCGCGGCGACCACGCCACCGACGTGCCTCCGATCAACCGAACACGGTTCACGGTGTCGTAACGCGTGTCATAGTATGCTTCGACGCTCCCATAGGGGACGAGCGAGCTGCGTCCGATATCGACCTCCTTCTCGACCATCATGCGGTAACGCCACCGGGTCGAGAACTCGGAATCGTCGCCCAGCCAGCGAAGATCGGTGCGCAGTCGATGCGACAGGAGGACGCGGCCCTTGAGCGGGACCCTCCAGTGCCATTCCATGAGCATCGCCTTCTCCTGGTACGCCTCACCGTCGTCAGCGAGGCTCTTCCCGCCGAGATACCCGCCTCGGACCAGCATCGCCTTCATCGTCTCCGCTCGGCTCTCATCCAGCAATCGCCCGCTGTACAGGAGCCCCGTCTTCCCCCACGCATAGTCGGCCTGCAAGACAAGGTTTCCCTCGCGGTAGTCCGTCTCGATGTTGTGCGATATGGGAACGAACATTGAAAGGCGCCACGAGGGTGAGAGCCGCAACCAGAGATCGACCTCCGGCCAGAATTCCTTCGACGGCTCGTCTGCGACGGCGCCGCCCGCCGCACCAATCCAAACCAGAAGTACCGTACAAACCACGCGCAAGGTTCTGCACCGAGGCGATGACGGGGGGTACGAGGCCCCGCGCGTCGGGGGCGTCGCCGGCAGGTGTCGGTGAGGGCTAAAGAGCAGACCCAGGGCTGGCCAATGGGAACTGGGATGTGGCACCCGCATCTGTAACGGGGCAGCCCGTCGGCAACGTGCCTTCGCCTGCCGGACCGGTGATTGCATGGCGACTTCACCGGCGAAAAGCGCGCGCTCCCTGGGCACAGGAATGATCGTGTCCCCGGCCTGAAGCCTCCTCGACCCTGGCGCTGGAGACCATCGTGATGACTATTCCTTCTCCAGGCGACGCGCACCTTCGACGAGCGGGTGCCACCCCGACACGAGCGATACCATGAACCCGTCCATCCGAAGGTCCCCGGGAGCGCTGTCGCCGACGGTCGACTTGTAGCCGAACGTGAGGCTCAGGTTCTCGTTGAGCTGGTACCCGAGCGTGAGTCCGAACCCCAGATTGTCGAGCTTCTCGCCCTCGACGCCGTCGACGCTCGCCTTCCCGCCGTTGTACCAGGTGCCATCGAGCCCCGCCCAGAGGCGCTCGGTGAGATCGCGAGTCAGGTGAGCGTCGAGCTGGAACATGGGGTCGGTCTCGAGCGTCTGTCCCATGTAGTCGTCGTTGTCCCCGAAGAGCCACACCGCGGGCAGGAACTCCAGAGTGGTGCGCCGACCCGGTACCCACGGACCGAGCTGCCAGACGATCGGCGCGCCGACGCGCCCATACCACCGGTTCTGGCCGAGATTCAGCGGCTGGCTGGAGTCGTATTCACCGATCGGCACCGCCAGATCGGCGATCAGATCGAGCGAGAACTTCGGTTCGTAGCGCAAAGCGTCGACCAGGTTCTTCTGCGCCTTCGGGCCCACGACGTTGATGTCGAACTCGAAGGTCGGGTCGCCGAACCCGCTGGCCGGCTGACCGACCGTCCGGCCGTCCGCGATGACCTCGCCCGAGATCCGCCCCATGGGCAGGAGGACCGCGACCATGGCCGAGCGATCGAACAGCGAGAAGGTGTGGCCGTACCCCACCAGGGTCAACGTCGCCTCGAAGTTGGCTCCCGAATTCACGGTAAGGGCCGGGTCGAACGGGTTCGTGTTGCCGCTCATCGAGTTGACGATGAGCGGAACGGCGTTCCCGCCCGACAGGGACTTCCAGTAGAAGCGTGCGGGCACCTGCGCCGACACCGGCGGCGTGCAGAGAGCGCCCATGGCGAGCACGGACGCCAGGGCGAGCCACGACCGCGCGACCCTTCCCCTCGAACTGCTCTCGTCGTTCATGACATCGGCTCCTTCGCGAGGTTGCGGGAACGTCCAGCGCTCACTTCTTCGGATCGGCCATCATGTCCGGCGGCGGCACGAACTGCTGCTTGAGGTTGAGCGGCGGATAGCCGGCCTGGACCGGAACGCGCGGCGGGAGCTGGTCTTCGAGCGTCTCGAAGGGCGAGCGATTGGGCAGGACCACGTTGTTCCTCCGCGCGTAGTCGTCCCAGAGCGCGACCATCTCCCGGACCTTGTCGGGGCGCTCCGCGGCCAGGTCCTTCAGCTCGCCGGGGTCCGCCGCGAGGTCGAAGAGCTCCCAGTCCCCCCTGCCGAGGGGCTTGATCTCCCAGCGCAGCTTCCAGTTTCCCTGCCGGATGGCGCGGTTGCCGAAGAGCTCCCAGCCGAGGACGTCCCGGTCGGTCCGGGGCGACTCGGTCTGGCCCGCGAGCATGGGGACCCAGGACTTGCCCAGGGCCGGAGGCACCTCTTTCCCCTTGTAGGCCTTCGGATAGCTGGTGCCCGCCAGCTCAAGCAGCGTCGGCATGAAGTCGGCCACGTGCATCAATCCGTGGTTGACGCTCCCCCCGGGCCGCTTTACGACCGGCCCGCTGACGATGAGCGCGTTGCGGATGCCGCCCTCCGCGAGCCATGCCTTGTACTGGCTGAAGGGGGTCATCGAGACCTGCGCCCACATCGGCCCGTAGGCGAGCCAGGAGCCGGGGTCGCCCCACTCGTTGGGATGGTTCTGCGACCAGTGCACGGCCGCGAAGAGATAGTCGCGCGAGCCGGGCGAGCCCGCGATCATTTTGAAGAGGTCGTTCCCTTCGGCGCCGTTGTCGCCGAAGACGATGAACACCGTGTTGTCGTACTCGCCGATCTCCTTGAGGTGGTCGATCAGCCGCCCGACGTGGTAGTCCAGGTTCTCCATCAGGCCGGCGTAGATCTCCATCTTCTTGCCGAAGAACGCGCGGGTCGCCGGCGCCAGCAGGACGGGGTCGGGCACGAACCACATCCGCTCGGCGAGCTGGGTGCCCGCCGGCATGATGCCGAGCTCGACCTCCCGTGTCAGCCGTTCCTGCCGCACCGCGTCCCAGCCCTTGTCGTACTCCCCGACGTGACGGTAGCGCCACTCCTTCGGCAGGTGGTACGGCTCGTGCGGCGCCTGGTGGGAGACGTAGGCGAAGAAGGGCTTGCCGTCCCCGTGGTTGGCGTCGATGAAGGAGATCAGCTTGTCGGTGTAGGTCTTGGTCGCGTAGTAGTCCTTGGGCAGGCTCCGCAGGTAGTGCCCGTCCTCGGTGTAGAGCGACACGGGATTGGCGGCCGCGAAGTTCCACATGTCCCAGTAGCTGCCCATCCCGTCGAGGAGCGAGAAGTCGCGCTCGAAGCCGCGGGCGGCCGGGATCTGGGTGGGTTTCTTCCCCAGGTGCCACTTGCCGACCATGTAGGTGTGGTAGCCGGCGTCCCGGAGCAGCTGCGGCAGCGTGACCACGCGGTCGTTGAGGTCGCCCTCGTAACCGTCCACGCCCATCTGGTTCGGCGCCGTAAACTCGCCCATGTTGCCGAGGCCGTTGAGGTGCGAGTCGACGCCGCTCAACAGCGTGGACCTCGTGGGCGAGCAACTGGCGTGGGTGTAGAAGTTCGTGAAGCGCACGCCTCCCTTCGCCAGCGAGTCGAGGTTCGGCGTCTTGATCTCGCTGCCGAAGGAGCCCATGTCGGAGAAGCCCATGTCGTCGCCGAGGATGATGACGATGTTCGGGCGGCGGGGCGTATCGACCGCGGAGGCGAGGGTCGATGCGGCGAGCGCCACGAACATGATGCCGATGCCCAGCGTTCTCGGTAGCCGGCTCACGCCGCCCGGCTTCCTGGCCCTGGCGCGCGACGAGCGCTTCAGCACGGTCTCCATGGTCCACCCCCTTCCCCGTCGGCTCATCAGGACTCCTTCTCGATTCCCCGTGCCTTCGGCATTTGGCAGATCGAATCGAACATTATCGTCGCATCCCACGGCGCGTCCTCCAGTAGTGGGCCACGGCTCCGGCGACCGCTCACGGGCTCGTCGGCGGGGGCACCACCTGGTAGTAGGGTCCCTGGTCGCACTGTTGCTGCTTCAGCCAGCTGGGCCCGCACTGGTAGAGGGGTTCTCCCTTCACCGAGATCTTCAAGCAGCCCGACGGAAGAATCCACATCGTGGAGTCCATGGGCAGTGGGGTTGTCACCGGCGGCGGCGGCGGGGCCGACGGTGGCGGCGGTGGGGTTCTTGGCGGCCTGGAAACGACCGCTACGACCACAGCAACCGCAGCGACGGTGGCGATAGGGTGGTAGACCGGGTGACGAACGACGACGACCGCCTTGGCGGTACCGCGGGCGGCCATGGCCGCCAGGATGCACGCGACGATGAGAGGGCGGGTACGCATGATTGACTCCTTTATCGGAACGCGCTGGCGGCGTCGCCGAAGTCGACTTGGGTGGCACCCTGTGGCTTGGGCAGGGCGAAGGTGGCTTCCGACAGCTTCGGGTCGAGCTTCCACTCAGCGAACTCCACCACGAAGTGGGGCCGCAGCGGGTGATAGACATAGACCACGAGCGAGCGCGCCGGCAGCGCCGTGCCTGGATCAATCCAGTACTCCACCCTGAGATCCGCGCTCGAGAGCACAATGTGTTCCACCTGCTTTCCCTGGACGGTGGCTCGCCCGGCCCGCACGGCTTCGGTGATACCCGCGGTGACGGCGGCGTAAGGGTCGGCGACTAGGAGTTCGTCGAAGGGCAGGTTCAGGCCCCCCTTCTCCCCCGCGACGGGGAGCATGGCGTCGAGGGTGGAGGGGGCGCTCGTGGTGCCCCACTTCCCCAGGCCCGGCACATGCACGGACATGGTCTTCCCGTCGTAGGCGAAGCGGAACTCCGGCAGGTCACCGATCCGGTGTGCCGCCAGACCGTCCGGGTGCCGCACCGCGGTGTCGAATTCGTTGAAGAAGGTTGCCAGCTCCTCGCTGGCCACGGGCAACTCCAGCGAGGCCCGGCCTCGGACGGTGAAGGTCTTGGCCGCCTGCAGGCGGTCGCACATCCGCTTCAGGAGCGCCATGGCCGCCGGATCCTGCGCTGCCGCCGTGGCGGCGGCTGGCGGCGCGGAACCGGACGCGGGCGGCTGCGCTGCGCTTGCTCCCACGCCCAGGGCGAGGAGCAGCGCCGTGGTCCAGGTGGCGATCTTCATACGATTTCCTCCCGGCTCGATGGCCGCTGGTGGTTGATTTCCTGGTTCTCTGGGCCAGGACAGAACTGCAGTGTGTCGTTGGTCGTGGCAGAACCTGGCTCTCGCCAGGCGGTAGGGCACATCGAAGGGTCCCACTGGCCCGACCCGGGTCTCGCCTGGCCTAATTACTGCTATACTTCAGCACAAGTGCATGCATCGATACGCGTCACTCATCCGTTGGAAACGGTAGCCTGTCATGCTGCAGCCTAGGCTTGGACGGACGAGAAAGTCTATCGGAATTCCGCAAAGCACGATGACGCCGGCCGACCATGTTTCACCGCCGCAATCTGGATCGCCGCCTGCGGTGACGATCGTCGAGATCACCGATCCCACGACGGCCGACGAGACGATCGAGTTTCTCGAGCAGGATTTGGTGCAGCTTGGTTCGCAGCGCCTGCGAGCCAGACGCGTCACCGTTCGCCTCGAGGGTGGCCTGGTCGTTTTCCATCGGACAAACTGTCGAGTTCGCGCGCGGACGTCGGTCAATCATGAACTCGTGGCGTACGGCGCCTGCGGCCCGCGCGCAAAGGGTTCGGTGAACGGTCTGCCCATGCGGTCCGGCACGATGCTGGCGGTCCAGCCTGGAACCGAGGTCGTCTTCGTCGCCGAACCAGGATATGAGAGCGTTTTCGCTCTTCTCAGACCGGACGAGATCGAGGCCCACCTCCGCGGCCGTCAGTGGGAGGACGCCTTTCGCATGCCACGGGGCGCGGAGATACTGCACCGGGACGCCGCGTCGGTGCGCCGCTTCTTCGAGTGGGGAAAGCGCCTGGTCGACACCGCCGCCCGGGAGCCAGGGTTGTTCAACGATCGGAGGGAAACGTGCGTCGCGACCCAGGTGGAGCTCTTGGAGACGCTTCTGGCGGCCCTCGGCGCGGCGACGGACTTTCAACGGCCCCGCAGCGACCACACGCGCCTGGCCCGGGCCCGGATTGTCAAGATAGCCGAGGACTACGCCATGGCATACACCGGCGATTGTCTCTACCTGACGGATCTCTGCGAGGCCGCAGGGGTGAGCCAGCGCTCCTTGGAGTACGCTTTCAAAGAAGTCATGGGGATGACGCCGATGGCATACCTGACTCGGGTCAGACTACATCGGGTACGCAAGGCGCTGCAGGCAGGGACTCGAGCATCGACTACGGTCTCGGCCGAAGCACTCAACAGGGGCTTCTGGCATTTCGGGGAGTTTTCCCGCGCCTACAGGGACTGTTTTGGCGAACTGCCGTCGGAAACCCTTCGACGAACGGCGGCTGATACGTGACGGTAAGCCGCGAGCAGTATCGCTAGAACTCCGCCGGCCGAAGGTGGTTTGACCCCTCTATCTTCCGACACCTCGTCGCTGTATGTCTCAACCGCGCACCATGTTTCGGACAGGCGTCAGCGAGTGTCGGTCACCGAGGATTATCGAGCTCTTGGTGCCGGAGTCGGGACTCGAGCCCGGATGAAGTTCCCTTCGGGAGATCTTGATCCCGCTCTTGAGGTCCCCCGGCGAGTCAGGGCGCTCGATCGGGACCTAGCCATCACCATGACCCTGTCCTTGCCCCCGTCTTCGGACCATCAGAGGCGCAAGTTCTGAGGCTCGCTCGGGACTTCAGTTGAGTCCCGGCCCGCCCCAAGAGTGAGCGGGTGGAACCTGGGCCGAACTGCCATGCGGACGGTCGTTCTTGTGCGCCACGTGGCTCAGCTGCTGGGAGGGACTCGAGATGATCCATCCGTCTCCCAAATGTCTCCAAGACTGGGGAGCACACCAGAGCACGCCAGAGCACTGGCGAGCACGACGAATTGACAACAAGGCAACAAATCTCCAAGCAGTTAGGATGAAAAGCCGCACGCCATCAAAAAGTCAGCTTTTTGAGGCGGCGCGGGTTCGACTCCCGCCGCCTCCATTATCCTGCGAGGGCCTTCGCGCGGGCCGGTATCCTGCTGCGCGGTTTCTCATCTTGGGGCCTTGTACCGTGAAGCTTCCACACCACCTCCCATGCCCCAGAAGCCCGCTGGACTCTCCGCGTTATCGGGAGTCGTTCGAGACCGCCCCGCCCGGGCCCGGCGGTTTCGCTCAGCTGCCTGGGCCGGAAGAAGGATCCCTGGGATGGGACAGCGCGGCTCGTGCGATTCCCCGGAGCATGCCGGCGAAGACGATCTGGTGAAGGGGATAGACGAGATACCAGTAGGCAAGACCGAAGAGCCCCACCGGATCGAAGAGGGCGGTCTGGCGCAGCGTGGAGCCAGTTTCGCCTTCCTCCACTTCGAAGTCGAGCCAGGCACGCCCCGGCAGCTTCATCTCCGCCGCCAGACGGAGCTTCCGGTCGGCCTGGAATTCCTCCACGCGCCAGCAGTCCACCGTGTCCCCCGCCCGAAGGCGATCGGGATCGCGCCGTCCCCGCCGCAATCCCACGCCCCCCATCAGAAGGTCGATGAAGCCGCGGAGCCTCCAGAGCCGGTCGCCGAAGTACCAGCCCGTGGCACCGCCGATCCGGCGGACCGGCGCGAAGAGGGCCGCCGGAGGAAGCGGGACCCGAACGGAACGGGAGTCCACCAGCCGGCTGCCGAACCTCACGCCTCCCCAGGAGGGGCCGGGTCCTGCCGAGGAGAAGGCGTCGGACCAGCGCGTCTCGGCCAGCTCACGGTCCTCGTTGGCCAGGGCGGCGGCGATCGCCTCACGGATCCCGCGGGGACGGATCCCGAAGACCTCCCGCGCCGAATTGTCCCGGACCACGGTGGGGTGGCGGATGCTGTCGATGAGCTTGCGCCCCACCCGGGCATAGAGGGGTGTCACCAGCCCCAGCCAGAGGCTCGAGAGGCGCGGGGTGAGGACCGGCACCGGGATCATCCGGCGACGGAGCCCCCGCTGCCGGGCATACTCGGCCATCAGGTCCCCGTAAGAGACGACGTCGGCGCCCCCGATCTCGAAGATCCGGCTCTCCTGCTCCGGCCAGGCTTCCGCCGCGAGGAGGTAGTTCGTCAGATCGGAAATCGCGATCGGCTGGGCGGGAATGGAGACCCACCGTGGCGTGATCATCACCGGCAACCGCTCCACCAGGGCGCGGACCATCTCGAAGGAGAGGCTGCCGGAGCCGATGACGATGGAGGCCCGGAGCTCCACCACCGGGACGCCGGAGGATCGGAGGATCCCACCCACTTCCTGGCGGCTGCGGAGATGGGGCGACAGACCCTCCTCAGCCGCTCCAAGTCCCCCCAGGTAGATGATCCGGCGCACGCCCGCCTGCCGCGCCGCAGCGGCGAAATTCCCCGCCGCCCGGCGGTCCTCCTCCTCGAACGCACCCGTCGAACCCATGGAGTGCACCAGGTAGAAAGCGGTCCGCACCCCTTCCAGGACCGGGGGGAGCGTGCCGGGCCGGAGGAGATCGCCGCCGATCACCTCCGTAGCGGGGCCCGCGCGGCCGGACAGGTACTCGGGACGGCGTGCCAGGCAGCGGACCCGCCGACCCCGCGCCTCCAGGGCCTTGAGGAGCCGACCGCCCACGTAGCCTGTCGCGCCGGTCAGCAGAATCAGAGGCTCCCGGGGCCGCCGCGCATTCTCCTCCACGGAGTCACCTCCTCTTCCTGAGGGTGGCCAGGGCCGCCAGGGCCCGCTCCCGGGCCGCGGAATGATCCACGACCGGCCTCGGGTAGCTCTTCCCGGGCTCCACCTCCGCCCGGGCCAGCGCCTCCGCCGGCGCCCGGTGCGGCTCGTGGATCCAGGCACCGGGAAGATCGGACAGCTCCGGGATCCATTTCCGGACGTAATCGCCGCCCGGATCGAACTTCCTCCCCTGCAGCGCGGGGTTGAAGATCCGGAAGTAGGGGGCCGCGTCGGCGCCACATCCCGCCGCCCACTGCCAGCCCAGGGTGTTGTTGGCCAGGTCGGCGTCCACCAGGGTGTCCCAGAACCACCTCGCCCCCTCAAGCCAGTTGACTCTCAGATCCTTCACCAGGAATGAGGCGGTGATCATCCGGACCCGGTTGTGCATCCACCCGGTGGTCCAGAGCTCTCTCATTCCCGCATCCACCAGGGGATAGCCGGTCCGCCCCCTCCGCCAGGCCGCCAGCTCCTTCGGGGCCCGGGCCCAGGGAAAGCGGGTGAATTCCGGGCGAAGGGGATGCTCCGCCGTCCCGGGAAAGTGGAACAGGAGATGGTGCGCGAACTCCCGCCATCCCAGTTGCCGCAGAAAGCTCTCGGCGCCCCGGGGCGAGCAGCCTGGCGATTTTCGCGACTCCCGGTCCTGAAGCGAATGCCAGATCCGGCGCGGGCCGATCTCGCCGAAGTGGAGATGGGGCGAGAGCCCCGAGGTTCCCGGCAGGTCCGGCCGGTCCCGGGAATCGGGATAGCCCGCCACCCCTGCCCGCAGGAACCGTCTCAGGCGCGCCGCGGCCCCTTCCTCCCCCGGCGTCCAGGCCTTCCGGAGGCCCGCCGCCCAATCGATCTTCGGCTCCAGCTCCAGAGCCTCCAGGGGGATCGACCCGGGCCAGCGGCCGGGAGGCGGCAGGCTTCGCGGAGAAGTTCGAGGCGGCGAAGGCTGCGGGAGACGCAAACAGGCCCTCCAGAACGGCGTGAAGACCTGGAAGGGCTTTCCCGCGCGATTGAGGAGCGCGGAGGGCTCGAAGAGAAGCGCCGAGTTGAAGCTCTCCGCGAGCAGGCCGCGGTCGCGCAGGCCCGCCTCGACTCTCCTGTCCCGGGCGACGGCGGCGGGCTCGTACCGGCGGTTCCAGCAGACCACCGACGCGCCGCATTCCGCCGCCAGATCCTCCAGGACCGCGAGACTCTCTCCGCGGCGGAGGACCAGCCGGGAGCCGGGAGGGCGAAGAGAGGCGTCGAGGGCGGAGAGGGAGTGATGGAGCCACCAGCGGGAGGCGGCCCCTGGCGCCCACTTCCCCTCTTCCTCCGGCGCCCAGATGTAGACCGGGATCACCGCTCCGCCCCGCGTCGCCGCGGAGGAGAGGGCGGGGTTGTCCTCCAGGCGGAGATCCTGCCGGAACCAGACGATCGTCGCGCTGCCCAATTCCATTCCCTCCCGTGGCCGCCCCCCGGGCGGAGCTCCCGGCATTCTATTCCTCCACGAGCCGCCGGCGCCGGATCCTCCGGCCGCCTGTTGTCTCCCGCGAGGATCTCGTGGTTAACTCTTGCCTCGCAATCCCACAGGAAGAAGACGCGACTCGACCCCATTCATCGCAGAGGAGACAGAACCGATGCCCACTCGCCATTCAAGCGCCGTCTGGAAGGGGGGCCTCAAGGCCGGACAAGGGACCGTCACGGTCGGGAAAGGAATCTTCGAGGGATCCTACTCGTTCCCTTCCCGCTTCGAGGAGGGGCAGGGGACCAACCCCGAGGAGCTCCTGGCGGCGGCCCACGCCGGCTGCCTGAGCATGGCCCTGGCGGCGGGCCTGGAGCGCGCCGGCACTCCGGCCACCCAGATCTCGACCCGGGCCTCCGCCACTCTGGAGAAGGTCGGCGAGGCCTTCCGGGTCACGAAGATGAGGCTCGAAGTCCGGGGCAGGGTCCCGGGGATCGACGGCCGGGCCTTCCAGGAAGCCGCGGAGAGCGCCAAGGAAGGCTGCCCCATTTCCAACGCCCTCAAGAACAACATCGCCTTCGAGCTGGACGCGAAGCTGGAGGGCTGATTTCCGGGCACAGACGGGACGGGCCGCGGAAGCTCCGCGGCCCGTCTCTTCGTCTTACAACCCTTCGGACGTCCCTACTTCTTGACGATGTCCAACAGCTCCACTTCGAAAACCAGCGTCGCGCCGCCGGGAATCCGCGGCGGGCGCCCCTGGTCCCCATAGGCCAGGGCAGAGGGGCATGTCAGCTTCGCCTTCTCCCCCACCTTCATCTTCTGGACCCCCTCGGTCCAGCAGGGGATCACCTGGGTCAGCGGGAACTCGACCGGCTGCCCCCGCTGGACGGAGCTGTCGAAGACGGTGCCGTCGGTGAGCGCACCCTGGTAGTGGACCTTCACCGTGTCCGCGGCGGCGGGGTTGGGGCCGGTCCCGGGCTTCATCGTCTGGTAGACCAGGCCCGAGGCGGTCTTCTGCGCCCCCTGCTCCTTCGCGGCGTTCTCCAGGAAGGCGGTGGACTTCTTCTTCTCGACCTCCGCCGCGACCATGGCGCGGGAATGGGCCAGCTCCTGGACCTTCTGGCCGTAGGCCTGCAAGTCCACCAGCGGCTTGGCGCCGGTGGCCGCGTCGGCGATCCCCTTGTTCACCAGCGCGAGCTCGGCGGGAGTCAGGGAGAAGGAGGCCAGGTTCCCGCCCATGATGAGCCCCAGGGCATAGAGGGTCTTCTCCTGCTCCGTCTTCGGCTCGGAGCCGTTCGTCTCGCCCGTTGAAGAGGTGCTTCCAGACCCACACCCTGCGAAGGCGACCGCCGCCACCAGGACCAGCGACAAGAGGTTGAACTTCATGAGCTCCTTTCGAGGCGGGCGAACCCGCATGAGTCGGACAGGAAAAACCAGGCGTTTCTCCGATGGTGAGGCATCATTCTAACCTTTTCCCGCGCCTTCGTCCCGTCACTTCTGCCAGACGAGGCCGATGGTCTCGTATCCCTGCCCGGGGTGGCGGAGGGATCTTTCCTCGGGGCTCATGGGCACGGGATAGCCGGGATCGCCCAGAAGCCTCAGGGAGCAGGGCTCCACCAGGCGGAGGTAGAGACGGCTCTCGGCCTCCTCCGGGGTCATGTCCTGTGTGATGATGAGCCGCCCGCCGGGGCGGAGGACCCGCTGGAATTCCCTCATGCACCCGGCCCAGAGATTCTGCGGGACGTGCTCGATGACGCTCAGGCAGAAGACCCGGTCGAAGTGGCCGTCGGGGAAGCGCAGGTCGTCGGCGGGATAGGGAAAGTAGTGGAGCGGATCGGCCCCGCTTCTGTCGGGGAGTCCCCAGACCGAGTTGATCCCCGTCGTCCTGAATATCACCTTCTTCGCCAGGGAGCGCAGGTTCTGGTACGGGCTCCTCTCGCGGTCATAGACGCAGCCCGCGCCTTCGTTGAGGGAGGGATCCACCACGCTGCAATCGTGCCCGAGGCCGGCAAAATAGGGGGCGAAGGGGCTCCCGCCGCCTCCCACGTCCGCCACCCGCAGCGGCCGGTCTCCCAGATCCGCCGCCAGGATCGCCCAGGGATATTCCCAGGCCCGCGACCAGTGGGAGTACCCCGTGTAGCTTCTCAGCCGCCGGCTCCGGACCAGGAGGGGCCGGAACCAGGCTGGCTGCCGCAGGAGCGCCAGGCGCAGCATCTCCTTGTGGATTGCCCGGAACTCCTCCCGCGAGCACTCCCGCATGTCCAGCAGCTTCGATTCCACGGCGCTATCCATTCCCCCAGCACCCCTCCGGGCCGGCGGAAGATATCACAGGAATCGCAATCCAGTGAGACCCCCTCAGCGGAAGGGACGAGCTCCGGCGGCAGGACCCGCGGGGCTGCCCCCTCCTCACTCCCTGTACATGGATTCGATCAGATCGGCGTACTTCTCCTCGACCACCCGCCGCTTGAGCTTGAGGGTGGGAGTCAGCTCCCCCTCCTCCTGGGTCAGCTCCCGGGGAAGAAGGCGGAACTTCTTGACGGTCTCGTAGGAGGGGAGCCCCCGCATCTTCTCCTCGATCCGGCGGCGGAAGAGATCCAGCACACGCGGATGGTCCAGAAGCTCTCCGGCCTCCTTGTAGGGAATCCGCTTGTGCCGGGCGTACGACTCCATCCAGGCGAAGTCCGGGACGATGAGGGCCGCGATGAACTTCCGCCGGTCCCCCACCACCATCGCCTGGCTGATGAAGCGGTCCGCCTTGAGGAGGTTCTCCAGGGGCTGCGGGGCGACCAGCTTCCCGCCGGAGGTCTTCAGCATCTCCTTCTTGCGATCGGTGATTTTCAGGAAGCCGTCCGCGTCGAGGTGGCCGATGTCGCCGGTGTGGAGCCATCCCTCCTTCATCACCTCCCGGGTCGCCTCCTCGTCCCGGAAATACCCCTTCATCACGTTGGGGCCCCGGGCCAGGATCTCCCCGTCCCGGGCGATCCGCACCTCCACCCCCGGAATCACCGGTCCCACGGTTCCGAGGCGGACCCGATCGAAGGTGTTCACGGCGATGACCGGCGAGGTCTCCGTGAGGCCGTACCCTTCCAGGACCCGGATCCCGGCGGCGTAGAAGAACTCGGCGCTCCTTATCGCCAGGGGCGCCCCGCCCGAGACGAAGAAGCGGATCCGCCCTCCCATCCTCTCTCGGATCCTGGAGAAGACCAGCCGGTCGGCGAATGGATGAAGGAGCCGGGCCAGGAGCGGCACTGGTCTCCCATCAAGGATCGCCCGGGCACGTTTCCGCCCGATGCCCAACGCCAGGGCAAAGATGAGCCGGCGCGGCAGCGGCAACGCGCGCGCCGCCGCGATGGCCCGATCGTGCACCTTGTCGAAGAGGCGCGGGACGCTGACGGCCACGGTGGGGCGGACCTCGGCGATGTTTTGGGGGACCGCCTCCAGAGACTCGGCGTAGGAGATGCTCGCCCCCGCCGCCAGATAGGCGAACTCCACCATCCTCTCGAGGACGTGGCTCAGCGGGAGGAAGGAGAGGGTGGAATCGGCCATGGAGAAGGGGAAGAGCTGGAGGGTGGCGTTGACGTTCGAGGCGAAGTTGGCGTGGGTCAGCATGACCCCCTTCGGCTCGCCGGTGGTCCCCGAGGTGTAGAGGATGCTGGCCAGGTCCTCCGGCGCCACCCCGGCCCGGATGGCCTCGAACCGACCGGAATCGGACCGGTGGACCGCCTCCCCCGCCTGGATCACCGCTCCCCAGGGGATGGCCCCTTCAGAATTCCCGCTGGAGACCTCCAGGAGGATGACCCGGGCCAGTTCCGGCAGGGAGGAGAGGCAGGGGCGGACCTTCTCCATCTGGACGGCGGTGGAGACCACCAGCGCCCGGGCCTGGCTGTTGTCCAGGATGAAGCGGACCTGGTCGGTGAGGAGGGTGGGGTAGATGGGGACGCCCACCGCCCCGAGATTGAGGATGGCGTGATCGAACGCGGTCCACTCGGGGCGGTTCTCCGAGAGGATCGCCACCCGGTCCCCTTCCCGGATCCCCAGGGAGTCGAGGCCCAGGGCCAGGGAGCGGACCGTCGAGACGAAGTCCTCCGTGGAGATGTCGCGCCAGGCCCCGCCCGACTTGAACCGGAGGAGGTCCGGTCTCCTGTAGTGGCGGTCCAGGTGGGTCAGGATGTCACAGAGGGTCCGGATTTCCACCCCGCTCTCCTCCCCGCGCCTATTTTCCGAACTTCCAGCCGAAGCTGACCCCCACAAGGTGGGTGAAGTTCTCGTACAGGCCCGGCTGCACCGGGTCGTCGGTGCTGGCGGGATTTCCCTTGACGCTCCGGTCGTCGAAGAAGAGGGCCTGGTAGGCGAAGTCGAACGTGAAGCCGCTCTTGCCGGCGTAGCCGTATCCGACCTGGGCCGAGGAGCGGTCGGCATCGGGCAGGCGCGGCCTGACGTGCTTGTCGGGGATGGGGTTCTGGTCGAAGTAGAAGCCGAGGCGGACCTGGTGCTCGTCGTTCAGCCGGTAGATGTAGCCCGCCCGGAAGGACAAGGTGTCCTTCCAATCCTCCGTCTGGTCCACGTCCTCCAGCAGGAGGGTGTTGTTCTTCAGGTCGATCTGCAGGTGGTCGAAGCTGGACCAGCCAGTCCAGACGATGTCGAATTCCCCCTCCCACTTTCCCCTGGAGATGTACCCCACGCCGGTGGCGAACGTGGCGGGGAGCGGAAGGCTCGCGCTGGCGGGACCGTCGGGAAATGCCGCCGGCGAGACCGGGCCCGCGGTCGGGATGTCCTCGAACTTCACGTCCCCGTTGATGTCCGGCTTCATCTCCGATCGGTAGGATCCGCCCCACAGCCAGCCGCTCTCGGAGGCCCAGCGTGCCGCGACGTTCCAGCCGATGTCGTTGCCGTCGCCCGTGAGCTTCGTGAAGCCGTCGGGCTGCCCCACGATGCTGAAATCGATGTTGCGGGAGAGTTCCCGGATGTCGGCCTTGGCGTAGTCGATTCCCAGGGCGACCGACCAGCTCTTTCCGAGTCGGCGCGCCGCGTTGGCGTTGACGTTCACCACAGCCACGTTCGCTTCGCGGGAGATGTAGCGGCCCTCGAAGCCGGGACCCCATTGCGTTTTCAGGCCGAAGGGAGACGTGAACGCCAGCCCCCAGGCCCAGTCGTCGCCGAGCTTCTGGGTGAAATAGAGGGAGGAGGGCCAGGCCAGGTTGTCCTCCTGCCGGAAGTCATCGCCGGTGATGCTCGATTGGAATCGGGATCCGGTGAGGAAGATGGCGGTGGTTCCCAGCTGCGCCTGAATCCCCTCGAGCTGGAGAATCCCGGCGGGATTGAAGAACAGGGCGCTGGGATCGTCGGCGCGGGCGCTGAAGGCACCGGCGTTCCCCATGGCCTTCGCCCCCTGCTCGTAGATCGAGTATCCCGAGCCCGAGACGTTGCCGGCCGCCCCCAGAAAGAGAACGACGAATCCCGCGACCCAAACCCTTCTCCCGGCCATCGGGTCCTCCTTTTCACAACGGGACTGCGTTTTCTCGCAACGGATCGCAAACTGATGGCCAGGGGCCGGGCGGTTCCTCCGGACTCCCGGATGCCCCGCGCCGCCGGAAGCGGCGCGATCATCCTCGACCCCCCTTTGGGTTGTCAACCTCCTCTAACCCCGGGGCCTTGGGGGCACCCTGCAGGGAGTGGGAATATCTCAGCCTTTCGGTCGGATCCGCGGGACAGAGGGGCAGGTCACCCGCCAGACCGACCAGGTCATCAGGGCTAGGCCGGCGAGGTAGACGGGCCAGTTGAAGGGGGTGGGGCGGAGCCGGTTCAGCGTCTCGGCGTCGGCGGGCAGCGCGGCGAGGGCGTCGGCCATGAAGGCGTAG
>Ga0315288_10004499_pt1 | contig 17751 bp, 11 predicted proteins | sample YL17G11_20_MG_FD_203454 | JGI IMG/M metagenome (GOLD analysis project Ga0315288, IMG submission 203454) | Sediment microbial communities from Yellowstone Lake, YNP, Wyoming, USA - YL17G11_20 | ecosystem: Environmental > Aquatic > Freshwater > Lake > Sediment | place: USA: Wyoming | collected... | reverse complement strand
ACCATCGCGTTCCGGCTTGAAGGTCCGGTAGTTGATGGTCTCGGGCTTCTTCACCTCACCGAACGACCAGCTGCGGATCTTCTCCGGTGAAGCCAGGCCAATCCTGATGGCATCGAAATGCTCATCAGGGGTGAACTGCTTGAAAAGGTCGAGTAGTCCCTTCATGCATCTTCTCCTTAGTTGCGCTCGAGCTCGATGTCGATACCGAGCGAACGAATTTCCTTGACCAAGACGTTGAACGACTCCGGCATGCCGGCTTCGATCGCGTGCTCACCCTTGACGATGGACTCGTACACCTTGGTGCGGCCGTTCACGTCGTCGGACTTGACCGTCAGCATTTCCTGCAGGATGTACGAGGCGCCATAGGCTTCGAGGGCCCAAACCTCCATCTCGCCGAAGCGCTGGCCGCCGAACTGCGCCTTGCCGCCCAGCGGCTGCTGGGTGACGAGCGAGTACGGGCCGGTCGAGCGGGCGTGCATCTTGTCGTCCACCAGGTGGTGCAGCTTGAGCACATGCATGTAGCCGACCGTGACCGGGCGCTCGAAAGCGTCGCCCGTGCGGCCATCGTGCAAGGTCGCTTGCGTGCGGGTGATGTTGAGGCCCTTGCGGGCCGCGATCTCGTCCGGGTAGGCCAGCATCAACATGCCGCGGATTTCTTCCTCCGCCGCGCCGTCGAACACCGGCGTGGCGAACGGCACGCCCTTGGCCAGATTGGCCGCCATCTCGAGCACGTCGTCGTCCGAGAGCTCATCGAGCACCTCGGTCTTGCCGCCGCTCTTGTTGTACAGCTGGTCGAACAGCTTGCGCAGCTCGGCCACCTTGGCCTGCTCCTGCAACATGTCGCCGATGCGCTGGCCAATGCCCTTGGCAGCCCAGCCCAGGTGCACTTCCAGCACCTGGCCGACATTCATGCGCGACGGCACACCCAGCGGGTTGAGCACGATGTCGCACGGCGTGCCGTCGGTCATGTAGGGCATGTCTTCGACCGGAACGATCTTCGACACCACGCCCTTGTTGCCGTGGCGGCCAGCCATCTTGTCGCCCGGCTGCAGGCGACGCTTGACGGCCAGGTAGACCTTGACCATCTTCAATACGCCCGCCGGCAACTCGTCGCCCTGCGTGAGCTTCTTGCGCTTTTCCTCGAACATCAGGTCGAAGCTGTGGCGCGTCTGCTCGAGCGAGTTCTTGATCGACTCGAGCTGGTTGGCGATATCGTCGTCGGCCGGGCGGATGTCGAACCAGTGGAACTTCTCGACGCTTGCCAGGTAGTCAGCCGTGAGGACCGTACCCTTGGCAATCTTTTGCGGGCCACCGTTGGCCGGCTTGCCGATCAGCAGCTTGGCGATCCGGTCGAAGGCGTCGGCCTCGACGATGCGCAACTGGTCATTCAGGTCGAGGCGGAAGCGCTTGAGTTCATCGTCGATGATCTGCTGCGCCCGCTTGTCGCGCACGATGCCTTCGCGGGTGAAGACCTGCACGTCGATCACGGTGCCGTTGGTACCCTGGTCGACGCGCAGCGAGGTGTCCTTTACGTCGGAAGCCTTCTCGCCGAAGATCGCCCGCAAGAGCTTTTCTTCCGGCGTCAGCGTGGTCTCGCCCTTGGGCGTGACCTTGCCGACCAGCACGTCACCGGGGTTGACCTCGGCGCCGACATAGACGATGCCCGATTCATCCAAGCGAGCCAGCTGCTGCTCGGACAGGTTCGGGATATCGCGCGTGATTTCCTCGCTGCCGAGTTTGGTGTCGCGAGCCATCACCACCAGCTCTTCGATATGAATCGAGGTGTAGCGGTCTTCCGAGACGACGCGCTCACTGATCAGGATCGAGTCCTCGAAGTTGTAGCCGTTCCAGGGCATGAACGCGACCAGCATGTTCTGGCCCAGTGCCAGTTCACCCAAGTCGGTCGAAGCGCCGTCGGCGATCACGTCGCCGCCCGCCACCTTGTCGCCGCGCTTGACGATCGGGCGCTGGTGGATGTTGGTGTTCTGGTTCGAACGGTGGTACTTGATCAGGTTGTAGATGTCGACGCCGACTTCGCCGGCCACTGTCTCGTTGTCGTTGACCCGGATGACGATGCGGTTGGTGTCGACGTAGTCGACGATGCCGCCGCGGCGTGAAGCCACGACAGTGCCGCTGTCTTTCGCGGCCACGCGCTCCACGCCGGTACCGACAAAGGCCTTCTCCGGGCGCAACACCGGCACCGCCTGTCGCTGCATGTTGGCGCCCATCAGCGCGCGGTTGGCATCGTCGTGCTCGAGAAACGGCACCAGCGATGCCGCCACCGAGACGATCTGCGTGGGGGCGACGTCCATGTACTGGATGCGCTCGGCCGAGGTCAGCACCGATTCGCCGTTCTCACGCGCGCTGACCAGTTCGTCGATCAGCTTGCCTTGCTTGTCCAAGGTGGCGCTGGCCTGGGCAATGACGTACTTGCCTTCCTGGATGGCAGACAGATAGTCGATGTCCATCGACACCTTGCCGTCGGCCACGCGCCGGTAGGGCGTCTCGAGGAAACCGTACTCGTTCAACTGCGCGTACAGGGCCAGCGAGTTGATCAGGCCGATGTTCGGGCCTTCGGGCGTCTCGATCGGGCAGACGCGGCCGTAATGCGTCGGGTGCACGTCGCGCACCTCGAAGCCCGCGCGCTCGCGCGTCAAGCCGCCCGGGCCCAGGGCCGAAACACGCCGCTTGTGCGTGATCTCCGACAGCGGGTTGGTCTGGTCCATGAACTGCGACAGCTGGCTGGCGCCGAAGAACTCCTTCAGTGCCGCGGAGATCGGCTTGGAGTTGATCAGGTCGTGCGGCATCAGCGCTTCGGTCTCGGCCTGGCCGAGGCGCTCCTTGACCGCCTTCTCGATGCGCGCCAGACCCGAGCGGTATTGGTTCTCGGCCAACTCGCCAACGCAACGCACGCGACGGTTGCCCAGGTGGTCGATGTCGTCGACTTCGCCACGGCCGTTGCGCAGCTCGACGAGGATCTTGACGACGTCAAGGATGTCCTCGTTGGACAGCGTCATCGAACCTTCGGCCGAATCGCGGCCGACGCGGGCGTTGAACTTCATGCGCCCGACGCGGGACAGATCGTAGCTGTCGCCGTTGTAGAACAGGCGCTGGAACAGGGCCTGCACGGCGTCTTCCGTCGGCGGCTCGCCGGGGCGCATCATGCGGTAGATGGCCACGCGTGCGGCCAGTTCGTCGGCCGTTTCGTCTGCGGTCAGCGTCTGGCTGACGTAGGCGCCTTCATCGAGCTCATTGGTGTACAGGCATTGCATGTCCTTGATGCCAGCCTGGCGCAGCTTCTTCAGCAAGACCTCGGTCAACTCGTCGTTGGCCTTGGCCACGATCTCGCCGGTATCGGCATCGACCATGTTGCGAGCAATGATGCGGCCGGCCAGAAAGTCTTCGGGCACGCTGATGAAGGTGGTGCCGGTCTGCTCCAGCGTGCGCACATGGCGTGCAGTGATGCGCTTGTCCTTCTCGACCACCACGTTGCCACTCTTGTCGGTGATGTCGAACCGCGCGATCTCACCCTTCAGGCGTTCAGGCACGAACTCGAGCTGCGCGCCGGAATCCATCAGCCGGAACTGGTCGAAGACGAAGAAGTTGGCCAGGATCGACTCCGGCGACAGACCGATGGCCTTGAGCAGGATCGTCACCGGCATCTTGCGTCGGCGGTCGACGCGGAAATACAGGATGTCCTTCGGATCGAACTCGAAGTCGAGCCAGGAACCGCGGTAGGGAATGATGCGCGCCGAAAACAGCAGCTTGCCGCTCGAATGCGTCTTGCCCTTGTCGTGTTCGAAGAACACGCCCGGCGAACGGTGCAGCTGCGACACGATGACGCGCTCGGTGCCGTTGATGATGAAGGAGCCGTAGTCGGTCATCAGCGGAACTTCGCCCATGTAGACCTCCTGCTCCTTGATCTCCTTGACCGTCTTGGCCTGCGCCGACTCACGGTCATAGATGATCATCTGCAGCTTGGCGCGCACCGCCGCCGCGTAGGTCAAGCCTCGTTGCTGACACTCGCGCGTGTCGAAGGCCGGCTTGGCCATGTTGAACTCGATGAACTTCATCTCCACGTAGCCGTTGTGCGACACGATCGGGAAGGCGGAGAGGAAGGCGGCCTGCAAACCCTCTGGCTTGCGTTTGGCGGGTGGCACGTCCTTTTGCAGGAACGCGACGTAGGACTCCCGCTGCATGGTCAGCAGATAGGGGACGTTGAGAACACTCTCGCGCTTGCCGAAGCTCTTGCGGATCCGCTTGCGCTCGGTGAAGCTGTAGGTCGGGGAGGATGCTTGCGCCATTGAACACTCCGTGGTCGAGAACGCGCGCCGGCCTAGCCCGCGTTCATCGGCGACTGGCTGCTCGAGCATTGCGCTCGATGGCTTGGTGGCAGGCCACTACCTGCCGCTGGCGGACAACCGAGGCGTTGCACCTCAGTCCGGCCAAACCCGTTCTCTGCAGTCGGATCAGAGAACACTGACAAGGACAGCGCGCTGCCCTTGTCAGTGGTCGCTGCTTCGGCCCGGAGGCCGGAGCAACAAAGGGCTCGGGCGTGCGGCGCACCGAGCCCGCTCACCCACTTACTTGATGGCAGCCTTGGCGCCGGCGTCGACCAGCTTCTTCAGGGCGGCTTCGGCATCGGCCTTGGCGACAGCTTCCTTGACGGGCTTCGGGGCCCCGTCGACCAAGTCCTTGGCTTCCTTCAGGCCCAGGCCGGTCAACTCGCGCACAGCCTTGATGACCTGCACCTTGTTGGCGCCGGCTTCGAGCAGCATGACCGTGAACTCGGTCTGCTCTTCGACCACCGCCGCTGCAGCGCCACCGCCGGCGCCGGCCGGGGCCGACATCGCAGCGGCCGACACACCGAACTTCTCTTCGATGGCCTTGACCAGCTCATTGAGCTCCATCACGGACATGCTGTCCAGGGCGGTCATGAAAGCGTCTTTATCGAATGACATTTGGGTTTCCTCTGGTTCAATGGAGTGGATTGGGACTGGATGGTTCAGGCGGCAGCCGGCTCGGCCGCCGCGGGGGCGGCGTCGGGCGCAGCTTCGGGCGCGGCCTGGCCGGCACCCTTCTTCTCGGCGATCGCTGCCACCACACGCGCCAGGCGCGAGATCGGTGACTGCATCAGGCCGAGCAACTGGGCCAACAGGACTTCCTTGCTCGGGATGGCGGCCAGCGCTTTGACGCCGTTCGCATCCAGAACCTTGCCTGCATAGGCTCCCGCCTTGATGACCAGCTTGTCGTTGCCCTTGGCAAAGTCAGCGATGACTTTGGCCGCGGCGACAGCATCCTGCGAAAAGCCGTAGATCAGCGGGCCGGACATGGCCTCCGCAGCACACTCGAACGGCGTGCCGACAACGGCGCGACGGGCCAGGGAGTTCTTCAGCACGTGAAGATAAACACCCTTGGCCCGCGCGTCGATGCGCAGCTTGTTCATGTGTTCCACGGTGAGGCCACGGTACTCGGCCAGCGCCAGCGTCTGCGAACGCGCGACTTGCGCGGCCACATCCGTCACCACGGCGGCTTTCTCGTTGCGATTGAGACTCAAGGTCTGCTCCTCACTCAAAACGTGCCGGCCGGGCTGCAATACCCTTTCGGCACACCCAGCGACCTTGCCGCCTCAGAAAACCCAGGGTCTTCCTCGACAGCGGGGACGCCATCTGCGCTGGCCTCGGACTTGCGTCCTCGTTTAGGGAGCTCTCGCCCCACCCGCGGTCTTTGACGGCCTGCGGCAAGTTGCCTTGCCACAGCCCACCAATTCGTTCGGCGGCGCACCCGACTCTCGCGCCACCTTCATTCATCTCAAGCTTGCGTGGGCGCCGCGGCAATCGTCGCCACATCCACGCGAGCGCCGACGCCCATCGTCGAGCTCAGCGCCACCTTGCGCAGGTAGATGCCCTTGCTCGATGCCGGCTTGGCCTTGTTCAGGGCGTCGATCAACGCCTGCAGGTTGCCCTGCAACTTGTCGCTGTCAAACGAACGGCGGCCGATCGTGGCGTGCACGATGCCGGCCTTGTCGACCCGGAACTGCACCTGGCCGGCCTTGGCGTTTCGCACGGCCTGGGCCACGTCGGCCGTCACGGTGCCAACCTTCGGGTTGGGCATCAGGCCACGCGGGCCCAGGATCTGACCCAGCGTGCCGACCACACGCATGGTGTCAGGCGATGCAATGACGACATCGAAGTCCATCTTGCCGGCCTTGATCTCGGCAGCCAGGTCGTCCATGCCGACGATGTCGGCACCTGCGGCCTTGGCCTCTTCGGCCTTGGTGCCTTGCGCAAACACGGCCACGCGCTTGGTCTTGCCGGTGCCGTTGGGCAACACCACGGCACCCCGCACGACCTGGTCCGACTTCTTGGCGTCGATGCCGAGTTGCACCGCCACATCGATCGATTCGTCGAACTTGGCGGTGGCGTACTGCTTGACCAGGGTCAGTGCGTCGGCCATCGGGTACAGCTTGAGGCTGTCGACCTTGCCCACCTGGGTCTTGGCTTTCTTTGTCAGCTTGGTCATGGTCAGACTCCTTCGACCGTCACGCCCATCGAGCGCGCGGAGCCGGCAATGATCTTGCAAGCGGCATCCAGGCTGGCAGCGTTGAGGTCTTTCATCTTGGTCTTGGCGATCTCCTCGACCTGGGCGCGCGTGAGTTTGCCGACCTTGTCGATGTGCGGCTTGGCCGAACCCTTCTCGAGCTTGAGCGCCTTCTTGATCAGCACGGTGGCCGGCGGCGTCTTCAGGATGAAGGTGAACGACTTGTCGGCGAACGCGGTGATCACCACCGGCAACATCAGGCCGGGCTCCATGCCCTGGGTCTGGGCGTTGAACGCCTTGCAGAACTCCATGATGTTGAGGCCACGCTGGCCGAGCGCAGGGCCGACCGGCGGCGAAGGATTGGCCTTGCCCGCCGGAATCTGCAGCTTGATGAAGCCGACGATCTTCTTTGCCATGGATGGCTCCTTTCGAGTTCAGACGCTGGCCGGCTCTTGAAAGACCGACCAGCTCCTCGTCCACTCAGCCCGCTTTGCTCTGCTCATCGACGCCGGGGCTGCGGCGGCATCGACGATGAAAACCTAGATCTTCTCGACCTGCGCGAAATCCAGCTCGACCGGTGTGGCACGGCCGAAGATCGTCACGCTGACGCGCACCTTCGACTTCTCGTAGTTCACGTCTTCGACGGCGCCGTTGAAGTCGGTGAAGGGACCGTCCTTCACACGCACCAGCTCGCCCGCGATCCACTCGACCTTGGGCTTGGGCTTCTCGATGCCCTCTCGCATCTGGTTGACGATCTTCATGACCTCGGCCTCCGAGATCGGTGCCGGCCGGTTCTTGGCGCCACCGACAAATCCGGTGACCTTGCTGGTGTGCTTCACCAGGTGCCAGCTCTCGTCGTCCATCAGCATCTCGACCAGCACGTAGCCGGGGAAGAAACGCCTCTCGGAGACCGACTTCTTGCCGTTCTTCAGCTCGACCACTTCCTCGGTCGGCACCAGGATGCGGCCAAACTTGGCCTGCATGCCCGAGCGGTCGATGCGTTCGCGCAGATTGCGCTCGACGGCCTTTTCCATGCCCGAGTAGGCATGCACCACGTACCAGCGCAACGGCGATGCTGGTGCCGCGGCGGTGGGTTCGACAGCTTGCGTATCGCTCATGGACACTCTTTCTCAGCGCTTCCAGCCCAGGACCAGGTCGTACAGCACCCATTCCAGCGTCTTGTCGGTCATCCACAGGAACAGCGCCATCACGACGACGAAGGCAAACACGTAGCCTGTCATCTGCGTGGCTTCCTTGCGGCTGGGCCAGACCACCTTTTGCGTCTCGCGCCAGGCATCGCGTCCGAAGGCCAGCAACTGCTTGCCCGGTTCGGATGTGAAGAAGGTTGCGACGGCAGCCAACAGCAGCAAGATCAATGCGCCCCAGCGAATCCAGTCGGCCTGCTTGATCACGTAGTACGCCGCCACGCCGCCGACCACCAGCAATGCGGCCGCGGCCAGCTTGGCTTTGTCTGCCGTTGGCGAAACTGTTTCGACTTGGGGGGTGCCGGTACTCATTGCATGCATCGCAAACTGCGCCGTTCGGCGAGGGTCGTCTATCGGAAACCTGGGCCCGCCGGCAGCTTTCGCCACCTGCGGGCCGGTCGTCTGGGTGTCTAAGACGCTCTTCTTTCGAATTGAAGATTCAGCATCTGGCAGGGGCAGAGGGTCTCGAACCCCCAACCTTCGGTTTTGGAGACCGACGCTCTGCCAATTGAGCTATGCCCCTGCAGCGACAAAATCGCCTCTATTCCAAGATCTTGGCCACGACGCCGGCGCCGACGGTACGGCCGCCCTCGCGGATGGCAAATCGCAGGCCTTCTTCCATCGCGATCGGGTTGATCAGCTTGACGGTGATGCTGACGTTGTCGCCCGGCATCACCATTTCCTTGTCCTTGGGCAGCTCGACCGCTCCGGTCACGTCGGTCGTGCGGAAGTAAAACTGCGGCCGGTAGTTGTTGAAGAACGGCGTGTGGCGCCCGCCTTCTTCCTTGGACAGCACGTAGATCTCGGCCGTGAAGTGGGTGTGCGGCTTGACGCTGCCGGGCTTGCACAGCACCTGGCCGCGCTCGACGTCTTCGCGCTTGGTGCCGCGCAGCAGGATGCCCACGTTGTCGCCCGCCTGGCCCTGGTCCAGGAGCTTTCTGAACATCTCCACGCCGGTGCAGGTGGTCTTTTGCGTGGCCCGGATGCCCACGATCTCGATTTCCTCGCCGACCTTGATCACGCCGCGCTCGACCCGGCCGGTGACCACGGTGCCACGCCCGGAGATGGAGAACACGTCTTCGACGGGCATCAGGAAGGCGCCGTCGATGGCCCGCTCGGGGTTGGGGATGTAGCTGTCCAGCGCGTCAGCGAGCTTCATGATGGCCTGCTCGCCGAGCTCACCCTTGTCGCCTTCCATGGCCAGCTTGGCGCTGCCGTGGATGATCGGGGTGGCGTCGCCGGGGAAGTCGTACTTGTCCAGCAGTTCCCGGACTTCCATCTCGACCAGCTCGAGCAGCTCGGCGTCGTCGACCATGTCGCACTTGTTCAGGAAGACGATGATGTAGGGCACGCCGACCTGGCGCGCCAGCAGGATGTGCTCGCGGGTCTGCGGCATCGGGCCGTCAGCGGCCGAGCACACCAGGATGGCTCCGTCCATCTGCGCCGCGCCGGTGATCATGTTCTTGACGTAGTCGGCGTGCCCGGGGCAGTCGACATGCGCGTAGTGGCGCTTGCTGGTCTCGTATTCGACGTGGGCGGTGTTAATCGTGATGCCGCGGGCCTTCTCTTCGGGCGCCGCATCAATCTGGTCGTAGGCCTTGACCTCGCCGCCGAACTTGGCCGCCAGCACCATCGTCATGGCCGCCGTCAGCGTCGTCTTGCCATGATCAACGTGCCCTATCGTGCCCACGTTCACGTGCGGCTTCGTGCGTTCAAATTTGCCTTTTGCCATTTCAATTTCTCCGTAGATTTCAAAGAGCGTTACCAGTGCGGGGTTTAAGGTTTCCGGAGCCTGGGTGATTCGCTTGCCACTGGCAACAAGCGCCCAAACTCCGAAGACCGTCCAAGGAAAGGGCTCGCGACGCGACTGCCTGCCTTGCGTCCTATCTACTTGCTTCCGCGGGCAGTGATGATCGCGTCCGCAACGTTTTTCGGTGCCTCGGTGTAGTGCTTGAACTCCATCGTATAGGTGGCGCGGCCCTGGCTCATGCTGCGCAGCGTCGTCGAGTAGCCGAACATCTCCGACAGCGGCACCTCGGCCTTGATGACCTTGCCACCACCAGGCATGTCATCCATGCCCTGCACCATGCCCCGGCGCGACGACAGGTCGCCCATCACCGAGCCGGCATAGTCTTCCGGCGTCTCGACTTCCACGGCCATCATCGGCTCCAGGATCACGGGGCTGGCCTTGCGGCAGCCGTCCTTGAATCCGAACGAGGCGGCCATCTTGAACGCGTTTTCGTTCGAGTCGACTTCGTGGTACGAGCCGAAGGTCAACGTGACCTTGATGTCGACCACCGGGTAGCCCGCGAGTACTCCGCTCGGCAGCGAGTCTTCGACACCCTTCTTCACGGCAGGAATGAACTCTCGCGGTACCACGCCGCCCTTGATCGCGTCGACGAACTCGAAGCCCTTGCCGGGCGCCTGCGGCTCGACCGTCAGCACCACGTGCCCGTACTGGCCCTTGCCGCCGGACTGGCGCACGAACTTGCCTTCAACATCGCTCACCGACTTGCGGATCGTCTCGCGGTACGCGACCTGCGGCTTGCCGACGTTGGCCTCGACGCCGAACTCGCGCTTCATGCGATCGACGATGATCTCCAGGTGCAGCTCACCCATGCCGGAGATGATGGTCTGGCCACTCTCTTCGTCGGTGCGCACGCGGAACGACGGATCTTCCTGCGCCAGGCGGCCCAGCGCGATGCCCATCTTTTCCTGGTCCGCCTTGGTCTTCGGCTCCACCGCCTGCGAGATCACCGGCTCCGGGAAGACCATGCGCTCGAGCGTGATCAACGAGTCCGGATCACAAAGTGTCTCGCCGGTGGTCACGTCTTTCAAGCCCACGCAGGCGGCAATGTCGCCGGCCAGGATTTCCTTGATCTCTTCGCGCTGGTTGGCGTGCATCTGCAGAATGCGGCCAATGCGCTCCTTCTTGCCGCGGATCGGGTTGTAGACCGAGTCGCCCGACTTCAGCACGCCGGAATACACGCGCACGAAGGTGAGTTGGCCGACATAGGGGTCGGTCATCAGCTTGAAGGCCAATGCGGCGAACTTCTCGTCGTCGGCCGCGCGGCGCTCGGTCGGCTTGTCGTCGTCGTCCATGCCGGGCACCGGCGGGATGTCGATCGGTGATGGCATGAAGTCGATCACGCCGTCGAGCATGCGCTGCACCCCCTTGTTCTTGAAGGCCGTGCCGCAAAACATCGGCTGGATTTCGGCGGCGATGGTGCGCGTGCGGATGCCGAGCTTGATCTCGTCCTCGGTCAGCACGCCCGACTCGAGGTACTTGTTCATCAACTCTTCGCTGGCTTCGGCCGCCGCTTCGATCATGTTCTCGCGCCACTTCTGCGCTTCGGCCAGCAGCGGCTCGGGAATCTCCCGGTAGTCGAACTTCATGCCCTGCGAAGCTTCGTCCCAGATGATCGCCTTCATCTTGATCAGGTCGATCACGCCCGTGAAGGTGTCCTCGGCGCCGATCGGAATCACGATCGGCACCGGGTTGGCCTTCAGGCGCGCCTTCATCTGGTCAAAGACCTTGTAGAAGTTCGCACCGGTGCGGTCCATCTTGTTGACGAAGGCCAGGCGCGGCACCTTGTACTTGTTGGCCTGGCGCCAGACGGTTTCCGACTGCGGTTGCACACCACCCACGGCGCAATAGACCATGCACGCGCCGTCGAGCACGCGCATCGAGCGTTCTACCTCGATCGTGAAGTCGACGTGGCCAGGGGTGTCGATGATGTTGATGCGGTGCTCGGGGTAGGACAGCTCCATGCCCTTCCAGAAGCAGGTGGTCGCCGCCGAGGTAATGGTGATACCGCGCTCCTGCTCCTGCTCCATCCAGTCCATCGTGGCCGCGCCGTCGTGCACTTCACCGATCTTGTGGTTGACGCCCGTGTAGAACAGGATGCGCTCGGTGGTGGTGGTCTTGCCAGCATCGATGTGCGCACTGATACCGATGTTGCGGTAGCGCTCGATGGGGGTCTTGCGGGCCATGATCATTTCTCCAAATACAGGGGCCGCCGACGGGTTCAGGAAAACCCGAAGGCGGCCGCGGAAACAGGGTTTAGAAGCGGAAGTGTGAGAACGCCTTGTTGGCTTCTGCCATACGGTGTACTTCGTCGCGCTTCTTCATCGCGCCGCCGCGGCCTTCACTGGCCTCCAGCAGTTCGTTGGCCAAGCGTGCGGCCATCGACTTCTCTCCGCGTTTGCGGGCCGACTCCTTGAGCCAGCGCATTGCCAGCGCGACACGGCGAACGGGGCGAACTTCCACGGGAACCTGGTAGTTCGCGCCGCCGACACGGCGAGACTTGACTTCGACCATCGGCTTGATGTTGTTCAACGCGACCGTGAAGACCTCGAGCGGATCCTTGCCAGCCTTCTTCTCGACCTGTTCGAGCGCGCCATAGATGATGCGCTCGGCCACGGCCTTCTTGCCGGACTCCATGATCACGTTCATGAACTTCGACAGATCGATGCTGCCGAACTTGGGGTCGGGCAGGATTTCGCGCTTGGGTACTTCGCGGCGACGTGGCATGGGAGTCTTCCTTCTGTGAGTTCAGTTGGTACGGGCTTTGGGCCCGGACCGCGAAAGGCCATCGGACCCTTCACTTACTTGACCGGCAAGAGGGCCGGCCTTCCTGGCGGCTTTTGCCCTAAGCCTTCTTGGGGCGCTTGGCGCCGTACTTGGAGCGCGACTGCTTGCGATCCTTGACGCCTTGCAGGTCCAGCGAGCCGCGCACGATGTGGTAGCGCACGCCCGGCAAGTCCTTGACGCGGCCGCCGCGCACCAGCACCACGCTGTGCTCCTGCAGGTTGTGGCCTTCGCCGCCGATGTAGGAGATGACCTCGAAGCCATTGGTCAGGCGCACCTTGGCGACCTTGCGCAACGCCGAGTTCGGCTTCTTGGGCGTCGTGGTGTACACGCGGGTGCACACACCGCGGCGCTGCGGGCCGCCCTGCAGCGCTGGCGACTTGGACTTGATGGTCTCGGTCTCGCGACCGTGACGCACCAGCTGGTTGATGGTTGGCATGATGAGTTGACTTGTTCCCGTTTGAAGTCAGACCGTAAGAAACGCTTCATCTTCGGGAGAAGCCGAGCACTCCGCAGTGTGGAGGCGGGCTCGAAACCGGGCCGGTGTCCGGTGAGCCGCTCGACAAAGAGCGCAGCAGAATCTGCCGAAAAGCCTGCGATTATATTCGGCACAACCCCTAGCGGCAAGCTACCGTCACCAAATTGAGCCAACCGTCCAGCCTGACCGGCTTGCGTGAGCCATCACTAACGTCACAGACACGGTCAAAGCCAGCTCTGATCGTGCTCGACACCAACGTGGTGCTTGACTGGTTGTTGTTCAGTGACGGGTCGTCGACACCGTTCGCTGCGGCAATCACACATCGACGGGTCTGCTGGGTTGCCACCCAGGCAATGCGTGGTGAGCTTGCAGGCGTGCTGCGCCGTGGTCTGGCCACTTCTCGGCAAGCCGAACCCGCAGTCGTGTTGGCGGCCTGGGACGCTCACGTCCAGGTGGTCGCCGAGCCGGCACGCCTGCCTGGCAGTGTCGCGTTGCATTGCAACGACCCCGACGACCAGAAGTTTCTCGATCTGGCCCACGCCTCTGGCGCGCGCTGGCTGCTGAGTCGTGACCGCGCTGTGCTGCGGTTGGCGCGCCGAGCGGCAACGATGGGCTTGACCATCGCCGTGCCAGAGCGCTGGTCGGCACCATAAGAAAGGGCGGCCGAAGCCGCCCTGTCGATCGCCTCGGGGGGCGAGGTTCAGTCGGCAGAAGCGTCGCTGCCACTGCCGGCCGGCGCTGCCGCCGCTGTCTCGGCATCGATCGCTGCCAACTGTGCGGATGCCAGTTCCTCGGCCTCCTGCATCGCGATGGCCCGACGTTCGCTCTCGTCCATCTCTTCCTTGACTTTGCGCGCAGCGTGGAAGGCCATGCCGGTGCCGGCGGGAATCAGACGGCCGACGATCACGTTTTCCTTCAACCCGCGCAACTCGTCGCGCTTGCCCATGATCGCCGCCTCGGTCAGCACGCGGGTGGTCTCCTGGAAGGAGGCCGCGGAGATGAACGAGTCGGTCGACAAGCTGGCCTTAGTGATGCCCAGCAGTACGTCGGCATGCGTGGCCGGCACCTTGCCCTCGCCGCGCAAACGGTCGTTGGTGTCGAGAAGCTCTGAGCGCTCGACCTGTTCGCCGTTGATGTACTTGCTGTCGCCGGCATTGGTGATCTGCACGCGGCGCAGCATCTGGCGAACGATGACCTCGATGTGCTTGTCGTTGATCTTCACGCCCTGCAGGCGGTAGACGTCCTGCACTTCGTCGACGATGTAGCGCGCCAGTTCCTCGATGCCCAGCAGGCGCAGGATGTCCTGCGGGTCCGCCGAGCCATCGACCACCAGTTCGCCGCGGTTGACCACCTGCCCTTCGTGGACCAGGATGTTCTTCTCCTTGGCCACCAGCTCCTCGTGCACCTTGCCTTCGGGATCGGTGATCTGCAGGCGGTTCTTGCCCTTGGTCTCCTTGCCGAAGCTGATGGTGCCGGTGATCTCGGCCAGCGTGCCGACGTCCTTCGGACTGCGCGCCTCGAACAACTCGGCCACCCGCGGCAAGCCGCCGGTGATGTCACGCGTTTTCTGGCCCTCCATCGGAATCCGCGCCAGCACTTCGCCGGGGGCGAGGTCCTGCCCGTCGCGAACCTGGATCAGCGCGCCCACCGGGAATCCGATCGTCACCGAGTGGTCGGTGCCGGGGATCTTCACTTCGTGGCCGGCGGCGTCCATCAGCTTGACCTGCGGACGCACGATCTTGGCGGCACCGCGCCGCTTCGGGTCGATGACCACCAGCGTCGACAAGCCCGTGACCTCGTCGACCTGCTTGGCCACCGTGACGCCTTCTTCGACGTTCTCGAACTTCGCCTTGCCGGCGAACTCGGTGATGATTGGCCGGGTCAATGGATCCCAACTGGCCAGCACGGTACCGGCCTTGAGTTGCTGGTCGGGTTTGACATTGAGCGTCGCGCCGTACGGCACCTTGTGACGCTCACGCTCGCGCCCATGCGGGTCGAGCACGATGATCTCGCCGGACCGCGAGATCACCACCAGCTCGCGCTTGCCATTGGTCACATAGCGCATCGTCGGATTGAAGCCGATGTGTCCGTCGGACTTGGCCTCGACGTTGTTGGCCACTGCCGCGCGTGACGCCGCGCCACCGATGTGGAAGGTGCGCATCGTCAACTGCGTGCCCGGCTCGCCGATCGACTGCGCGGCGATCACACCGATCGCCTCGCCGACGTTGACCAGACCGCCGCGGCCGAGGTCGCGGCCATAGCACTTGGCGCAGATGCCAAAGCGCGTGGCGCAGGTCAGAGGCGTGCGCACCTTGACTTCGTCGACGCCTGCCGCCTCGGTGATGTCGAGCGTGTCCTCATCGAGCATCTCACCGGCCGGCACCAACGGCTGCTGGGTTTCGGGGTGCAACACGTCGACGGCCGCCATGCGGCCGAGGATGCGGTCGCGCAAGCTCTCGATGACTTCGCCACCCTCGACCAGCGCGCGCATGTTCATGCCGTTCTGGGTGCCGCAATCCTCCTCGATCACGACCAGGTCCTGCGTCACGTCGACCAGGCGGCGCGTCAGGTAGCCCGAGTTCGCGGTCTTCAATGCCGTGTCCGCCAGGCCCTTGCGGGCGCCGTGGGTGGAGATGAAGTACTGCAGCACGTTCAGGCCTTCACGGAAGTTGGCCGTGATCGGGGTCTCGATGATCGAGCCGTCGGGCTTGGCCATCAGGCCGCGCATGCCGGCCAGCTGGCGGATCTGCGCCGCCGAGCCGCGCGCACCCGAGTCGGCCATCATGTAGATCGAGTTGAACGATTCCTGCTCGACTTCCTTGCCGTGACGGTCGATGACCTTCTGCTTGGACAACTGGCCCATCATCACGCGGCCGACTTCGTCGCCCGTCTTGCCCCAGATATCAACGACCTTGTTGTAGCGCTCGCCGGCGGTCACCAGGCCCGAGACGTACTGCTGCTCGATTTCCTTGACTTCCTTTTCAGCGCGCTCGATCAGGCCCGGCTTCTCCTTGGGCACCAGCATGTCGTCGATGCCGATCGAGATGCCGGCGCGCGTGGCCAGGCGAAAGCCCGCCTGCAGCAGCTTGTCGGCCAGCACCACGGTTTCCTTCAGGCCGCACTTGCGGAACGAGACGTTGATCAGCTTGCTGATCTCTTTCTTCTTCAGTGCCTTGTTGATGTGCGCGAACGGCAACCCCCTGGGCAGGATCTCCGACAGCAGTGCGCGGCCGACCGTGGTGTCGACCAGCTTTGTCTGTGGCAGGAATTCGCCACTGGCGTCCTTCGTCCACTCGGTCAGGCGCACCGCCACCTTGGCGGTGACCTCGACCTGGGCGTTGTCCAGCGCGCGCTGCACCTCGGCGATGTCGGCAAAGATCAGCCCTTCGCCCTTGGCGTTGATGCGGTCGCGCGTGGCGTAGTACAGGCCCAGCACAACGTCCTGCGACGGCACGATCGACGGCTCGCCCGAGGCCGGGAAGAGCACGTTGTTGGACGCCAGCATCAGCGTGCGGGCTTCCATCTGCGCCTCGATCGACAGCGGAATGTGCACGGCCATCTGGTCGCCGTCGAAGTCGGCATTGAAGGCGGCGCAAACCAGCGGGTGCAGCTGGATCGCCTTGCCTTCGATCAACACCGGTTCGAAGGCCTGGATGCCCAGGCGGTGCAGCGTCGGCGCCCGGTTGAGCAGCACCGGGTGCTCCTTGATGACTTCCTCGAGGATGTCCCAGACCACCGGCGTGCCGGATTCGACTTCCTTCTTCGCCGCCTTGATCGTCGTCGCGATGCCCATGGCTTCGAGGCGCGAGAAGATGAACGGCTTGAACAGTTCCAGGGCCATCAGCTTGGGCAGGCCGCATTGGTGCAATTTCAGGGTCGGGCCGACCACGATGACCGAACGGCCCGAGTAGTCGACGCGCTTGCCCAGCAGGTTCTGGCGGAAGCGGCCGCTCTTGCCCTTGATCATGTCGGCCAGCGACTTCAAGGCACGCTTGTTGGCGCCGGTCATGGCCTTGCCGCGACGGCCGTTGTCGAGCAGTGAATCGACAGCCTCCTGCAGCATGCGCTTTTCGTTGCGCACGATGATCTCCGGCGCCTTCAACTCCAGCAGCCGCGCCAGGCGGTTGTTGCGGTTGATGACACGGCGGTACAGGTCGTTCAGGTCGCTCGTCGCGAAGCGTCCGCCGTCCAGCGGCACGAGCGGACGCAGGTCCGGCGGCAGCACCGGCAGCACGTCCATCACCATCCAGTTGGGCTTGATGCCCGACTTCTTGAAGGCCTCCATGACCTTCAGCCGCTTGGAGTTCTTCTTGATCTTCAGCTCGGAGCCGGTCAGGTCGTTGCGGATCTTGTCGATCTCGACGTCGAGGTCGATTTCCTCGAGCAGCTTCTTGATGCCCTCGGCGCCCATCAACGCGATGAACTCGTCACCGAACTCGGTGCGCTTTGCATCGAAGTCATCCTCGCTCATGATCGAGAACTTCTTCAGCGGCGTCATGCCTGGATCGACGACGACGTAGGCTTCGAAGTACAGCACGCGCTCGATGTCGCGCAGCGTCATGTCGAGCACCAGGCCCAGACGCGACGGCAGGCTCTTCAGGAACCAGATGTGCGCGCAGGGCGCGGCCAGGTCGATATGCCCCATGCGATCGCGCCGCACCTTGGTCTGCGTGACTTCAACGCCGCACTTCTCGCAGATCACGCCGCGGTGCTTCAGTCGCTTGTACTTGCCGCACAGGCACTCGTAATCCTTGATCGGGCCGAAGATCTTGGCGCAAAACAGACCATCGCGTTCCGGCTTGAAGGTCCGGTAGTTGATGGTCTCGGGCTTCTTCACCTCACCGAACGACCAGCTGCGGATCTTCTCCGGTGAAGCCAGGCCAATCCTGATGGCATCGAAATGCTCATCGGGGGTGAACTGCTTGAAAAGGTCGAGT
>Ga0315288_10004496_pt1 | contig 17761 bp, 25 predicted proteins | sample YL17G11_20_MG_FD_203454 | JGI IMG/M metagenome (GOLD analysis project Ga0315288, IMG submission 203454) | Sediment microbial communities from Yellowstone Lake, YNP, Wyoming, USA - YL17G11_20 | ecosystem: Environmental > Aquatic > Freshwater > Lake > Sediment | place: USA: Wyoming | collected... | reverse complement strand
ATAATAATTTATTAACTTCATTTGTCTTCTTTTCTTTTGGACGAATCATAATCTGCCAAATCCATTTACTCAATACAATCTCTTCGGGATTCAGATAAGTAATACGAGTTGGTGTTCCTGTTTGTTCACCAAGTGTTTCTTCTTCGTTATATATGTCTTGTGGACTTGGGATTGTTTGAGATACTTTAACAATACTTCTTCCCATTCCTTCACCTTCAATTGGTTTAGAGATATTTATTGTTCGGTATTTATTTTGGAGAACTTTTCTAACATCTTCAGTTCCTGCTTTTTCTTCAATTACTTTATCGTCTATTGGTTCAAACCAATTCTTCAAAATGTTATAAAGTCGCAACCAAGACAATTTGTATTCAAGCAAAGTAGCAGATAATACTGTCATTCCTAATACTAATTTAGCTTGTCGTTGCATTTCTAAAATCTCTGTTGCAGTTGTATTTCCTTTTGTCGTCTGTCCTTGAAATGTGGGATTAACAGAATCATTATCAATTTGGTTTTTTAATTCTTGGATCATATTAAACTCCGAAGCAGTTGGTCCTGTTGAATCATTAGGATCTAAAGGAGGAACAGAATTAGGATTTATTCCAGTTGTCACTTTTCCTGGCATAAAGATTTTAGAACTTATTACTCTTCCAGATAAATTTGCTCTTGCTGGCATAAAACTCTTCTGCATCTTAAGAATTGCCAATCTTAGTGCCTCTGTGTAAGTTGCATCTTTGCCTTTTAATTTTCTTGTGAGTGATTTTCCATAGGCAAAGTTTGTGCTTATTGGTTCATAGTGCTGTTGGGTAATATTGTATTCGTTATATCCCCAAGAAAATGGAAGTCCTACAGGTGTCATCAAAACTCCATTGATAATAACTGAGAATTCATTGTTCCATTTGTCTTGGTATTTAATAATTTCGTATTGTCCTTCTTTGGTATCTAACAATCTCCAATTGTTATTATAAAGAGTAGCAGGAAACTTATCTGTTGATGGTTGAGCCATCTTAGTAACAAATTCCCATCTTTCCCATTTACTATAAATTGATTCTGTTTCTGCTTCGTCCTTTATCTCTACTGTATAAATAAATGGTTGCAATCTTAAATCGTATTGTCGGATATTTCCTAAATAAACTCCTAAACCATTTATTATATTACGAGTTGGTTTGCTAATGGCTCTCTTTAATCTTGTCGTCCAACTAACACCTGTAATCTTGCCATCAAATTTAATCTTTTCTGGTGAAACCTTGTCCTTTATGTATCTTTCATCCCAAAGTTCTTCAACAAAGACATCGCCTTGTTTTAATAATGTATAAGTTCTTAAAACTTTCTTTTCATCATCTTCGTCCATTTCACTTGTCTTTTCTATGATGTCTTCTAAAGCATTGCCTAATTGTTGATTTTGGATATCATTCTCATCAAAGGCATTAATTTCAGGACTAAGATCCAAATTCATTAAACTTGAGAGCAATGCGAAAATCTTCTGGCGTATGATTCCAGATTGAAATGTTGTATCTTCTTTATTCTTCTTCGGCTCAATATAAGTATTGCCACCTTTCTCATTGTCTTGCCAATATTCCACATATGACATTCCATCAAATTCATCATGTGGACTGTCTCTTTGAGTTTTGGCAAATTCTAATCTTGATTGCAACCTTCCGAGATACTTAATCTCGTCTGGACTATAGTTTGGTATCTTTACTGGTTTGTCTTTGTCCTCCAGTAATGGACTTTTTTCATCTGGCATGTATATATATTTTATTGTTTATTAAACCTCGTTAAATAATCCCCACTTATCAAATTTATTATCTATTTGTGCTTGTTCAATATAATAATTCTCTCCCATTATGTTTTCTTCATCATAAAATGTCAAAGCCAAAGCATCTGCTCTATCTGGACTCTTTCCTAAAATCTTTTTCATATTTGGTTTGTCCATTATTTGCTTTCTGCCTTGTAAGTTATTCCGATATTTTATTCCTATTATTTCTCTTTTGGTAGTATCATCTGTCACAGAACCACCTTTCAATAACCAATTCCTTAAACGAAAATAACATTCTGCTCTTTTATTTAAATAAATTTCCTTATCTGTCGCATCATCTCCCCAATTAACTCCTCTTGTTTGATATGGTGACACCTTTCCTTCTTTTGGTCTTATGCTCATAACTTCTTTACTAACATTTGCTCCTTCTCCAAAGTTATCTATTACGACATCAAAACTATTTAATTGGAAATGGTCAATAAGTTCTACAGTTTTTCTCGCAATTGTCTTTGATGTTGATGTGCTTTCTTTTGCAATTGTCTTTTCAATAAAATTATCTCGTCCTTTCCAAATTGTCATATCGTCTCCTTCACCACTTGGATCTATTCCCAATTTTATTCTTCCTGTGAATTGAGTATCAAATGATACTTGATTAATTTGATGCTCTGCAATAAGTGGAATCCATCCTTTCTCATCCATTTGCTCTGCACTTGGAAAATTTCCTGATACACGAATCTTATATTCATCACTGTCAATTCCATATTTATCTATTATTCCTTGTATAAAATCTGGTTCAACAATTGGTGAATCATTGCTATCAAAATTTATTGTCTGCCACATATAGGCAAAAGCATGATGAGTATCATAAAAATATCCTTCATTACGAGTTCCATTTCCTATTAGGATTACTAAAACATTTTCACCAGTCAAACTTCCTTCAGCTGATTTATAAATTTCTTCTGGAACACCTGATGCTTCATCTACTGCAATAAATACATAATCTCCATGAACCCCTGCAATTGCCTCTGGAGCCTCTTTACGAGCTGTCCTAGCCCTTGCAAACCAAGTTTCAGGACTTTCTTTTACTCTAATATATCCTGTTGTCCAATCAAAAAGATTTGAAAGTTGTGGTTCCATTCTATCAAGCCAAACTTTTATTTCTTTCCACAAAACATCATGCATCAATTCTGATGTTGGTGCTGTAGTAGGAACTTGTGCATTCTCAAAACAAAAAAGATACCAAATAATCAACCAACTTAAACATGCATCTTTTCCAATTCCATGTCCAGATACTACAGAGATTTTTCTTTTTGATTCTCCTTTGATTGCATTCTCTACCATCAATAAGATTATCCACTGTTGCCATGTAATGTATTTTCCTTTAATAAATTCTCCAAAATATTCTTTATGAATATCTTTAAAGTTTTTATCTGCTATTAAAGAACTAACCTTTTCTTTCCATTCTTCTAATACTGGTTGTGGAATCAATCCCCAAATGCCCTCTATAAAGAATATTGGACTATTTTTATATTTCTTATATAATTCTATATCTTCCTGATCCATTATTTCTCTTTTGAAACCCTTGATAATTCTTTTAATGATATTGAACCTGAATGCTCAATTTCTTGTTTGTCTGACCATCCATGATTTTTTAACCAAAATATAGATCCTGTTGGACTATTTCCTGATAATCTTGCTTCATAAAAATCTTCAACTATTCCAACAACTCTTTTCATAGCGTTTCCGCATTCTTCATCTCTTTTCGCATATTCTATCATTGTTTTCCTTGTGGTTCCAATTGCCAATCCTAATCCTGTAATTGTAATTGGAATCTTTTTCTTAAAACATTTCTTAAAATATTTATCTGCTGTTTCTAAAATAAATTTAGCAGTATAGGCTCTTATTCCTAAATTACTTCTATTTCCTAATGCATATTTATTTCCAAGAGGTGCTGGCATATTATTTATCAAATTATTTATCAAAATGATTTATTAGTAATTGTATTAATATCTGTATTTGATTCATCTTTACCAAAAAATAATAAATAAAAACCAACATTAGGATTGTTTGAATTGTCTTAATAAAATTATTATACATTTTATAAATTCTTACTTAATAAATAATCTTTTATTGTTGATTGAATATTGTGCATCAACTCTCCATTATCACAAAATGTTATTGAATATAATTCTGTTTGTTCTTTATTTTTTGAAATAAGCAAAAAATTCCATTTCATTATTTTCTGTGCATATATTATCCATAATTTGTCTGCAAGATATCTTATTGTAACTAACATTTTATTAATTCTCTTTTATTGTTTATATATTCTTTCTTATAAAATTTCTCTATTCTCATTTTTCCTTCTGTAGCATAACCATGGCGTTTTTCTCTTCGCCACTTTCTTCTTATTGGTTTCTTACTTTTATGATTCATATTTGGCTACGAGCGGATTACTCCTTACCCATTCCCTCATGGGAACCAAATGGCTAGCCAGACCTATTTGTATAGAGATTTTATTCTCTAAAAGCTGGGACTAAGGATAAAATTTACAGCTGATAAACCCTTAGACGTGGATGTTTAGTATTTTTAGTCATGTAGTTGTCACACTTACCAAGTTCCTGTCTCTTCAGACATTCCCTTGTGCTTTATACTCCTAAACAGAGAGTATTGTTCAGCCATCCCAGCTCTTAAAGAACAAAACCCGACCATTTCCCTAATTTTACAACTCACTTCTTATTTCCTTTACCTTCTCATCTCTCTTCTTCTTATTTTCTTTAATCTTTATTTCAATTTCAGTTTCTCCACACCATTGGCATTTATACTCTCTTGCATTTCTATCAAACTCGAAAGATTGATGTTTGCATTCCTTCATCTTTTTATCATCCTGTTCTTATAAATAATTGATATCGGAAGATCCTTTGGGTCATTTTTCTCTAATAATTCTTGATAATAACTTCCTTTTGAAAATTTACACACTGCTTGACTTTTATTTTTTAATTCTTTATAAACACTTTGTGTATTTCCTCTTCTTCTTTTTATTTCTGGATTGATATGATACAAAATAGTTGTATGGTCAACTCCAAATTGCCTTCCTAATTCTGTGCTTGATTTACCTTGCCGATAAAGAACTCCTATCTCTTCCACTTGCTCTTTTGTCAATTTATATTTTGGCATAATTTTATAATCCTTCTTTAGCCATCCTACCGACCAGAACTCCGATTTATTTATAAACATAGGTAAATTATTGAATAATTCACCATGCTTTAATTAAAGCAAAATGTGCTGTTGAATTCATTAAAGCAATTCAAATGCAGCTGGGCTACAAAAGCATTTATAAATATTCGTAAGAACCAGATTTCGGATGACTACGAGGATCTCCAAATCTATTGTAATTATACTTCTTTTTTCCTAAAAAGTAAAGGGACGATTTACTGATACCTGTATTTTTGCTTTGTAAAGCCCTAAAACGAACATTTATATTATACCATGTCTTTTTTCTTATAAAAATCAATGATACTCTTCCAAACTATTTTCATTTTGTTCCATTGCTCTGGAGTTCCTTTCTTTTCAAATAATCTTTTTAATATTAAAGTCATATTGTTAATTTGCAATCTCATAAATTTCTTTTCAAGTTTTATATTAACAGAATTCCTACCTGCTTCAATTATCAATCTATTCTTTTCCATTTCTTTTACAAATGGATCTGTTGGATCGTATTTATTCTCCATAATTTTGCTCTTCTGCTTCTTCTGAAAATTTGTTTTCGTTGTAAACTAAATTGACATAACAAAGTTTGCCTGTTCTCCTGATTTTAGGTATAAGTAATTTTGCCTTGTTTGTGTATCTTATTCCTCCTACTGCTGATGCGTCTTTTTGTTTGTCTCTCCACATTAGAATAACAGCATCTGCTTCTTGAGTAATAAATGAACTGTCTCTTAAATCATCTATATTAGGATCGTCTTCAAATCTTGTTTTCCTCAAGTGTGCAACAAGAAAAATTGTGATATTGTATTTAATAGCAAACTTTTTTAATTCCCGCATTATCATTCCAATCAAGGTTGAAGTGTTTGTAGCTCTGGCAAGCATCTTAAAATCTAAAAGAAAATGTAAATGGTCAATAAAAATTATTTCTGTCCCGTACTTTGCAATCCCTTCCCTCATTCTAAGTTGCAGCCATTCAAGATTTGAATCTTTTAGTTGTCTAGGAACATAAAATTCGGGTGCATCTTTGAATTTCTCAACAAACTCAACCAAAGGGACTTCAAATGTAAACCATAAGCATTTATAACCTTGTAGATAAAAATTCTCTGTTAAAGTTTGACAAAAAGAAGTTTTACCCTGTCCAGTTGGACCAGAAACAACTATCAATTGTCCTCTTCTGAATCCACCTGTTGCTTTATCTAAAGTTGGAATTTTTGTTAAAAATACCTCTGAATTTTCTCCATCCCGTTTTTTAATCTCTTCTAAAGATTCAGACTGTTTTATAATTCTATATCCTCCTGTGTATTCTTGGAGAGCTTTATTTTCTCGTATAGTTTCCTCAATCTCTTTTAGTTCAGTTTCATTTTCTCTTATCTCTTCTTCTAATTTTCTGTTAAATATATCCATATCAATAAACCATTGAAGGTAAATTCTTACTTGTAAATTTTCCTTTATTGTCCAACCAAAGATTAAGAGTATCAGTGCTTAAAGCGATGAGAAGTGATAATCCGTTCTTTTTTGATTTTTCATGGTTTAGGTAAAATCCAATAATTTCTTTTAAGTCAGAAACAGAATATCTCTTTAGAAGATCCGAGATCCTTTTCTTTTCCGAGGCGAATCTTCTTTCAGGTTTGAATCCTCTTTGTTTCTCAGCCTCGGATATAAAGAATTCCTCTACTTCTTTCAAAGAATGCATATTATCTTTATCGTTAGATAAAGTAATATTATTAATACTCTCCCCTTGTTTCAGAGGGTCTATCCCAATCTTAGACCCTTGTTTCAGAGGGTCTAATTCTAATCCTTTTGATTTAGTATTTTTTTGTAGGGATATAGTTAACAGACATTTTATTACTTCTCTGTGTCTTTTTGTTTTGTCTTTAAAGAATCTTTTTATATATAATTCATCCTCTAATCTTAAAAGTCCTCTTTCAATTACTCCGATTTTGCAATTAAGAAGATTTGCTAAATAATCATTTGAAACTTTACATTCTCCTTTTATTCTTTCCAACCAATAAATCACTCCTAATAATATTATATATATTGGTTCAAGATTTTCATTCTCAAGTGTTTCTGGAAAAACAGGAATAAAATCTGGTCTGAATATTTTTTTATTTAATTTTTCTTTTTTCATAGTGGCTCTCATATTCAATCGGCTACAGGAAGAGCAAGGAAGCAAGAGCCACCTTGATTTCTTCCTGTCTCCCTGTATGCGACTGAATGTAATCCTTTCTTTTTAATTGTTAACAATTCTAATTATACTCTATCTCTTCTAAAAAGTAAAATCCTTTGACTTTTTGTAAGTATACCTCTTTTCTTCCAGAAAGTAAAGCCCTGCCAACTTTTTACTTTCCTTGTAAGTATACGCCATTTCTTACAAAAAGTAAAGCAACATCAAATAATTTTTCTTTTTTTGATATAAAAACAACCAATTTTGAACAGTTGATAACTTTTATTATTTTGTATTTTATAAAAATGTTTAAAAATCACGACAGTTGATAACTTTTTGAGAAAGGGCTTATTTAAGCCGTTATTAGGGGATGTTTTTAGGGCTTTACTTTTTTATTTAAAAGAAGTATACTTACAATAGTTGATTGAAAGAGGAGGCAAATTGGAATTAGAAAAATAACAAGGGCTTTACTTTTTTCTGAAAAGAGAGTATACTTATAGTAAGCAGTTGAAAGAACTTTGAAAAATTATTGGTTGTTAGAATAAATAAGTTTTTAATAAACCATCTCCAAATTACATCTATAGATGCTCGTTTATTAAGAACTTAAAGTTCTCACAACTTCGGTGGGTTAAGCGTTTGAACATTAAGATGTTCGTGAAAAGTCTCGTATAAATAACTTTTCAAAGGTTTATTTAAAAAAAGATAATTGGTTTTTGAGAGGAGAGAGTAAACTCCGAGAAGATAAGACCGTGGGGTGTGCCAGCCTGTTCAAACGGTACAAGTGCTCGGTGGCACTTTCTCTCTTCTCGCAAGCCAATTATCAATCAAAGGTCGGCCACAGATTAAAATTAAAAGGAGAATAAAATGAAAAATATAAATTATGTTAGTGAAGACCAGTATGGAATGACGATTAGTTATGAGGTTGAGGAATCAATGGAAATAGAAACAACTCTAATCAAAGAACCTGAAGCAATAGAAGCGATCAAGGCATTAGGCAAAGCTCTACAAAAAGATAGTTTTATGGAAGTTAAATAAATGTCGCCAAACCACTTGGATTAGTGGGAAGTAAAAAGATAAAAAATATGGATAAATCGCAAAAGTTTATAATGGATAGCAGAAAAAGGATTTGTAAGATTTTCAGTTCTTCTTTTAGCAGTAAAGGATTTAATGTTGAAGGAATGGCTGAAAAGATAGATAGAGTATTGATGGAATGTATGAAGTTTGGCATTAGATTGGTAATAAATAATAAAAAACAGATTAAAATTAAGAAATAAAAATTATGTTAACAAGAACAGCAGTTAGTTTGGCTTTGGAAATATTATCCCAAATGACCAAAGAGCAACAAATTCAATTCGGAAAAGAAATTGAATCTGCTCAAGAAGGAGACAATCAGGGAGACTGTTTACAGCAAAGTGATATAAGAGATTTGGCAGAGAAAATTCTTAATAATTAATTCATTGTGTCTATTTATAGCTGGATTTTAGATTGAACCTGTAATTAGGGAGATATCCCGAACACAAAAGTAAATCGGTCTTGACTCACAATGACAAGACGATAAAATCCAGCGATAAATAGAAAATAGCATGCAAAAGGTGAAAAAAGAAAAACCAAAAAGAAAATGTTTTTACTGCAATCTTCCATCAAAGAGTGATAAGATTGATTTATGTGAATTTCATTGGAAAAGAAGCAAAGGTGGAAATTATAAACTTAAAAGATAAATATGAAAGAAAAATATAATTTTATACCCTTGATAAAAAAAAATAAGTTTATAAGAGGTGATATAACAATATCACTTGGAAAATCAGGAATATTACATTTCAGTGCAGAGTTCGTTAGGACTTATTTACCAGAAGGAAATATGTTTACTAAAATTTTAGTTGATGAAGAAAAAAGAACTGTTGCAATATTATTGGCAAAAAAGATAAATTTAGACAAGGACGAGTCAGACCAATGGAGAATGATTGGATGCTCTACTAATAAAAAGAATAATCATAAAAATTATTTTTGTTCAGTAAGAAATTTAACAAATGCTTTTGGAATCAAAGAAACAGTATCAGGTCTAAAAATTGAGGAAATTTCTCATATAGTGTATGGTAAATTATTAATATTTAAGATACCATTATGAAAAAAATTGTAAAAAAAGAAGAAAAAATAGTTGAGGAAAAGATTATTGAATCTATTTTTCTTAATTCAAAAGGTAAAGAAATCAGAGTTAGTGATATAATATGTAAAGACGATTGTTGGTTTCTTAAAAGAGCAAATAGATGGGTATTGGCTCACAATGGAGTCCAGAAATTAGCCAAGGTAGCTGGAATTTTAGAAAAGTACCTTGTATCAGATCCCATTGTCCAACCGTCTTATGAAAATGAATTGGAGTATCTTTTTAGAGTTACAATCCTGTGTGATGCAGGAAGAAAAGACCATAAATGCTTGCACGGAGAAGCTGAAACTGCTATGCTAGGTGAAGCCAACAAGGTGTCCGCTCCCAACAGAGGACGTGGCTACCTAGCTATTATGGCTGAAAAACGAGGTTATGACAGGGCTGTTCTTAAGCATTTAGGTTTGGTTAATGTTTATTCAGAAGTAGAGGCAGATGAATTTGAAAAGGAAGAAACTGAACAAGAGAATCTAAAGAGGGATGAATTTGAAGGTATTGCTGATGATGTCAATAAAATTATTAATTCAAAAGGAACTGATGATTTGAAAAAAATCTTTCCTATTATGAAAAAGAAAATCATAATTTATAATCCAAAACAACAAGAATATCTAAGAAAATTATTTGCTAAACAAGTTGCCAAATATGCTAAAACATTCTAAATTAAAATCATTTTCTCCAAGTTCTATTGGAACTTATATTGATTGTCCAAAACTCTTTTACTATCGTTATATAGCTAAAATAGAGTTGCCATCTAAGAAAGCTCCATTAGTGTTGGGTGGTGCATTCCACGAGGTAATACAGCACATTTTAGAGGGAGGAAAGGAGTGGGAAAAGGTGTTTCTTGAAAAGTTAGACATAAATCAACTCCAAGAAGACGAAAAGGATGAATATCCAAAATTAGTTGAACAAGGAAACTTTATGATTAAAACATTTTTAGAAAATCAAGACAGATTGGATAAGCAATATGGTATCAATCATAAACAATGTGAAAAATGGCTTGACTTGGAATTGGTAAATCCAATGAATGGTGAGAAACTTCCTATAAATATGCACGGAAAGATTGACTTAATTACAAAAGAAGATAAAATTATTGAATTCAAATCTTCCAAATCACTTTGGGATAAAAAAAGTATAGAATTTAGATTACAAACAATTCTTTATAGTTGGGCTCAATTCCAGTTAAATCAGAAACATCCTCCAGAAATAATATATGCAATTTTCTTGAAAAGTGCAGCAAAGGTCGGTCAAGAAAATCCCCAGATATTGAGATGCAATCATAGTATAACTGATTATGGAGCGATGTTTGAACAGATTAAAGGCATATTATTAAAAATTGAGAATAATATTTATGACAAGCCAGAGAAATTTCATTTACCTTATTGCGATTGTCGTAAATACGAGGATTTATTAAGTGTAAATTAAAAACAAACAAATGAAAAATAAAAAAGTTAGTAAAACATATAAATGCAGAACTTGTGGAAAGCGATATGATAAAAAGTTCCACGGATGTCCAAAGTGTAGGAAAAATTATTAAAATTAAAACTGTATTAAAATGAAATACAAAATAAAACAATTAGTTAGCAAACCTCTTACCATCCAAGGAAGAGCGACTGCAATCATCACGATGTTGGTTGATGATGAAACTGGCAAAGAAGTTAAGGTTAAAGCATGGAAAAGCAAATGGTCTGATACTTTCGCTGTAGGAATGGAAATTACTTGTGAAGTAGAAGAGAAACCAGACAGAGATGGATTGGGTAATGAGATTTGGTTAAAAAATCCAGATGCAGGAAAGGGTGGAACCTTTGCTCCAAGAACATTTGATAGTTGGTTTAATGCCTATCAGTTGGCAATTGCTTTTATGGCAATATCAACTCCTACCAAAAAGATTGAATTCAAGGATCTTGATGGAATTGCATCCAAATTCAAAGAAAGATTAACAAATGGTGCATCTGCAATAGCCAAAGAAGTTCCAGTTGTGCAACTTGACGAACCCGTAAATCCATTGATGGATATGGGAATGGGAGAAGAAATTCCTGATGAAGAATTGGAATTATGAAATTCCAATTTCCAATTGCATACGACCATCACAGCGGTCCCAATGCTATAGGAGACCATAAATTGACTTTTTCTGTTAATGAAGAGCGAATAAATGAAGTTGGAGATTTGATGAAAGTCAGAAAGGGAACTGAATTCATTATGACATTGGAATCTGTAATAAAAGACAAAATTGATGAAGATCTTATTCAAGAAACTCCAAATCAAACCTTGAATAGATTTAGAAAAAGATTCCATTCTCTTATGTCAGAAGTAGCAGATTTGAAAAGAAAAACTCCAGAAGAAATAAAAGAAGCCATAAAGAAAAGATTGGTTAGAGAAAAAATAATTGAAAGTAGCACTAAAGAATTGAATCTGAATCAACTGTCTTTAGAAATTGATAAATTAGAAAAATTACTTACATGATTATTGGAATAATAACAGCAATAGTGTTTATAATGATAGTAGCACTTATACCTGTTCATTAACTAAAATGGAAATATCTAAATTTAATCACAAATATCAGTTAGTTGGAGGATTCGCCAAATTATCTGAAATGAGAAAGAATCTGTTAACTTTGCAAGAAATTGCAAAATGCTTTGGTGTATCAAAAGAAAGAGTTACACAATGGATGGTATCATTTTTTGGAGAAAGATACGATCCAAGAATGCAACGAAGAGAAAAAAGAATTTGTGCCATGATTGAATTTGCTAAAGAGCATACTGAAAGAGAATTCATAGAAGCATTTAGGTTGCAAAACTTTGATTACTTTTATGAGGCATTAAGAAGAATAAAAGGTAATAATTTATTTAAAAAAAATGTATAATAGAATATCAACACAAGAAATGTATATGAGGATGGCAGAAATTGTAGCAACCAGAAGCACTTGTAAAAGATTAAAGGTTGGTTCTGTAATAACAGATCCAACTATGTTAAGTATTTTATCAATAGGATATAATGGAAATTATTCTGGTGGTCCCAATGTTTGTGATTCTGATGAAATAGGAAATTGTGGATGCATACATTCAGAAGTTAATGCTCTTATCAAAGCAGACAATAAAATTAAGAATAAGATTTTGTTTATAACAAATTTACCTTGTAAAAGTTGTGCTAAATTGATTATTAATAGTGGATTTTTTACAGTGTATTATAGAAATGATTATCGCTTAAAAGAAGGAAAAGAATTGTTAGAAAAAGTAAAAATAAAAGTTGTTAAAATATGAAAATTATAAAAACTCATATTCTTATTTTAGGAGCTGGTGTGGGAGGTTTGGGAGCAGCTTGCTGGGTTAAAAAGTATAAACAAGATTTCTTAGTAGTTGAAAGCAGTAAGGAACTTCCAATGAATCTACACAACGGAGTCCATTATTTACATACAATTCCAGAACTTCCATTTGAAACAAAGATAAAATCTATAATCTTAACAGATGGAATTATGGATGAGTATGGAAATATAAGACACAACTGGACTTTGGATGATATTTTAGAATATTCTAAAAAAACTAGAGAAGTCCAACATCCTACTTCAATCATGGATATTGGAAAAAGAGTCTCTGTCTTTATGCCAGAATCAAACTGTATGAATGATTTGTTAAAAGAAATGTATGAGTTCTCTGGTAAGGAAAATTATAAATTTGGACAACCAATTAGAAAAATTAACATAGATGATAAAATTGCTTATACTGATAATATATGGATAAAATATGATTATCTTATCTCTACTCTACCACTTGACTTCTTTGAAAGGTTTTTTGGATTTAAAAATATATATAGAAGTTCTTCTATCTCAATTACTAATTTTGAAGTTGATAAAATAGTTCCTAATTGGTTAATAAACATTTATATTCCAAGTCAAAGAACAAGTATATATAGATTTTCAATTCTTAATGGAATTGTATCAATTGAAAGTTCTGGAGGATTTGCCAATAATAGAGATATAAATTTCTTTCTTAAAAAGTTCTCTCTTGTTAAAGATACCAAAAAAGAATTTGAGTGGAAGACAGGAAAAGTTGTAAGTATAAACAGAGAAGAGAGAGCAGAACTTATAGATAATTTTGTTAAGTTTGGTTGTTTTTCTGTGGGAAGATTTGGCTTGCACAATCGCAAATTATTAATGGACAATACTATTAAACAAGCTAAATCAATAGTTGAACACATAATTGATTCTTCTATACCTTGGCAAGAAACAAGAAAGGAACTTCTATGATAACTCTTATGTCATGGGGGATGAAGTATGGAGAACCACCTGCTAACTTTAAGTTTGATGTATCCTATCTTAAAAATCCATGGAGAGAAGGATTAAAAGGATATGGAGAAATAATGCATTTTATGAATAACCAAAAAGAGTTTCAAGAATTACTAAAAGTTTTTGTTGATACTATCTTATGCTATAATGAATTATATCCACATGAAAATCTTGTTTTTGCCTTCTGTTGCAGTGCTGGAGAATTTCGTAGTCCTGTAATGGTTGAATGCATAGGAGCAATATTAAAACCTACTGGAATAAATTATCAAATAATTCAAAATCAATATTCACGATTATGAACAAAGAACAAATTAAAGAAGTTGAAAAATTAAAAAAGTTATTTCCAACAGCAAGACCAGGAATGATAGAAGTATTTATGGAAGCATTGGAGTTGCATGCCAGAAAGAATAGTGATTACAATAATGGAATAATAGACGGTTCAAATAGTTATAGTGATAATCGGATAATAATAAATAATGATTTTGAACTTGTTGCAAAGTTTTGTGATATTAGAAGAAAATATGCAAGATTGCAAAATGCAATTGTGAATAAAAGAGAAATGAAAGTGGATGAAAAATTAGAAGATACAGCAATAGATCTTTTGGTTTATTCTGGTATGTTCTTAGAATTTATAAAGAAAATAAATAAATGAAATTAAATTATTTGAGACAAAAATTTCCTGGAATTGAAAATGAATATGAATTAGAACCCTATAAGGTTAAGATTGATTTAGGTGCTGGATTTACAAATATTCCTGGATATATAAAAGTAGACAAGCATCCCCATGATGGAAATACAAATGTAATCTGTAACTTTGAAACCCAACCATTGCCATTTGAAGATTCCTTTGTAGATATTATAAGAGCATGCCATATATTAGAACACATAAATAATCTAAAATGGTTTATGGAAGAATGTTACAGAATTCTAAAACCAAATGGCTTAATGCACATAGTTGTCCCTTGTGTTCCTGCACAGTTAGCATATCAAGATCCAACTCATGTTAGAGTTTTTACAGATGAAACTATTAAAAAATATTTTTGTAAAGATTCAAAAACAAATAAATGGTATAATCTTCCTTACTTAGAAAATACCAACTTTGAATTAGTTAGTAGTTGGGTATATGGGGATGAAGTAAATAATTTAGTGTCAGATGTTATAATTAAAGCAATAAAATAAAAATATGAAAATATATTTATTAAGTTATACAAAAGATCCATTGAAATCAATTGCTTCTGCAATTTTAAGTTTAGGAATTGGAAAAGGAGTTACAAATCTTGACAATATTACCAGAGAAGAAGCAATTGATGCCTTTAAGGATACCTGTAAATCTAAATTAGATTCTCCATTAGAGTTTGCATCATTCAATTTCTATTTTGAAGATGTTCCTATATTTCTTTTAAGAGAACTTATTCGTCACAGAGTTGGATGTTCTTATGCAGAACAATCATTAAGATTTGCAGTTCTTGATGAAAATATTGTAGACAAATTTGATCCAAATTTTGTAAAATCTGTTGATACTCCTGAAAAGAGAAAGGAATATTTTGAAACTTTAAGATTGATAACCAAACAATATAAGAATTTGATTGATATGGGAATTGAAGTGCAAGATGCTCGCAATGTTCTTGGAGTTTGGGTTCCAACTCATATCACAACAGGATTTACTTATAGAGCATTAAGAGATATTTTAGCATTAAGACAAACCAGCCAAGCACATCCAGCATGGCAAGATGCAGTCAAACAAATTAAAAATTTAATTGAAAAAGTAGATCCAATTCTTAATGAAGAGTTAAAAGATATATGTTTGCTTTCAGGAAGATGTACCTGGAAATCTAAGTTAGATCGTAATTGTGATTTGTGTGAGAAAAGATTTGGAGAAAAAACTCATGTTCATAAGTATGATTTATATACCTGGGATGGACAACCTCAATGTAGTTGTGGAGTATTAAAAATAAACTAATGCCATCCATTCCCGCAGCTTTTATATTTACACGTGTTTAGAGAGGTATTATAAGAGTAAAAATAAAACTAAAATGCTTGAAACTAATCAAAAACAACTAAAAGACAACTTCTGCCATTTACATGTGCATTCTTCATATAGTTTTATAGATGGTTTTGGATTACCTCAAAAATATATTGAGAAAGCAATTGAATTGGGACAACCAGCAATTGCTGTAACTGACCATGCAAATGTTAGTGCTCATTTTAAATGGTATAAGTATGCAAATAAAGCAGGAATAAAACCAATTCTTGGATGTGAGATGTATGCAATTGATGATTATGAAAATAGAGATCCAGAAGACAAATACCAACATATTACTGTATTAACATTGAATAACAAAGGTTATAAAAATCTTCTTAAACTTGTAACCAAAAGTTGGTTAGAAGGATTTTATTATAAACCAAGAATAACTTATAAAGATTTAGAAAAGAACCAAGAAGGATTACTTTTCACAACGGGATGTCCATCTGGAAGATTTGGGAAAATGCACAAAAGTAGAGTGGATGAAAAAGAAATAATAAAACAATTAAAAGAATTTAGTAAAAAATTTGAAAACTTTTATATAGAAATTTCTCCTTGGAGTTATGAAGAGGGACAAAATTATTTGGAATTCTTATTAAAAGCACACAAACAAACCAAAATTCCTTTATTGGCTACAAATGATTGCCATTATATAGAAAAACATCAGAATGAAATACAGGATATACTTTTGTGTATCCAAAGCAATGATAAAATATCCAACCAAAACAGATGGAGATTTGAGCAAAGAGATTTATATTTGAAATCTCGTAAGGAAATGGAAAATTCTTTTAAAGAATTATTTCCAGATTTTGATTATACAGAAGCTCTTGATAATACAATTAAAGTAGCAGATATGGTTGATTTTGCATTTCCAACTGCAACTCCTATGAAATTTCCTATGAAAGAAAAAGAAAAAATTGATTATTTCAAACAACTTGTAAAAGATGGATTCAAGAAAAGAGGATTTACTACCAAACAAAAAGAATATGTTGAAAGAACCAAATACGAAACTAAATTGATTATAAACAAAGGTTTTGTTGATTATTTTTTAATTGTTGCAGATATGATAAATTGGGCTAAACAAAACAATATATTAGTTGGTCCTGCCAGAGGATCTGCTGCTGGTTCTATTGTTTGTTATATTATTGGCATAACAGAAGTTGATTCTGTAAAACATAATTTAATGTTTGAGAGATTTATAGATATTAATCGTGAAGATATTCCAGATATTGATGTAGATTTTGAAGACAATAAAAGAAGATTGGTTAAAGAATATCTTGTATCAAAATACAGTAAGGATAAAGTTGGAGATTTAGCTACCTTTGGAACATTCAAAGGTAAAATGTGTATTAATGATATTGCAAGAGTATTTAGTATACCATTTTCTATTTCAGATAAGTTAAAAGCACTCATAATAGAAAGATCTGGAGGAGATTCAAGAGCATCATTCACAATTGAAGATACTTTGATGAATCCAGAATTTGAATTTCCTAAACAAGCAGTTGCACAATATCCTGCTTTGAAATATGCAATCCAAATGGAAGGACAAATTAAAAATTTAAGTAAACATGCAGCTGGGGTAGTTATAAGTAATGAACCAATTACAGATTTTTGTGCCATATACAAAAGTGGAGATGAAACAGTAATAAGTTTAGATGGATATGATATAAAAGATACAGGTTTATTAAAAATTGATATCCTTGGAATCAATACTTTGACAGCTATTCAAAAAGCAGTAAATCTTGTAAAAGAAAGAACTGGAGAAAAGATTGATTTATACAATCTTTCACTAAATGACAAAAAAGTATTTAAAGCATTCCATGATAAAAATAAACTATTTGGAATATTTCAATTTGAAGGACAATCTGTAAACCAAGTTTGTAGGCAATTAAAACCAGAAAACTTTACTGAATTAGCAGATATCAATGCTTTGTCTCGTCCAGGACCACTCAATTCAGGATCTACAACAATATATTTAAATAGAAAATGGGGAAGAGAAGGAATGGAAAAAATTCATCCATTAATGAAAGACATTACCAAAGATACTTGGGGAATTGTAGTTTATCAAGAACAAGTTATGAAAGTTATGCGTGAAATAGGAAAAATGTCTTGGAAGGATACAGCTGAAATTCGTAGATTAATTTCTCGTAATCAAGGTGTGGAGAAGTTTAATACAT
>Ga0315288_10004493_pt1 | contig 17766 bp, 25 predicted proteins | sample YL17G11_20_MG_FD_203454 | JGI IMG/M metagenome (GOLD analysis project Ga0315288, IMG submission 203454) | Sediment microbial communities from Yellowstone Lake, YNP, Wyoming, USA - YL17G11_20 | ecosystem: Environmental > Aquatic > Freshwater > Lake > Sediment | place: USA: Wyoming | collected... | reverse complement strand
TGGTACAGGAGGGGCGGGTAGCGTTGTGGTTACATCTGCCGAAGAAGGGGCTGCCGAGCAGTTTTCAGATGGCGACGGTGCGGAGGGTGATGATACGGTACATGCAGGACAAAGCGCGGATCATCCGGCTGCCGCGGTGGCTGCATGACGAGAGGCGGTGGGAGGAGTTTCCGGATGCGATGTTACACGGTGATCAACCGAGTCCTTCGAACGGAGACGAGAGAGACGAGGACAGGGATGGTGAGATGGCATCGCCGTCGTTCGAGGATGGGGTGCTGGAGATGGTGATAGCGCGAGAGGTCGTCGTGACGGCCACTGCTCATTCGCCGAAGCAGGCCGCAGTCGTGGCGAAGTCGCTCACGCAGGCGCCACTGACGCAGAACGAACATCGGAACCGGACGGCCTTTCGGAAGAAGGCCCGCCGGGAGTTTACGCGGCTGGGGGTGACGATAGGATGACCGCAGGCGTTCCCCTCGAAACCCGGGGCGAGACGAACCCGAAGGCGGCGGCGGCGGTGCTGGCCTACAACGACGCCTCCTACTTCATGAACGCGTTCTGCTGGATACGGAACTTCCAGTTGGGCGTGGAGATGCGGTATCGGGAGCGGGGGATTCAGACGGCGTTGCGGGAGCTGGTGCAGGCCGAGCGGTTGGTGGTGGCGCTGAAGGCCCGCGAGGTGGGGTGGACGTGGGCTCTCGCGTTGCTCGCGTTGTGGGAATGCTGGCGGTGGGCGCCGTATCAGTGCATCTACCTGTGCCAGCGCGAGGACAATGCCGAGGAGTTCATTCGGCGCATTCGGTGGGCGCACAGCAAACTGCCCTCCTGGTTGGGGTATCCGCCGGAGGTACAGCCGACGACGAAGATGCGGTTTGCCATAACGGTCGGGGTAAGCGAGTCGGAGGTGGTGGCATTCCCCTCGGTGCCGACGGCGATGGAGTCATGGCATCCGCGCCGGGTGATCGTTGACCAGTGGGGACTGATAAGGGAGAAGGTGTTGCCCTCGGCGTTGGGAGCGATCGGACTGGACGGGTACTTCGTGGGCCTCGACACTTCGCAGGGGTTGGGCAACGAGTTCGCGGGCGTCTACATCTCCTGCCGGGATGGTGCGCCCGAGACGTACGCGCCGCAGGGTCGGCGGTTCCACCACATCTTTGCGAGTTGGCGGGACAATCCCGACTTCAAGATACGGCCCTCGGGCGGGACGCAGAAGGACACGGAGCGCATGTACCCGGAGAACGACACGGAGGCCTTCGCGCTGGTCGCGGCAGGGTCGCCGGTCTATCCTGAGTTCCGGGCGGACTTGCACGTGGCGAAGCATCCACTGCGCGCGATACCGGGTCTGCCGATCTTCGCCTGTCTTGACTGGGGCAACACGCCCGCGGCCGTGTGTTTTCAGATCGCGCACAGTGGACAGATTCGTATACTGGCGGAGTTTCAGGAACTGGAGCCGGGGATCAAGCGTTTCGGGAGGATACTGCTCGACCAGTTTGCGCAGCGGTGGCCGGGTTTTCACTTCATCTGGTGGGGCGACCCTTCGGGCAGGACGCGGCGCGACACAGATGGCAAGACCTGCTTCCAGATCCTGCGGGATGAGTTCGACATCACGGTGAACGCAGGGGTTGCACAGTGGAGCAAGCGGCGGGAGGCGGTGGCGAACAGGCTGACGCGACTGGTGGACGGGGAGGTGGGGTTACTCATTGACCCCTCGTGTCGGTTGCTGATCGAGGGCTTCATGGGCCAGTACCACTTCGCCCCGCAGAAGGACCAGGAGGCCTACGATAACTTCGATGCCTCGCGCAGGCGCGTGAGAGAGGCGATTCATGCGTGAGACGTGGACGGTGGTTAAAGATCACGGGATTGACCTCGGAGGTTGTGAAGATGGTCCCAGTGTCGAGTGCGATTGTGGTCATCTTGTCTACCTCCAACTGGATGGCCGCGATGAGGTATGCGGATGGTGTGGTCGTCGGTATCAAGCCGAAACCGTGGTGAGGGTTGCACCACCATTGACAGATTGGAAAAGCAAGCTCCATGCCTAGACGTTTCATCGGTGACACAGAGGAGATGGAGGCCTCCGGCCTTGATGACATAGCCCTCAGTGACCTTCCTGTGGGTTGGAAGTCTATGTTGCGGACGATCTGCATGGACTTGCGGGTGGAGATTCCAGAGGTCCGAATCACCCGCAAGAGGACCCGTCGCCGGATGGCTTACGCCAATGTCGATGCCGGCGAGATCGTGATTCACCAGAGCGCCAAACGAGTAGGGACCCTGCTTCACGAACTGGCCCACTTGGTGGCGGATGAAGAGGCCACCCACGATGATACTGCCCACAGCGAATGCTACAAAAATGCCCAACGCAAGGTACTCAGCGCCTACTATGCATGGGCGGTCAAGCATGGGTTCGCGCCAGGAGGTGCTCAATGCCTAGACCTGGCGGGATAACGCGGCGCGGCGGCGACCGGATACCAGAAAAGAACCTCTGGAGTCATACGCACGATGCGTTGCAGCACGGCCTTTCTGGAATAGATAGACAGGAGCGCAGAGACCGGCGCAAGGCGGCGGGGGTGCAATCGCCGCCGCGGACGCTGGTAAGCGGAGGGTTGGATGGGTGAACGGCCGCAGCAAGGAAACGGTGGGCCGCAGGTCTCGCAAGTTGCGGAAGCACCTCCGGTCGGCGTGTTCGTCTATCTCATCGGGCCCGGACAGATCAGGACGGAGGTGACGGTCCCCGAGCCGGTCGTGGCACTGGGACTGCTGGAGGTGGCGAAGAAGGCGATTCTCGATCGCATGGGAGAGGCCGCACCACGGGGCCAGGGGAGGATCGTGGTGCCGCAGGTGAGGGTCAATGGCTGACCTCGCGACACAAGGCCGACAGGTCGGTTCGCAGCAGGTGGACATCCCCGTGGAGGCGGCGGAAGATGCCGAGTCCATGCGGAAGAAGTCCGATGAGGAGGTTTGCACCCGAATCAACCTGCTCGCCGACACCTCCGACGAACACGCGGCCCCGCGCCACCAGACCTTCGACCGCATGTACCGTATGTACCTGAGTCGGTTCAACTTCACCGGCAAGGCCCAGTGGCAGTCGAAGGCGCCCGTACCGCGCCTCTTCAACCTGCTGGAGAACGCCTGCGCGATCTTCGCCGGAGCCATGATGCCGGGGGCCCGCTGGTTCAGCGTCCGCGACACCTGGATGCGGGACAGCACCCGCGCCCTCATGGTGCAACAGATGATGGAGAGCCTGCTGGAAGATCGTGTGGCGCTCGATATGTTGCTCCGGCCCTCTCTCCTCTGCGGCATGATCGGGGGGATGGCGCCGGTCAAGGTTGGCGTGGACTCGTCCGGAACGATACCCTTCCCGTCGCTGGAGTTGTGGGACCCGCGCGATGTCAAGCTCGACTTCACCGGCCGCGGGCGGTTCATGATCCTCGACACCGAGATTGACCCCTATATGCTCGAAGAGTGGGCCGAAGACGGCCTCTTCGACATGGACCGGGTGAAGGAGGCGGTGGACTCCGCGCGGGCCGACGCGAGCGGCGGCGACTTCGATACCGTCTCGAAGTCACTCCACTGGCGGGAGTTCTGGGGCGACCTCCCTGACAGAGACGGCAAGGCCATCATTCGCAACGGCCACGGCATCATAATCAACAAGCGGATACTCCTGCGTCCGCTGATAGATAACCCCTTCAATCACGGCCGACTGCCGGTGGTTCTCGGGTGTCCCCTGCGGGTGCCGTTCAAGCTGTACCCGCCGGGGTTGGCGGAGCACGTCTCCGGCCTGGTGCTGATGTTGACGGAGCTGGCGAACAATGTGCTGGACGCGACCCTGTACGCCAGTGTCCAGGCCTATATGTACGACATTGATCGGGTTGACCCGGCCGACATACGGCGTGGCATCTGGCCCGGGCGTGCGTTCGGGGTGGAAGACCTGGCGCAGGGGCCGGGGATTCAACGGTTCGAGGCGGGGGAGGTCCCGCTGGACGCGATGGCGATAGGCCAATGGCTCGACAACGAGATCAGCCGGGACACCAACATCTCCGAGAACGCGACTGGCATCGAGACTCCGGGTAGCCGACGCAAGACGGCGCGGGAGGTCGTGACCAGGACCGGCCAGAGCATGACGATCCTCCGCACGATGGCACGCGACCAGGAGCTGACGTTCCTCCAGCCTGTTCTCAACACGTTGCTGTCGGTATTCGCGCAGGTCACTCTCCAGAGTCGGCGGTTCTTCTCCTCACCCGAGACGATCGAGATTCTGGGACCGGCGGCCGCACTACTCCTCGCGCAGTGCAGCGCGGAGCAGCGCGCGGAACTGCTCACGAAGGGGATGAGGTTCCGAGCGTTCGGCGTTTCTGGGTCCCTCGCGTTGAACGAGGATTTGCAACGGCTCCTCGGGATGGCGGAGGTGCTGAGTCGCGATCCGCAGGGGATGTGGCCCATGGTCAAGAAGGCGGCCTTGGCGCGCAAGATCGTGGAGGCACACCGGCAGGTGCCGGATGACATACTGTACACCGAGCAGCAGATGGCGCAGATGGCGGCGCAGGCGCAGGCGGCGGCCGCCGGCGGGGGCGCGGCAGGCCCGATGCCGGGTCCGGGCATTCCCGCGTTCCTGCAAGGGGCGCGACCGAATCGGCTGATGCCCCCCCTGAGACCGCCGATGCGGGGGCAACCGCGGGCGTTACCCGCGATGAATCCCAACGTTGTAATGCGAGGAACGTGAGATGCCGGTAACAATCCGCAAAGTAGATGGCTACCGCGTCAGTACGCCGCATGGGGTGAAGGCGAAGTCAACGACGACCGCCAAGGCGAAGAGTCAGAAGCGGTTGCTCAACGCGGTAGAGCACGGATGGAAACCGACCGGCAAACCTGCGAAGAAGAAGCGCCGCAAGGTCTGGGTGTTGCCCGGAGGCAAGCGGTGAGCCAGCAGGAGACCTTCAACCTGCCCGAGCGGCTGGAGAGCATCCTGCGCGGTTACTCTGACCGCCAGGACATCACCTCGGCCTGTCGGTTGGTAGTGAAGGAAGGGCTGGAACCGCTGCTGGAGGCGTGGCGCCGGGCCTACCCAAGGGTCCCGCCGGAGTTGGGCGCGCATCTCCGCGCGCAGGGAGAATTCGCCGCGATCATGTCGCTCGCCGGGGTACTGAACAAGTTGGCGGCGGAAGCGCCGGAACCTGGGCAGGCGCAGAGTCTGCTGGAGCAGGCCTTGGCGCAGGCGGAAGAAGAGGTCGGCGCGTTGCAGCCGACGGGTCTTGACGTAGAGTAGTATACTGATTCATAACTGAAGATTGCCCCGAAGCGCCGGCGGCAGCCGGGTGTCCGAAGGGACCGAAGCCCCATCTTCTCTGATCAGAGGGGAGGATGGGGCTTCTGCTTTTGGGGTGGTGAGACTGTTCGGTGTTAGGCGGTGCCTAGCACCTGAACATACGCCCGTCCGTTGACGGAGAGAAGCGGTCCGCGGGAAGCGGGTAGCCGGCGGCTCCTGAGACGGGCAGCGGGCGGCAGCAAGCGGGTCCGGCAGAGCACCGGGGAGCCTGCGAACAAGGAGCGCGAAATGCGCACGAAGGCAAAAGGCGAGGCAGCGGACGGGGCCGGTAGCCAGGGTCCTCCTGAAGAGGAGGACGTGGTCGGCCTACCGCCCGGCATGGGCTTCGCCCCAGACAGTGAGGAGGAACCGGAAAGGCTCGAAGACCTCGAAGCCGAGGGACCCGAAGGCTCCGAAGAAGAGGAGGAGCTGGAGGAACTGACTCCGAGAGAACAGGCGTTGCAGAAGCAGTTGGACGACGCGCAGGCGCAGATCGGACGACTGGGCGACGAGTTGGGTCCGTTGCGCCAACGGGTGCAAGCTCAACCCGAAGCCTACGGCCAACCCGGAATCACGCCGGTTCAGGGCCAGCCACAGGCCGACCCGTTCGAGGAAGCAAAGCTCACGGCTGGCCGCGAGTTCCTGCAAACCGGTGACGTAGAGAAGTGGGTACGGACTACGAACCGGATTGAAAACGCGAAGTTCGCGGCGGCCGGCCAGTACTTCCGAGAGCAGATCGTCAGCGAGACTCGGGCGGAGAGCGACTTCTTCGCCAAGAACTCGGACCTGCTGGAGGGAACGCCCCGCAGCATTTTCGAGGGTGAGCTGGCGAAGGCGAAGTTGCTGAATCCCCGCACACCAGTGCCGGAGCAGCGAAGGCAGGCAGCGGAGCAAACCCGCGAACTGCTCAAGCAAATCGGTGGGCAGTTGGTGGACGAGGATGAGGCGGCCCGCCGGGAGGCCGGCAAACTTCGCGGAGCGCCGGGTCGGCGCAGTCGGACGGGAGCGCCAGCCGGACCTGCCAGTGGGCAGTCGGTGGCGGCCGGTCTGACCCAGCAGTACATCCGAGACTCGCAGGAAGCGCAGCGCCGGAGTCAGTCGAGAGCATAGCCGGTTCCCCCAAGTAAGGGAACCTGATGAATACCTGGGTAAGTTGGGCAGGCGGATTGGCTTGGGCAAACCCCAAGCTTTCCGCGACGATTCACAAGGCCGCACTACCTGCCCTGAAGTTCGATCAGTTCTGCGACGTGCCCGAGGATTTCGGGCCCGGGCAGGGCGACGCCTACTACTACGCGATAGAAGGGGCTCTCACTAGCCCCATGACCATCGCGGGCGTAACACTGGCTGAGGCCGCCCCCATCCCGCTCGATGACTGGACACACCTGCGCGCACACGTAGATGTGCTGGAAGTCGGCCGGGGGGCGTCCTGGTCCAAGAAGATGAGCATTCTCTCGAAGTGGTCTATGGACGGAAAGACCAGGGGAAAGCTCAAGGACCACTACATTCAGATCATGGACCTGGGCGCGGCGACCGCGTTCCGGGCCACCGACACCTACTACATCCCGACGGGGGTGGCGGCAGGCACATACGGCAATGACGGAGCGCCGGGTGTCGCTGCGGTTGCGAACCTGACTTTGTTCCACCTGCGGGAGATCCGCGATTACCTCGCGGGGACCCTGAGGGTGCCGCCCTGGGATGACGACGGGAACTACGTCGCGATCCTGAACACCTTCGCCGCTCGCGGCCTGAAGAACGACGCGGACGTGGAGCTCGTCCAGCTCTACGCCGAGCCGCAGCGCAGGCTGGCCGGCGAGATATTCAAGATCGAGGGGTTCCGGGTCGTTGAGACCAACAACGCGACCTCGCTGCCCAACGTCAATGCGGCGTGCGGCGGGGCCGTGTTCTTCGGCAAGGATGCGGTGACGAAGCCGGTCGTGGTCGCGCCGATCATCCTGGCCGAATCCACTGGCGATTTCGGGCGCGTGCTGCGCGTGGCCTGGTGGGGCATCCTGAACTGGGGCTGCACCTGGGATTACACCACGCACACGGGTTCCCGGATCATCCGACTGGCGACGGTGTAAGGAGGAAAGGAGAACATGGCCTCTACCTACACGCACGTACAGGTCTCGCCGATAACGGCACCGGAAGCTCCGGTGACCCACCAGATCCACACTGACATAGCTGATCACGTCATGCAGATCTGTTACTACGCGACCCGGGCCTGCCGACTGATGAAGATTCTCTGGCAGTGCACGGTCACGGTGGATACGCCGACCATCGAGGCGCAAATCTCCTTGGCGCACGGTGATGTAGCGGGCGCCTTGGTAGCGCACATCGACGACTCGGTAGTTACCATTCCCGACAACCTCGTGGCAGCGGATACGATCTACGAACTGGAGATCCCTGGCGGACATGATGTCGCGGCGGGGACTTCCGTGATCGGGATTCTCCACCGGGCCGGAACAGGGGGCGGTCCGGGTGGTTCCGTCAAGATTTGGGCGGTTGTGCAACCGTCCGGAGCGTAGCACGGACTGTTCGGGGGCCGGGTGACGGCTGGCCCGGCCCCCCTCTCACAACAACGGGTCTTTGGACCCCACGGCCGAGAAACGAGGACTCTCATGCCGTTAGTGTTTACGATTGACTCGGGCTTCCCTGTTCGGGTCGGGAAGTGGCGGATGACTGCTGGGAGCGTCGCCTTTGATAACTCGTACCCGACGGGTGGCGAGGCGATGGTCTACAGCAACTTCAAGTTCCATCGGGTGGTGAACGACGTGCAGTTTGTCGGCGGCCAGAAGGGCTTCAACATCGAGTACGCCGGTGGGTTCGCGAAGGTGATGGCACCGGCCTTCAATGAGCGGATACTGAATCCGTCGCAAGCCGCGCGGTCGCTGATCGCGGCGGCCGCCGATGTGACTACCTTTCACGTCGGACGGACTACCTACGTGGTAGGCCTCGCGAGCGTCGTCACAACCGCCCTTCACACGTCAACCGGGGCACCTGTCATGTCGGTCGAGAAGCGCGACCCGGACGGGACCTCCAACGCTGTCGAACTCGCCACTATCACCTATGTTGACCACGACGCGGTCGGCGCACTCGACAGTTACTTCACCGGCGTTGGCGCGGTCGGCGGCGGCGCGACCACCACAAGTCGGCTCGTCACGCCCTACCTCGTGCCAGCCGGCTACACCATCGTCTTGAGGCACAAGACGCAGGGAACGAACGGCGGGGGCGATGCTGGTGAGGCCAAGGTCCAGATCGCGGTCATTGACGCGGATGCCAACGTAGAACTCCCGAACACCTATGATCTCTCAGCCCTGACCGCCGTGCGGTTCATGGCGATAGGGTTCTGAGGGGAGAGGGGTGCGACATGGGACTCGTAGCTACGTTGGACTATGGCACACCAGTCCGGCTCGGAGAGCGTTTCGTTTCGAGCGGAAGTCTCACGTTCGACTCCTCTTACCCGAGCGGCGGCGAACCGGCCGCGCCGGGGATCTTCGGGTTCTGGCAGGTCCTTGAAGCCATCGAGTTCGGCGGCGGCAGCAAGGGGTTCCAGTTCGAGTATGACAGGACCGCGGGGACAATCAAGGTCATGGGTCGCGCTCAAGGTGAGCGCATTCTGAACCCGACCCAGGCGGCCACTACCATAACGGGTGCTCCCGCCGTCATCACCACCTTTCACGTCACTCGACCAACCTACGTCATGGGCGTCTACAGTGTCGTGACTACCCTCATGGCCTGCGAGACCATTCAACCGGTCATGTCGGTAGATAAGGCCGACCCTGATGGGGCCTCGAACGCGGTGGAACTGGCGACCATTACCTACGGAGCGACGGACGCGGTGGGTGTGCTCGACAGCTATCGCGTTCCGAGTACGGCGGTGGGTGGCGGTGCCAGTGCTGTACTAACTGCACCGTACCTCGTAGCCGCTGGCTACACCATTCTCGTCCGACACAAGACAACGGGGACGGGTGCGGCCGCTGCGGGCGCAGCCAAGATCACAATCGCGGTCGCGACTGTTCATGCGAATGTCGAACTCGGAGGGACCCATAACCTGAGCGCGCTCAGTGCGGTGCGGTTCCTGGCGTTTGGGAGGTAGTGGACTTCCAGGGCTTCGGTTGACGGCTGGGCCGGATGCCCTCTCATAGAACACGGGCCATAAGGCCCCACGGCTGAGAAAGAGACTGAGATGACCTACACGGTTGACACCGGATACCCGGTGCGAGTCGGCAAAAGGAAGTTCTCGACTGGCACGATTGCCTTCGACGCCTCCTATCCAACGGACGGCGAGGCAGTCACCGCTGCAAACCTGGGGTTTGGCACCACCATTGACAGTCTCCAGGTGATCGGTGGGACGCTGGGGTATGTCGTGGACTTCGACAAGGCGGCCTCGAAGATCCGCGTCTACTACGCGGACAACAACGGCGGCGCCGATGGCCCATTGATCGAGTTCCCGAACGCGACAAGCCTGGCGGCGATAACGGCCGCCCGTTTCATCTCATTTGGCTGGTAGGGGGAGGATACGATGGCATTGGTATTCACCCTAGACAGCGGTTTCCCGGTCCGCCTCGGCAAGCGAAAGATCTGCGTCGGGTCGGTGGCCTGGGACAACAGTTACCCCGCGGGCGGGGAACCCGTCACCCTCGCCAACGTGAACTTCGTGACAACCCTCGACAGTATCCAGTTGGTCGGACTGGCTGGCGGGTACGTGAGCGACTTCGACAAGACGAACATGAAGATCATCATGTACATGGGCGACTACGACAACGCCAATGATGGGCCTCTGGTCGTGTGCAACGATACCAGGGACCTGTCGGCGTTGACCGCGGCGCGGTTCATTGCCTACGGATGGTGATTTGGAGAGAGACATGGCTTGGGACACGCTGGAAGTGATCGTTGACGGTGCAATCGCCACGAGGCCCTGCTTCTGCGGCGGGGCGACGCTCATCGGCGGACTCGACGCGGCCTCCCTGGAACTCTTCGACGGCGACCCGGCTGGAACCGGGACACTGAAGGAGACGTTGGAGGCAGCCGCGGCCGGGGTTGACACGCGCGACTTCGGGGATGGGGTCGGATTCCCGAACGGCCTCTACATTCTCATCACCGGAAACGGTGCGGTGGGATACATCCGGTGGAAGTGAGGAGATAGCGAAGTGGCAGGAACCAAGCCTCGGCGTGCCACCGCCAACGGCACGATCGTGGCGCGCCAGTGCGAGATGCGTTACCTCACGATCAAGGCCTCCGATACACATGCCACCAATGTGACCCTCAAGGATGGTGGGACTGGTGGAGTTGAGGTGTGGGGTGCTGTAGTGCAGATGGGCACGACTCAGCACTTCGTCTTCCCTGATGCGCCGGAGTTTGAGGTGAACCTGTATGTGGAGGCCGACTACTGGGGCCAGGTGAGTCTGGGATTCACGTAAGGAGAGATCATGGGCAGTTTGAGCGACTATGCTGAGAAGAAGGTGCTGGAACTCCTCGTTGGCAAGACGGCGTTTTCCACGCCAGTCTGCTATGTGGCGTTGAGTACTGCCGACCCCCTCGATGATGGTAGCGGGCTTGTGGAACCGGGCAGCAACTACGCCCGGGTGGCGACGGCCGGCGCGGACTGGGAAGCTGCCACATTGGGCGCAGGGACGATCCAGAACGCAAACCCGATTACGTTCGTGGAAGCGACTGGCTCCTGGGGAACCCCCAGTCACTTCGCCCTCTTCGACGCTTCGAGCAATCTGCTCGGCCACGGGTCCATCACAACACCGAAGGCTGTTGGCGCTGGAGACACCCTGCGGTTCGCGGCGGGCGATATTGACCTGAGCCTTGCATAGGAGCGGCAGTGGCGACGCAGACGCGAGTCCCAACAAGTGACCTGCTGGTAACGGGGACCTGGACGCCCTACCCCGCCAGTCCTACCACGCGCTACGACAAGGTGGACGACGGGGCCGGCTCCAAGGACGACGACACCACCTACATCATCGGGATTACGAACAACGACCTGATAGACTTCGGGTTCGATGCGTTCACGATTCCGGCGGGGTCAACAGTCTCGGAAGTCCGTGTCTATGCCTACGCGAAGGATGCTTCGTCTGGCACGAACTCCGCGAATGGCCGAGTCAGTTGTGGAGCGACCCCCACCGGCTATAACCACGGCACGACGGTTGACCCGAATGGGACTACCTACACGCTTTATTCATGGGCGTGGACGACGAACCCACACCATGCCGGCTACGCGTGGACGCCCGATGACGTGAACGGGGTCGGGACCTATGGCCTCAAGCGGTTCGGCTACCGCTGTCCAGATGCAGCGCCCGATGTACGATTCTCCAGCGCCTGGATCGAATGTACCTATGAGGAGCCGCCAACCTATGTGGACGTTGCTGGCACGCTGGCGGCGGCCTCGACTGCGGTGGGTGTCGTCAAGTTGCTTGAGCGCATCGTAGGAACGCTATCGGCGGCCGCACAGGTGACAGGGGCCGCGAAGGTTGCGCGGCGAGTGGCCGGGGCGTTGTCGGCGGCGGCCACGGTGGTGGGGGATGTCACGGTCACCGGAATCAAGGAGGTCGCCGGATCGCTGGCGGCAACCTCAGCAGTGCAGGGGGGAGTCCGATTACTGCAACGCGTGACAGCGACCTCGGCGGCGCAGGCGACGGCGGAGGCCTATGGTCGCGTGACCCGCCGCGTGGCGGCCGCGTTGGGGGCGATGGCGGTGACGCAAGCGGCGGCGAAGATGGCACGACGGATCGCGGGCGCGGCGGCGGCGACAACCGAGGTTACCGGCACAGTCACCGTAACCCACACTGGCGGTTCGGGTCCCGTGATGACCTGTCTTCTCGGCGACGGATACGCATAACAAAGGAGCGATGACGATGACAGCAGTTCAGACGAACGGGCGGACCTTCGATCCCCTCGGGTTGTACGACGAGATTCTGTTCATGCCCGGAGACGTTGACGGGTTCGACCGCAAGGGCAATCCCCTGAACGTCAAGGGCAAGGTGCTGCCGGTTCGCGCGAGCGTGAAGTACCGCCTGCAAGACGGCCTGGTCTTCGACGCTGCCGGCGTACTGGTGGAGAAGCCGCCGAAGCAGGTCCGCGATCAGGTGGAGAAGATGATAGCCGAACACCCGCGCCCGGGCATCACCCATGCGGCCCGATGGCGGAGGTGCCCTGTTCCGGGATGCACGTTCCGCACGCCGCGGGATGAGTTCTACCGCGGACACCGCCAGCTCCACAAGGAAGTGGGCGACGAGGAATGGTCGCGGCTGGAGGGCGGCGCAGGTCCGAAGCCGGTGGTGTTCAACCTGGGCGACTTCGCCAATCCAACGGAGGTCATGCAGCAGTTCACCGAGGGCGGCGCTGGAGCGCAACCGAGGAGCGAATCCCCCCAGGGAGAGGGTTAGGTGACTGTTACTGAACTCGAAGCGGCGGTCGAAGACAACCTGAACCGAGCTGGCATCTCGGCCGTCTCGACCCGGATGGCGGGTTGGGTGCAGGACGAACTACGGTCCTGGTCCGACGATGCGGTGTGGCCGCCGCCGAAAGAGGGTCGGGCCCGTGTGGGAGACCCGCATAACTGGACCTTCCTCACCACCACTTACGACTTCTCGACGGTGGTATCGCAGGACTTCTACAACCTCCCCACGACGTTCCTCCGACCCATAAGGATCTGGTTCGAGACCACCTGGGGAGAACGTCTGCTCTACCTGGAGTACGAGGTGGCGAAGCAGATGTACTTCGGGCGCAATGACAGCTACCCAGAGGTCTACAGCATCGTCTTCAACGAGGATGGGACTACGGCGCCGGTGTTGTGGCTGTTCCCCGGTCCGCTGGAGATATGGTCTGCGCACGTCACCCACCAGAAGAAGGCGACGGCGGTGACCGGCGGGCAGACCAACATCTTCACCCTGCGTTGGCCGGACGGGATCATTGCAGGCGCGACCGCGCGAGGCCTGCGACTCCTGCGGGGCCACGAAGAGGCGGCCGCCTGGATGCGGGAGCGGAACGTGGTTCTCGGGCAGGCGATGGGGTCCGACCGGAAGGCCGAGACCGAGGCGGCGATGACCCTGGGGATCTCAACGGTTGCGGACGGCCACCCGGCGAGTCCGCGGCCGATTCTCGATGAGGGTTATCCGACGGGCCGCATGATAGACCCGGACAGTTACTACGACTGAGGTGACCTATGGCGCTCTTTGACGTAGCAGAGCCGCACGATACCGACGTAGCGGGGCTGGGCGCGAAGGTGATTCGCGACGAGATCAAGACTGTCTTCAACACGAAGTTGGAGGGGAAGGCGGTGGAGATCATCGGCGGCGACTGGGAGAGTGTGCAGGGCTGGCCGCGTATCTACTACGCGGCTTCGGGGGCTCCGCCGGGGCCTCCTGCCGGCGCCGACCAGGGTCGGTTGTGGTTCGTCTCCGACCTGTACGAAGTGCGGGCGCACGACGGCGCGAACTGGATTCGGGCGAACGTGCCGCTCCTCGATTACCGGGTGCCGCTCTACTTCGGGCCCCCAAGACGGCTGAACAACGCGAACTACTCCAAGCTCAACACCGCGGTCTGGGATTTCGTAACGGCGATGGACTGGGTTGGCATGAGCTGGGTGGCGGGGCAGGGGGTGACCTTCAACAAGAGCCTCCTACCGTTGAAAGCGACGATCAAACTCTGCGTACTCGGGTCGGCGCAAGCGGCAGCGCAGGCGAAACTCAAGCTCTACGATGAGACGGGAGCCGCCGACATCGCGGGTTCGGAGATCACCCTGCCCGCTGATGCGGTTACGGCCCGCGAGACCTTCTCCGCCGACCTGACTGCGGCCATCACAGCGGGAGAGCGGATGTATACGCTCTACGCGAAGGCGGGAACGGCGACCTACTACAACATCCTCGACGTTTCGTTGCGGATACAGAGGGCCTAGTGCAAGAGCAGGAACTGATAGGCGAGTTTCAGACCGCGCGGGGCCTGATGGCAGGGAATCCCTTGCTCATGCCCCCGGGCGCGCTCGTTGACGGCCGGAACGTCACCTATCGGGATGGGCGACTCTGCAAGCGGCGCGGGTACACCGTGCTCAAGGCGAACGGGGTGGGTGCCCATCCGGTACGGCTCTCCAAGTTCTTCCGCGCGACTGACTGGACCCCTCGCTTGATCGCGCTGACCGAACACAAGGCCTTCTCGTGGGACCCGGTTACACCCGATTTCCACGATGAAGGCAACCTTGGCGGTGCCGACGTGACTTCGATAGACGCCTGCGAGTGGGGCGTCGGAACGGTGTACATCTGCAAGCAGGGGCAGGCCCTGAGTTACTGGGACGGTGGCGCGGCTACGGACTTCGTTGCTTCGGGGGCGTTGAACCCCATCGGCGGCGCGGCCTACTACCCGTCCTGCATCCGGCCCTACAATAACTGCCTGGTGGGAGCGAACGACGGCACGAACAGGCAGGCCGTGTGTTGGTCGAACTCGCTGACTCCGAACACCTTTGCGGGGACCAGTTTCAATCACTTGATAGATGCGCGGGGACAGATAACCGCGTTGGAACTGGTGGGGAAGGCGCTGGCGATCTTTGCCGAGGAGAGCATTCACACGATGCTCTACGTCGGGGGAACGCCTCCGTTCATCTTCCATCGGGCTGACGCGACGGTGGGGACGTTGGCGCCGAGGAGCATCGGGCTCCTGGGGCCGCCGTACTCCGGCCAGTTGGTCTTCCTCGGCAGCGACTTCAACATTCACACCTTCGACGGCTTGCGGACGGTGCCGCAGGCTGACGTGATACACCCTATTCTCAAGGACCTGCTGGAAGAAGACTATCTCGGCAAAGCCAATGGGTTCGTGTGGCCGAAGGATGGGGTGTACTACCTGTCGGTGCCAACCTCCGGGAGCGCGGAAAACAACCTGGTTATCGAGTGGCGCTACCGGCTGGGGCAGTTCTACCTCCACCAGATCAGCGGGAATGGCGGCTGGACGGCGGCGGCACAGTACCCGAAGTCCACGGCCTTGACCTGGGCGGGCCTCACCGCGCTGGGTACAACTTGGGCGCACCTCGACATGAGCTGGGCCGAGTTGATGCAGACCACGGGGCGCCGGCCGGTGGGGTTCTTCGGAACGGCAGGTGATTTCGTCCGGTTGTTCGACGGCCTCTCCGATGCAGGCGCGGTCGTCAACGCCTACGCGGAGTTTGCACCCTTCGCGAGTGCGGCGCACGAGACGAAGGAATCCGACTACCTGGAGATCCTCGATGACCGTTCGAGTGGGGCGAGCAACCTGATCGTCGCGGTCGGGGGAAGCGCGGACGGAGCCAGTTTCACCTTCGAGAAGCAGTTCCACTCGCTACTTCCGACAACCGAGATGCCAAAGGAGGACTTTCGAGCATCGGGCCGGTGGTTCAAGGTGAAGGTTCAGAACCTTAGCCTCGACGAGCAGTTCAACTTGCGCGGCTGGCGGCTCTACGGCAAGCAGGTGGGGCGAGAACGCTGATGCCCGAGCAGTTCTTCAAGGTTGCGAACTGGCCGGCGACGATCTCCGATCTGCGGTCGGATGACCCGCTGAGTGTACAGGCCTGGGCGCGACAGGTGAAGGACTGGCAGGATGAGCTACTCCGAATCCTCGACCATACTTTGGCGACGGAGGGGGCTGGGGTGGGGGAGATCATCGAGGAGATACCGTTCCCGCCGACGCGGGTGCTGTTCGCGGGGGCGGCCGGGCAGATCACGACGGACGCGGAGTTCACCTACGACGCGGCGACGGACATAGGGACCATCGGGGGGCTGATCGTCTCGGGGGCCACGGCAGCCGGCAAGGCGATGGTGCGCCGGACCGCGACGCAGTACCTCGACCTGTGGGGGGACGCGAGCGCCGAGTGGATAGCCGCGATCAGCGCAGACACAGCGAAGAAGCCTCTCTTCATCTTCAATCTGCAAGCGACACAGACTATCGGTTTCGGCATTGGCGCGGCGGCGCTGGCCAACCTCCAACTCATGATCTCGGACGGGGCGGCCTATCCCTACGTCACCAACGATCTAGACCTGGGATTATCAAGCCGACTCTTCAAGGACGCGTACGCTTACCGCTTTCTGCATCAGGCTGGCGCGGTCGGCACGCCATCCGTCGCGGCGACGAATGATCTTCACACGGGACTCTTCTGGCCGGCCGATCATGCGGTGGGCGTGAGTCTGGGCGGGGCGGAGTACCTGCGGTTCTCCATATCCGGCGGGCACTGCCTGCTGACGCTGAGTTAGGAACATGGGACTAACGAAACCCAACGTGACGAGCTTCAAGAAGGGCCACGTTCCCTGGAACAAAGAGATTCGGGGGTATCGCCTCTGGCCTGATGGTCGGACCATCTCAGATACTCACCTCGCGGCAATCCGAGAGGCTGGAAAGCGGAGACGAGGCAAGCCGGTGAAGCACGCCCGCCAGTTCAAGAAGGGCCAACCCGCCTGGAACAAGGGCATCGCCATGGTTCATCGCGGCAGTTTCCGGGATGGTGCAGAGCATCCCAACTGGCAAGGCGGGATTACCCCAGTCATCATGCGGCGGTGTCATCACCGCAGATGGAGGGTGCTGCGGCGAACCATTCTGGCCCGCGATCAAGCGAGGTGCCAGTGGTGCGGAACTGACAGGGGGTGCCTGACCATCCATCACATAGACCACGACCCCTGGAATCACACGCCACGGAACCTCATAACGCTCTGCCGCTACTGCCACGCGGCTGTGACCAATGGCGATAAGAATGACACTCGGATCGCGATGGCAGACCTCCTTTGGATGGCCGAGCAAGGGCGGCCCGATATGGAGGTGTGCCATTGCAACTTCGTGTAGCGTGTCAATTTCGGGAACTCCGACGGACCCAAGGTGCGTCAGCTATGCGGACTGCTACCTGGTGTGCTGCACGAAGACGTTCAGCGCCTGTAGCGGGACGCCCAACGGCCACTGTTGGGAGATTCTGGATGTTGACCTGTGTTGGGCAGACTCGTGTTGCCGGTGGATATTCCCTGGCCCTCCAGTGGGTTGCGCGGCCTATGACTGTAATACGCTGGGCAGCGAATCACTTTGTGTCCAGTGTGGGTGTACTGGTTCCGGGACCTGCACGGCGAAGGCGTGCGCTGACCTCGCGGGCATCTGGAAGAATCCGGATGTCTGCGCGGGCTGCAATACCTGTGGGGCCACCTGGAACGTGGACAGCGTGCGGACGCTGCCCTGGGCGGTGTACGTGACGACGCAGGTGGCATTTGCGGCGGGCGGGCAGGTTGCGCTGAACAGCTACCGCCTGACAACGCCGAGTATGCTAGGGCCTGGAACCATCCTGGGGCCCGGACAGGTGTATTACTGATGACGAGAGACGAGGCGAAGGCGGAGATCGAGCGACTACGGGAGCACCAGGAGACCGTTTGGCGCGAGGGCCTGCGGAAGTACCTGGATATGCGCTCCTGCGACCTGGGGCTGTGCGGGGAGATCGAGGCGCGAGTGGATGCGGCCAACACCTGCCAGGA
>Ga0315288_10004492_pt1 | contig 17767 bp, 21 predicted proteins | sample YL17G11_20_MG_FD_203454 | JGI IMG/M metagenome (GOLD analysis project Ga0315288, IMG submission 203454) | Sediment microbial communities from Yellowstone Lake, YNP, Wyoming, USA - YL17G11_20 | ecosystem: Environmental > Aquatic > Freshwater > Lake > Sediment | place: USA: Wyoming | collected... | reverse complement strand
CTGCAAGCTGCGAGTTGTGCCAGAGCCCCCAGCTGTTTCTCATCCACTTTCCAAGAAACATGTGATAAGTGCCTATGAGCTCGCCTAGGTGCTTCTTGCTCTTGAACTCCTCGATCTGCTCAGGCGTCAGCACCCTCCGCAACTCCGCAAAACATTCCTCAAGATTATGGGGCATGTCCCTCTTGACAGCCTCTATCCTCCCCTCAATCTCTCTAGCTTCATCCCCGCTCGCTGACCGAACGCAGCGTTCTAGAGAGCCCTCAAGCGCAATCACCGCCATCTGAAACTCGCGCCTGCTGATAGACACGTCAGCAACCCTCTGGAAGTTCCCTATGGCTTCGCTAGGAGGTCCCCATTCGCCAGCCCTAAGAAGTATCCTCGCACCGTAGCTAGGCATGTTATCCCTCACATGGTTGAAGGCTTCAAGATACTTCTTCTTCGCTTTTTCCTCTTTGCCCTGTCGACGCAGTTTACTGGCTTGACCCTCAAGCTCGTAGAAAACAAATACTCCATCATGCAACGGTTTTCTAGACCTGATGGGGATGCAGAAAGGGTTTCTACCTCGCTTTCCACCAGTGTTCGTCACGAATGCTAAAAAGGCAGTAATCAATATGACCATAACTTGAAAGACCAACCATGAGTCGACGGGGAAAGGCCCCACTCAACGCACCACGCCAATACGTTCGTGCCTCGTATTCTTAACGCTTGCGCAAGCCTACTACTCTTGCATTGGAAAACAGGGCATCACACTCAGCCATATCCCCCTTAGCCTTCCCACTTAGAGGCTATTTCTCAGGAAATCAAAGCTGATTCAGGCTTAGCCATGACGCCGCCTCCAAAAGACATAATCTCAGAGAACGACCCTATCTTCACAGTCAATGGCGACGTCTCCCGCAAATTCCCTCAAGACGGTTTCAGAGGTTTCGTTTGTTTTTGCTTTTGCGCCAGGACGTAGGTGCTTGCGAAGTACTAGGTAGGTTCCAAGTATGAACAGAGCTGCGCCCAAGAGGGTGATTCCCCAAGCGAAGGCGTATGCAGATGAGGTGTCAGTTGGACTGGAGTAGTAGGGGAGTCCTTCAATTTCATTAATCTTTTTGAAAATCGCACCTCCAGTCGACACTGTGATTCCTCCGACTAGCATCAGCACAAATCCCCAGTCTATCCTAAAACCGCTACTCAAGGTTGACCAACCCAGGACTCGATATCGTCAACTCCTCGTAAAAAAGTTTGTGCGCACACGTGGAGACGGCGCAGATCAGTGAATGAATGGCGAAGCCTCCTGCAATTCCAACTCCTTCTGCGCTTATTCCCGATAGGAGCTATCAGTAAAGCATCTTGGACACATCGTCTATTTTGACGAGGTGTGTTTTCCGTATTGTCCGATGTAGACGCCGCCTTCGCAGGGGGCCATTGCCAGTTCCTGCATGCTTGGTCTCGACATGCAGATCCCCAGAGTCATCCCGAGTCTGTCAGCTGCTTTTTTAAGCATCTTGAATATTCTTAGCTCCTCGTCTTCGTTAATCATTAATGATGTCTTTTTCCTAGTGACATATTCTTTGTCTGAGTAATATGTCATCACGTTTTCTGGGTAGTGTTGCCACCAGTAGATCTTCAGGGTGTTAGAAGTGTTATGCCTTACGCCGATTCTTCGCAGATGTTCAAGATGCCTGATTATGATCTCGTCTTTGCAGACGCCTGGGATTATTGGGTCCACTCTGCAGCTCAGGCTCTTCGCTTCTTTCACGAGTTTGGGCAGGCTTGGTTGATGCATTATCTGGCCATCTCTTATGGTCGTGGCTTGAATGTGGTAGTCCAGATTCTCCCATATGCGCGGATGCTTTCTGAGCGACTTGAGGGCAACATCCGGGTTCTTGGTAATCAGGTTGATGGGGTTCTCGATGCCTTCAAGAACTAGGGCTACGTCTTCTGACAGGAAAGCATCGATACTTGTCGTCACAAGCTCTCTTCCGGCTATGATTGGCTTCTCGGGACGTATTGGAGTTGTTCCCAAACCGCCTGCTGTGTTTCTCGAGTAGCAGCTGTAGCAGCCCATACATTTCTTTCCGGGATAGAATGCTACGTGCTGCTGCTTCTGCGAACGCCTCTTCCCGTCGCTCTCAACAGGGCAAAGGTACTTGGCGTCTGGTATATCCATGAACCAGACTTAGTGGGGCACAGTTCTTAAAGGTTTCAATCTGCTTCAAGTGCACTTTGAAAGACTGAATATGATGTGCGCGAAAGTCTCAGCGTAGCTGAGTTTGCTTGAACTCAAGAGAAATAGTGCCGTCTCCCGCAGCTCCCCTCCTTTTCTTCCTGTGATCCCCCAGCGGACTGGGCTTCATTGGATTAGATCATTGGTCTTTGCTTGCTTTCTGATCTAGTTAGTCTTCCGTTGGGACAGATTGACGACATCGTTGCTTTAGCCACTCGCCGCATCTCAATGCGAACCCCTAGTGCGATCTCAATTTCCAAAGACGCGTGCGAAGAAAGCTTAATGGACACACTGGTACATGCAATTACGAGTAGGCCAGACGTGGGCGTGGGGTAGATGCGAGACTTCAACAGACAGATCTTAGATGCTTGGAAACATGCGCAATCGAAAGAGGGCAAAAACCAAGTCACTTGTGTCTTGAAGGAGTCGATGAGATCCCTAAAATTCGGCTATCCTGTGACAAACGCTGAGGAACTGGATGAAGCCGTGAAGCTATGCTTATTCCTTTATGAAGCAACACGCAATAGCGAGTCAGTTTTGAAGAAGTACAGGGAAGTCCCCAAGACCTTGGATGTTTCCCTGAGCCTAACAGAGCGTTGTGGGAACCAGTGCCGTCACTGCTCCACTAACGCCACACTAGCAAGAGACAAGACGAACGTGCCCTTTGAGGATCTGGACAGGGCTCTGGCTGAAATGTCACCCTACGTGAAAACGCTCTGCATCTCATGTGAAGGTGATCCGTTCTACTACGAGTCAACAGCCACGAGCGAAAACGGCAAAAACCCAACGAAGAACGTTGCAGACGTGACAAGGCTACTCACGAAGCACCAGTTTGGCTGCCTTTCGATTCAAAGCATGGCACCCGACCTAGGAAGACAACACTTGCTGAGAGAGATGCTCAACGTGATCGATCAGGAACGTGGCCCAGGCTTCAGGTTCGTACCACAGGTATCTTTCAACCTCTACACGCCTAGGGCAGGTTTGAAAACCAAATCAAGAGTTGACGGGAACGGTTGCGGCTATCAGGAATTATGTGTTCCTCTGGTCGAGAACGATAACGTTTTGGACTGGATAATTCAATCAATTAGGTCCCAGATGAAGTTTGTTGGAGCGAATGCCATAGATGGGGGTATATGCGAAGAATCGCCTCAAGCGCGAGAAGCCGCAGAAAAGCTGAGACGATACGTGAATGACGCGAAACTGACGATCCTCGAGTACGCCAAACGCGGCTATGAAATCCACTTTGAGTTGAGAGGAGACACGTTCAGCGGCCTCACGAATCTGGCGAATACTGAATCCGTTCTGACGGAGATTCTGAAGGAACTATCTGAAGAGCATCCTGAAATAACATTTCCAAAATGCCCAGTGTGCTCCAAGGTTCACTTTGACCAGAAATCGGCGTTCATCGTTCCCTTGGGAAGAGCGGCTGATCTGTTTCCGAAAGGACACAACGAAGAAAAGACATTCTTTGACAAACATGTTAAGATGAACTCGCACAAGTATCTCTGCGACAATTGGTTGTCTTGGGGCTCAATGATAATTGACACGAAGGGGTTCCCTCAACTGTGCTATTCCAACGTTGCTCTCACTCCGACAGCGAGAACCACCAAGGGACCGAATCTATATAGGGATGGGCTTGAGAGCATACGTAGATTCTACATCAGAGTCTGGGAAGACCGCATAGACTTCCTCAAGAACAACCTACACAACTTGATTAGAACTAGACCAAACAAGAACTACTGCCCGCTTGACCTGTTCAAACAGACCCTGAGTAGCTTCACCGAAAGCATATGCTAAAAAAGAGCACGCGTGATCTGTATTCTGTGTGTTCTATGGGAACATGCCCCAAAGCTCTATTCGGGTTCCGTCTTTGAGAGTACATGATCCATTGGGAGTTTCTTCGAAGTGGAATCGTGCATACTCCATCAAGCCGAGTTCCTTTGAGCTTACACCGTAGCCTGGAAACTTGCCGAATTCGCAGTCGGGGCGCACGACTCCGGGGTTTCCATCTGGGAAGGAAAGGATGTTCCTGTTGGCTGCTTGGGGAGTCCATGATTGTTTTTCGAAAGTGTGGTACAGGAAGCAGACGTTGGAGGCTGACAGCAAAGCGTTCAAATCCGCTATCAGTGTCCTTGATCTTCCGCAAATGTGCCCGTGGTAGAAGTCTTCCTCCCAAATGGAGAAGGCCCATTTCTGATCCAGGATGTAGGATATGTCGCCCAGAATCTTCTGCATCCATCTCTGCCCAAGAAGGTCAAAGAATTCTCCGACATGCTCGTAGACAAAACGAGCTTGGACGAAATGTGGTTCATGCCTCTGATAGAAACCTTCAATGTATCTTCGCTTGAGGCTTTCTCGCTTCTCAGGCCTGAGAGTCGGCCTAATCTCATCCCAAACAAACTTGAACTTCATCACAAATCAATTTACAACTCCTTGCTATTATGGAGCATGCCAGTGGAGACGTCTCCCGCAAAACCCCTTTTTTCTCTGAATCTTCAAACAACGGGATAATTGCGAACAGCATAGCATCAATGGCCATGGCATTGGGGAGATCTCCTCGAACAATTCTATCTTTCACAACAACTTCATAGGTAACGTGGTTCATGTCCTCATCTTCACCTCTGCCAATGTTTGGGATAATGGTTTGGAAGGTAACTATTGGAGCGACTATAATCGAACCGATCCTAGCAATGATGGAATAGGCGACACACCATATGTCATAGATGCGGACAACGCTGACAGACATCCTTTGATGGGCATGTTCTACGGTTTCAACGTTTCTTGGATTGAACCTGGCTATGATGTTGAGTTGATTTCCAATTCCTCGGTTTCAGCTTTCGATGTGGGCTTCTGGATTGAGCATCCAGAGGATCCAAACACAGGGATCATCAAGTTCAATGTAACGGGGGAAACTGGCACTGCCGGTTTCTGCCGAGTCTGTATCCCAACAGCACCGTTGAACGCCTCCACTTACACGGTGCTCCTCAACGGCACAGAAATCCCATACACTCTGCTCCCATGCTTCAACAGCACACACAGCTACCTATACTTCAACTACACGTATTCAACACAAGAAGTGATAATAATCCCAGAGTTTCCATCAGTTCTCATTCTTCCCTTGTTCTTCATAGCAACGCTCCTAGCAGTCATTGCCTATAGAAAGAAACATACAAAGATATCAAGCGCGCTTCAAGGCGTCGCGGATAAGTGGTACTGTGTTACACAGCAACACATAAATAACTGAATACTTATTGTAAGCCTGTAACACTCAGCAACGTGAAATTTATGGAGGAAGAAAGGGCACTCCAAGCTATGCTCAAGTTACTAGGGAATATAAGTGAAAAACTGGACCGAATATCACATACCGAGAATCTCATTCTCGAGTGCTTAAGCGAATCGAAGCCGGGAAAATCAAATGAACCGATGCTGATAGATGTGGATGCCTTGCTGAAGCTTCCTGACCATCTTAGAAGAAGTGCGCAGGCACTTATGGAACTCAAATCTGCCACAGCAGAGGAGTTGTCAGCACAAACTGGTCGCACACGCGCTGCTGAGAGCGATTACATGAATCAGCTCATTAAGATGGGCTACGTGAAGAAGGAAAGAAGAGGGCGAACAGTGTTCTTCAGTGTGAAAGTGTGAGTTACGACGTCCTCATCGCCAAGTCAGCAGTTTTTAGTGCTCACCTGCAGCCTTTTGTTCTTCCGCTGCCTTTTCAGCTCTGGCGAAAGCCACAACGCCCTTAAGATATTGGTCAACCAAGGAACGAGTTCTCTCGTCTGCGTTCTGTTTGAGAAGAGCCGTCTTAGCATTGAATTCCTCTTCGGATATCTCTTCGTGAACCCAGCGTCTAGCAAGCTTCATAAGTTTGTCGTAAGTTCTTCCACTTCTCCTCGTGACGTAGCTAAAAGCTAGATACGACACGCCAGAGGTCACCGGAATTAGAAGGACAATTGTCCAGAACCACCATCTGAGCCAAATGGGCAGAGAAATAACCGTAATTCTCACGATACCTATATTCCAATTCCCTCTAAGATCCGTGACATTAAGTTCAACTAGGTACTCTCCAGAACTTCTGAACGTGTAAGTCGGATTTGTACCATTCAGCATCTGGGGGGTCTGATCCGTGAATGCCCAAACGTAGGTTAGTTCACTTGCGTTAGCAATATTGTCCTTTGAAGCGGAACCATCGAAAGTCACGCTTTCTTCTTCGTAGATCGTTTGGTTTGCTCCTGCATTTACAACAGGTGATATGATGTCGATGGGATCATCTCCCTTCATACTAATGACGTTGGTACTATGAGCGTAGATTAAAGAGATGGTTGTGTGAGTTGAGTTCGCCATCATATCGAAACTTGTCAGTTCTCCATTGACAGTCACGATCCAAGAACCATTTCGAGAGTCAAGTAGCTCCTTGGGAACGGTAATGTTGCAATAACCATATGTACCGTTCGGTCCAGTTGCCTTGAAACTGAATTGCCTTTCGGTTTGATTGAAGTCAAAACCGGCAACCGTAGAGTTGGCTATCGCAGATATTCCGAAATCTTTGCCTAGAACCGTCATGTTCACAACCTTAGGCTGGATCCAAGGTTCCATTAGTGGGAATCGATCCTTGCTGTAATCATTGATGAAATGAGGACTATCTCCAATTCCGTCTTGGTTAAGGTCCAATCCATCGTAACTACCCCAGAAATTGCCTTCGGCTCCGTTGTCCCAGTTATTTGGACCTCTATCGTCGACAACATCATTGTTTCTGATGTTATTGTGGAATAGCTTGTTATTACCAGCTTCTACGACAAAGATACCATGGACCTCATTGTCAATGATGTTATTGCCAAAAACTGCGTTGTCTGAGCCATCTAAACAAAGACCTGCACTTCGACTGCCCCCGTGAGCGTTGTTCACAATGCAGTTATCGCATATTTTGTTCCTAGAAGAGGAGAGGTAGATGTGTATGCCCCATATTCCATTGCCTTTGACGATGTTTTCGCTAACTACGGCGCTGGCACAGGATCTCATCGACAAACCATCCCAAGTGTTGTTTTCAAGATTGCATCTAGAGATTGTGCAGTCTTCACAACCTTCCATATAGACTCCGCCCCAATAGTTCCTGTTGCCAGTTATGGTTTCAATCCTCAGATTTCTGCTGTTTTGCAAGTAGACTCCATACAGGTTTTCACTCAAATCCAAGTTTTTCACAGTCACGTTTGTCGAATCAATGATGTAGACAGTGGCTGCATTTGAGGACTCATCAAGTATAACGTTTGAAACGTTCTTCATCAAGCAGATTTGCTTTCCATTGACAAGATTACTTGAATCAATGTCAACCTCGAAGTTGTAGCCTAGTCCGAAGTTGTAACGGTTGCGTAGCATGACGTTGCGTGAGAGATCGCTTCCTGGGCATGTCATTAAACCTATCCCTCGTTCGTTATCGGTGACACGGTTGCCCCGAACTGTGCTATTCGGAGACTCGTTAAGAAAAATGCCATACCAATTCGTGCTGTTCGTCACCGTGTTACTGGCAACTACGTTTCCTGTTGAATTGTCAATTCTTACTCCTCCATAGTTGTTTGTTATGTTGTTTTGGCTGATCATATTGCTGTTTGAAGAGAACAACGCAATCCCATTGCGGCTGTTATTTGCGATTACGTTGTCCCACATTATTTGATTGTTATTGGAACATACCATGCTGATTCCATGGTTGCTGTTGTTAGCCACGATGTTCCCAGGTTCCCCAACCCATTGACCAACTACCACAAATGAACTTGTGTTTTCCAAGACAATGCCATTCTCATTGTGAGTCACAACGTTGTCGTTGATTCCGCCATCTTGACACGCAACAAGTCGAATGCCATCGTAGGTGTTATCTGTCACCAGATTTTCCGCGATGCTGGTGAAGTTGGAGCTACTTAAGTGAATCCCATAGCAGTTACCTGTTACAGTGTTATCCCAAACATTGTTAAAGTATGTGTAGTCCGCTTCTTCCATGCGGTTACAATCAAGGAGAGAGATACCATAGTAGTTGGCTGAAGAACTGACATTTTCTATTGTTGAGCTCGAGGTGTTCCACATGAAGATTCCATATGCGTTTTTGCTGAAAGTAAGGTTTCTTAATGTTACATTGCTTGAATCGATCACGTATACCGTTCCTGCGTTTGAATTAGAGTCTAGATTCACATTTGACACATCTATGAGGTAGTACACTCTTTTTCCGTCCACTAAGTTAGAGGGTTCTACTGCGTTTTCGAAGTCAGATCTGGATTGACCCAAGATGCCGAAATTGTATTTGTTGCCTGACATGATGTTTCTGGAGAAGACACAGTCTGCTGAACAGTTAGAGCAAATTCCATATTCCCCATTGTCCAGAATAACGTTATCACTCAGTGCCGTTCGGATCGAATTCTCAACGTAAATCCCGTGCTCAAGGTTGTTTTCTGCCTCATTATTAGCAATCGAGATATCGGTTGAATTACAGACGAAGATTGCGGTTCCACAATGATAGGCCAAGCTATGACCAATCGCGTTGTCTACAGAGCTGTCTAGGTAGAACGCCGCCTCAGTGCAGTTTGTGGAAACGCATTCACTTACTACGTTGTATTTTGACCTCAGCAGATAGATTCCGAATCTGCTGTTCGTTAGGTTGCACGAGAAAACACTGTTGCCGGTCGAATCCTGAAACTCCATCGAACAAAAACCATTGTTTCTTATTTCATTGTTCAGGAGAGAGCAATTGCTTGAAAGGTCAAGGCTAATTCCAATCAGAAAGCCTTTGATGTGAAAGTTCTTTATTGTCACGTTTGAAACACGAGACAGGAGCAGACCCGTTGCTGCTGTGCCTTCAATTGTGAAGTCATTGGCGTCAACGACCACATCATTCTTCTCAATGATTATCGTTGCGCTTGCATTGCTTGACATTCTATAGGTGGTGCCTATTCTTTCAATCGGGGCTTCAGGAGGATCGATCGCTCCATCTTGCCTGATGTAGATGGTATTGTAGGAGGCTTCTGTACCGGATATAGCGAAAAGCATGGCAAATGTCGATATGAGTATCAAACAGGTTGCAGTGCCTGCGAAGCTAGCGGCCAAAACCCTCCTGCCACCTGTGCCCCATGGGAGATGGATAACATCGTCGACGAGGCTCATATTCCAACCCTAGGGATATGGTTGGCAACCTGAAGAAGTCTTTGGGAAAACGGATGTTCTGGTTTCTCGACCGCGTAAAGTATCTGGTTTCCACCAATCAATACGTCACAGTAACAAGGAATGACACCGATTACAGGAAGACCAATTAGATCTTCGATTTCTCTCCTTAAGCTACTTTCGTCTTCGATGGTGACCTGTTCGTAAGGCTTAGCCAATACTCTGTTGAGAATCATAGCAGTCCGGCGTCCAAGTTTCTTGTGAAAGCCCTCAACAAGCTCACGTGTTCCTTCAAACTCCAACTCGTCATGCTTAAGGACGAGCATAATGATGTCTGCTGCGGCAAGAGCGTTCATTGAAGAATCTTGTATTCCAGGACTTGTGTCGATGATAAGATAGTCAAATCCCAGATCATTCAAGATCGTCTTTTTTGCGTCAAGAACTTTCCGGAATGTCTTGGACCACCAATCTTTGTCTTTCCTTGTGCTTTCCCACATCGCCTTAGAGGATGAATCTGCGAAGCCAACTGATAACCTCTCGTTCCCAATATTCACGGTCTGCAAAGCATTTTCTAGTTGGCATTTACCTTCAAGAAAATCATTCATACACCTTCCTAACACTGGTCGGGTTTTGTACAGAAAATGCAGACTTGGTGCTCGAAAGTCAAAATCAATTATGCATACCTTTTGTTTCTTCTGGGCGAAGAGGGCTGCAACATTCGCTGCAATTGTTGTCTTACCAGTCCCTCCCTTATACGAATGAAAGACGATGCTCTTCCCCATGTTCAGTCCCGAGGAAGATAAGACCAAAAGCCGAATATGAAGATTTGCTTTGCTCAGGTGCATCATCGAAAATAACAGATGTCTTCATGTGGTTCGTCTTGATAAAGAGTATCAAGGGCACATTAATTCTCTGCTTAACCAGCGTTTTACTGGCCATATTTTGAAATTCAGAGCAATTAGCTTCGGTTGTGTAGATGTGTAACACATAGAAACACTTAAATATCGGCAAGGCATAGCACTAACTGTGTGTGTGTAACACACAACTACACTATGAGTGAAGAAAGGAGACATGTAAGATGTTTGAACCCGCAAAGAAAGACTCAACCGTGCACACGCTGATAGAGCAGGAGGGTCTCAGGATAGGCGGAGCCACAAGTGCTGACTCAAAGTTCAGGTGTGGTTTCTGCGTTGAAGATGAGTTCTCCAATCCGCTCTACTTGGAATTCACGGGAGACAAAATACTAGTAGCGAAGTTGAGACCGAGCTTCGGAACTCTTCCCTTCTTGACAAGGTTTGTGCTAAGGAAGATACTGAGAGGACTGTTCGAAGAAGCTGTTAATGCGATAGACGCGGGATTAAGCCCAAATAGTAACAGTTACGAAATCGATCTGCGACGCACAGTAAGCTTCGACGTTAACCAACGGCTTCTAGGTTCGAAGGAACTCTTGATAGTGTCAGAAAACGCGACTTGTAGATTCAGGCTGAAGAAGCTAAGGAAGAGTGATAGAGCAAGCATAGCTAGATGGTTAGTACTTCGACGATTGCAGGGTGACCCAATTCCTGGCAATTCAATCAACGAGAAAGTCGAGAGTACACTGGCGCGCTTTGTCGCAACTGGAACTGAAAGAGGCTTTATCCGTGATATGTCAACGAACTTGATTGCCAATATGATATGGTTCTTCATTGGACTGGCGTTGGCGTCAGTGCTTCACTAGGAAGCTGAAACCCCTTTCAGGTCTGCTCATGAGTAATACAGGAGGTGAGAAACAATGGTACATTGTGCTGCTTGCGGAGGAAACGCCGACTCAATGTGGGGAACATGGCAATGCCCAGTATGCCATTCCAGAATGTGTCGTCATTGTGGCGTTACTATGGTCCAATCAAGAAGATGCCCTTCTTGTGGTAACAAAATCTAGTGTCAGGCTCAACAAATGCTTGGTGCATAACCATGACAGCCGCTCAGAAGATCGATATAAATACACCTTAGCGTTTGGATTCGCCCAACATTCCAATATTCCGGATTTTTTTGCAAGAGTGCGCTGGAGCTGTCTCCCGCAAAACCCCTCTTTTTCTGTTTTCTTGAGAAGCTGGCTAGAACTTTGTTCTATATTCTAGTACGTGCGGTTTCTAGAACTAGAAACCACCCCAGTAAACTCCGCTTGAACGCATTATGGCGGAGGAGGAACAGGAGGACGAATGCGTAGCTTGTTTGAGGAGGTAAAACGTTTCCATGCAAAGCCCGCTGCAAGCATAATTATCGCTCCAATTACGGAAAGCCAGAAGCCAGATTCCAAATGGGAAGAATAACTTACGCCGTTCAAAATTCCACTTGAGTACACACCTATTCCGTTGGTCCAAAACCATAGCCATTGCAAAGTAATGGCGAAACCCAATGGTGCCGTTAATCCTAGGACTCCGCCAACAATGAGAAGACTCTTACCTTTTGTCACGCTTCCAACTATTGCCAGAATGCTCCCAATTACCAGCAACACAAGGGCAGCCAATGCCATGAGATTGGAAAATGGATCATTCGCCCAATCGCCGAAAAAGGCTGATATACCAACTATCTCTGTATGATATAGATACATGGTCATTGTTCCCTCCGCCCACCAAGTTGAGGCGGAAATCGTCCACCAAGGAAGGACAATGCTAATCAGAGCCAAAATGCTTCCCACGACACCAACGTAGTTTACCCTATTCCAAGTGTACATCCGTGTTACCTCCCTCTTGTAATCTAAGGACGTTCCCTCTGATTTAACCATCTATGCCTCATGAACTCCCGCAAGAGGCAAAGATTGAATTGAGGTGCTTCTGCGTTGCTTAGGGCAAGAATTCATTCCGAAATTGGCCACTCATGAAGGGGAATTTCACGGCAAAATTTCAGCCGGGTGGCGGGAGTGGTTGAGTAGTCTTCTTCTTGTCCTTTCTACTGATGCGGACAATTACCAAGACTCCAACTACGATGATGACTGCAGCTAAGACTATGGCCAACAGAGCGTAAGGGCTGATCCCCAACACTGTGGGCGCACTCCAATCCAAGGCCACATCATAAGTCAGAGTCACCGTTTTCGTGCTGATCAATGAGAAAGTGTTGCCGAAATGCAACGTGTATCCTCCATCCCGATCAGCTGTGAATGCGAACTGTCTGCCTTGAGAGACTCTTCCCAGATTCAGAATAGTGGCTCCTACGGAGTTTGTTACCCAAAAGTCAATGTCATTTCCTGAACCGCCACTTATGGACAGTGACCCAGAGAATCTCTGCCCTTGGTTCAGGTTGAAAGTCAACGTCCTCGTGGTCAGAGGACCTATGCTAACAACTCGGACGTCTGAGGCTTTTGCTAATGAAAACATGCTAATCAAAACAAGAACCGCTACCATTGTGCCCAAGCCAAAATGTTTCACCTTCGATTATCCCTCTATGATACTATTCAATCGCCGCTCTTTTATAACTCTCACATGGGAGAAACTACCACTTTTGGATGCCTGTTGTGTAGGTCGAGAGCTCTACCATTTGAACCTAAGGTTACTGAACAGAACTCCAGTTAAGTTCAAATGAACTGGGCATTTTCACCGTTTGGTTCCTTGGCGTTCCGTAAAGTTATGACTCTATCATACAAGACCCTGAACCAAGACCTGGTAGCTTCGTGTTGTTTGAGCCATTCTTTAAGGCTTATGTCGAGCCTTGCCTCCTCAAACTTTGGCCTAATTTTTCTCTTGCATTCTTCAGATAAGTGAGTCATGGCGTAGAGTTCCAATTTGCCCAATGCCTCCTTCGGCGCACGTTAACACTTGCTTATCTGAGTTTCACTCTTCAGGCGTTTTCCACTTAATCTGAGCAAAGGTGCAAGGAGGTGCCAATCCTTCAAAGTCTTGTGGAGTACTTCGCCTCGTTCAGTTTTTCTGAAAATAATTGTTCCTCCCTTGTTGAGCTTTTCAACCAACCGATGTTCTTGAAGAAGGTCTGTAACCCATCTGTTAAAAGCAGTCTCGTTTCCAGCTATCTTGATCAATTCCCACTTTGATGCTTCTCCCCTGCCTTTGTCAATAGCGTCAAGGAACTCCTTACACTGAATCGGAGGGCTTCTGGCACGAGAGGACAAGAAGAGCTAGTCCTCCGTCAAAGACTTCTTTATTTCTATCAGTTCTTGATATTTCTTCTTGAGTTGCCTATTTTTGTAGAAACAAAGCGCTGCACACGCCCAAATGAGAGCGACCATGAAAAAGCCAATAGCAATATTGAGTACACCTATCAAATTGATCTGTGACAGAATGTAACCTGTGAAAAGCGCTCCTAAGCCTAGACAAACAAATGCAAGGAGTCTATGATAATCAATTCCTGTGACAATGAGATCAGCAACTTCCAGAGCATCCTTCTTAACCGTGTCAAGGATTTCGCTCAATTGGACTAGTTCCGCATCGTCTATTGTATCGTTTTTCATTTGCTTCACACCAATATGGTTACCTCGCCTGTGGAGATAAGCTTGATTCTAGAAGCTGTGAGTGTACTTAGTTCTAGAAGCTTTTCCCGTTTCTCCTTCTAGAACCCAGCCTAAACCCTCGAAACTCCACTACTATGACTGGTAATAAAAATGAATGCATCTTTGAGGGAAGCATCGGAATATCAAAATAGGAACACTCTAAGTGTTTCTCATCCCCCTCTGTTTATTGACGCCAGAGATAACGAAAATAGAATAAGAGACGGAACGCGACTGCAAACACGAACTCTGTGTCTGAGACACGGAGAGAAGTTTCACTGGAAGAGTCGTTGTGCAAGCTGCAACTACTTGGTAAGATTCCAAGCGAGGAGAGTTGACTGAGATGGACGGAATACTCGATTCTTCTAGAACGCTGACGATCAAAGAGATACCAGTCTCTGAGGTAGTTGTCAGTGGGCTCAATGTGCGAAGTGATATGCAATCTGGGACGGAAGATTCGAGCATTGATGATTTGGCCAGAAGCATCCGTGAAAGAGGTCTGCTTAATCCCTTGACAGTGTTATACCAGAATGGAAAATATGAACTCATAGTCGGAAGGCGCAGATTCCTTGCCCTTCAGTCATTGGGCTGGAAAATTGTGCCTGCGATTGTGCGCACCAATGTTGATGACGTTAGCGCAAGGATATTGTCTTTGATAGAGAATGTTCACCGAGCAGACCTACATCCTCTGGACAAGGCGAAGGCTTATCAGCAAATCTATGAAACGTTTGGAACTTACAGCAAGGTGTCTGAAGAGACAGGCGTTTCCATACCGACAGTGAAAAGGTACTTGTCGTTGCTTCAACTTGCACCGTCTATTCAGGCGACGTTGACTACATCCAACGGACCGATAGGCATATCTGCGCTCTCAAAATTGGCTGAGTGGTTTCCAAACTTTGAGGAGCAAGAACACGTGCTGGAGAAAATAGAAGGGTTCACCCAGCAAGTTCAGATAGAGATACTTGACCGAAGCCAAGGAGACATAAACAAGATCGCTGAGCTTTGCGAACAAGCCTTTGGAGGGTGCTTCAGCATCTTCATCTGCAAGGGCATAGACAGATGCCCACACATCCCGAAGGGGTGTGTTGAGGACATAAGGAGAGTAATTGCAGCCTCAAAAGTCGCTCTTCCAATAAAGGTTCGAAACCAAAAGGAGAAGGCACAATATGCCTGACTACTATTTTGACATCGAGACTACAGGACTAAACCCCTTCGAGCACACGATATTGACTATCCAACTGAAGAGGGAAAATGAAGTTACTGTCTGGAAGCTTTGGGAAGAGAAGGATGAGACAGCCCTTATTGGAAGGTTCTTTGACAGACTGGAAAACATCAGCAAATTCGATTCGATATACGGATACAATTGCCTGAAGTTTGACCTTCCATTCATCATTTCAAGGTTAGCCATAGACGGAGCTCTAGATGGTCGAACCTACAATGCTCTTTACAACAGAAATTGGGTAGACCTTTACCAGTTCCTAGGAGGCAATTACGTGTCACTGGATAGATGGCTCAGCTCCTATGGGATAAAACGTGATTGCCTTTTCCGAGGTGCACACGTGCCAGGTCTTTTTGAACAGAAGAGATTCGCAGAAATCGAGGATCATGCAACTGAAGACGTTGTGCTGTGTGAGAAGCTTGTTGAAAAACTGAGGTCTGATCATCCTGCTCAGGGGTATCACAGTAACAACTGTAATGTCTAATTCTTTTTGTTTCCACAACTGTGACTATTCCGTTCCAAGAAAAGGTAAGCCTCCGTTTGCGTCAGGAACCCGCAGACCCTTATCAAGTGCGCAAGTTTGTTAAGTCTCTAGAACTCGATAGTGGAGGCATCACCGGCAAAACCCTCTTTTTTCTTGTTTCTCATGGCCCTATGGTGACTTCCCGGGGTTTCTTGCACTGTCGGGGTAGGCTGGACCCCTGGAAAAAAGGGTAGGGGGATAGGGGTAGGGTGCTAATGGCCAAAATCACGCGAATAAGACGAGTCTTCAAAGCCCCAGACGAGATTCTCACCCTCTTCAAACAGCCCCGGAAGAGACTGAAAAGAAGAACATGAATTCTCGTCCCTCCAAACGCATATGAGCTAAGGGCATGAATAGAGAGATGGGTTCCTGAGTGTTTAGGCAAGGCTTTTCCAGTGCAAAAGTACTTGTCTCTCCATAGGGGCTGAATGAATAAAAAAAGAATTCTTTTTTCAGCACCTCACGCGGCCCCAAAGAAAGCTTGATTCAATCTGACAATCCTTTAAGAGGGAATTGAAAGCCGGAAGGGGGGTAGGGGCATCTTTTTGGGTGGCCGTTTGACTGTTAAAAAGAGGGTACACCACCCTGCGGTTACCTTCCAGTTAAGAACAAAAATGTTTTTGAAGTAGGCTGGGGGAAGAGTCTGTTTTGCGAAATAAGCTTGGGACGGGTTCCGTTGGAAGTCTGAAGGTACCCATAACCCCCCAACAAATCACTCTAAAGACCAATGTTTTCACGCGCAGGTTCGTCATCGTTCCAGCCGAGAAGAAGGGGAAGCTCATCAAGATGAGGGGTCCGCTCACCTCAATCGTTGCTCTGCGCGGTCATTCTCGCCTCTTTTCAAGAATGGATACTTGGACCTTGCCGCCGGTCCTCTTATAGAAAGCTTCGCGCCTTTCCCTCTATTCTTTCGTCTCTGATGAACCCAAGAGAACAGCGTTCTTGGGAAGCAACCCATAGACGTCCTCGACGAAGCCGCCTATCCCATTGAGTTTGAGCAGCAGCGTCAGATTTTCGAGCGCACGCTTCTGCATTTCAATGACGTACGTGCCTAATTGTTGGAGGAAAAGGTTTTTCGCGTGCTCAACCTCAACTGCCATCTGCACCACGCTTGGAATCACGTATGAAACATGGCGGTAACTGCGAGACTCACGCTTCAACTGTTTTGTTCCCACAAGGTGTTTGAGGGCTCTATCCAGCGTTACGTCAAATGCTCGCCAGCTGTAGCGTGCTTGGTACTTTGGGTAGAGCTCCTCAAGTATTCTGTTTCTACGCATCTCGCCATTGTTTAGGCTGATTGACGCAACCACGTCTTTCTCAAGCTGCGAAATCCAAGGCTTCATGCAAACACCACGGTTACTAACATTTGCTCTTACCATTACTAACACATAAATATTGTGCAAGGAAGTGACCAAGTATGAATAGAAAAATAGTTGGAAAAAAGCGTTTCTTGAATATCCCTGTCCCAAGGGAACTCGACGACGCGATAGAGAAAACGGTAGGCCACAGTTTTTCAACCAAGGCTGATTTCGCGAGGACAGCACTGCGCGAGAAACTTGAGAGGCAGGCGCGTGCAGAAACATGAGTGATGTAGCTGCAGTGAGGCACGGCAAACATCCGCAGGCGCCACTTGACGTCTTTAGAAACCAATTTTGCAAGTGCTGCCAAAAGCGGGATTCGTGTCATGATGATAGAAATCTAGAGAGGAACTGCATCCATGCCGCGCTGTTGGATGAGATTGTTTTTGCTAGACGGCTGCGCACGCAGCGGTAGTGTATGGAGGAGGGCCATATTGATCGACACCGACAACGACGCTCAGACAGTCATGCCGGCAAGTCTTGCCGACGGCGAACTTGACGGCTATGAGACGTTGCCTGGGTGCATAGGAACTGGAAAGCCGTGCTGTGAGAATAGATGCGAAAAATGTGAGGTGAAGAACCTGTGTCGGAAACAAAGGACGAAAGGTCAAAAACTATACCTGCCCAGCTAAGAGAATGGCGTTTCATCCTCTTGTGTCCACGTAAGAAGATTCCAACAAGCGGAATGAAGGGGTGGGCGAGCAAACGGGAAACAGCCACCTTGACCTATGACGATGCGAGATTGTTAGAACATATTAAGAACAAGGGAAACTACGGCGTATTAACTGACATAGACCGTTTTGTCGTCGCTGCTGATACTAAGGGCATTGAGGGAGCA
>Ga0315288_10004490_pt1 | contig 17772 bp, 21 predicted proteins | sample YL17G11_20_MG_FD_203454 | JGI IMG/M metagenome (GOLD analysis project Ga0315288, IMG submission 203454) | Sediment microbial communities from Yellowstone Lake, YNP, Wyoming, USA - YL17G11_20 | ecosystem: Environmental > Aquatic > Freshwater > Lake > Sediment | place: USA: Wyoming | collected... | reverse complement strand
TATCCCGCGATTTTTCGCCCAGCCAGCGGTCGAGATCTGATAATGGCAGGCCCTGCCGGGATACGTCCCCCAACTTTTGTCCTAGGAGCTTATTGAGCCAGCTCACTCCTCTCTCACCTCGGGTTTGGCCTGTGAAGCACTATCTTGCATGCGATTCAACCTGATAGAGCATGTGATAAAGGGTTTTCGGTTAAAAGTTACTGATAACCTTATATACTCCCCCACCCCTCTTTTCTTGCATGCCAGGTAAGCCAGATCCTCGGCGGTACATAAATATATACTGCTCCTCCCGAGAGCAGAAAAACTATTTTAAAGAGCTGGCCGAGAAGGATGGCCTATCTCTTTCTGAATATTGTTTATCTCTGATGGAGCGAAGTGTATCTGAGCAAGCGAAAAATCCGCCTCGGGCTAAAGTCTCGGAGAACATGAAGGTCTTGGAGGAGGAGCTGGCCAGGCTTCGCGGGGAGGCCAAGACCAACGATCTGCTATTGAAGAGATATGAAGCAGACAACCGCAGGCTCAGGGAGGCGGCTAAGTTCACAGAAGACTATGAAGGAGAGCGCCAGCTAGATACAGCCCTCATCGCGGTGCTTCGGCGGGGGATGATCCATGATTATAAGCTCCTGGAGGTCCTGGGGATCGGCCCTGAGGATCATGAGCAAACCTCCTTGGTGCAAAAACAGCTGGAGATACTGGAGCGGCATGGGATGATCCGGAAGGACGCGAGGGGATGGAGATGGCTGAAGAAATGAGCGGAGATCTCATCAGCTCCTTTGCTTCCGACTGCAGGACCCGAGGGCTTGGAGAGCCCACCATCATTCAATACTGCTCAAAAGTCGCGAAGCTCCAGGCCTTCTTCCAGGTCAGGGGCAAGACTCTCCAGCAGGCTGATAAGCTGGATATTCGCGACTATGTCGAATCGCTCAGGGTGCAGGGGCTCAAGACCCAAACCATCCGCATCCAGCTCGCGGCCCTGGCGTCATTCTACGGGTGGCTGGTCTTTGAGGGCCGGGCCATGGCCAATCCCGTTCTCGAGGTCCGGCGCCGGCTCACGTCATACAAGGCGGCGGGTGAAGCCGAGACTCATCAACTCATCTCAGTAGAAGAGGCAGCAGCCCTGGTGGAGAGTATCGTACATATCCGGGACAAGGCCCTTATGCTTCTCCTGCTCAAGACAGGAATTCGTCGGGGAGAGCTGATCTCCCTGGACGTAGACTGCATTAACTGGCAGAACCAGAGCTTGACACTGAAGCTTACGAAGAAGCGGAGTAACCGCACTGTGTTCTTCGATGACGAGGCCGCGTACTACCTGAAGCGGTGGCTGGAGATCAGGGGCATGAGGAGAGGAGCTGATGGGCCAGCGTTGTTCCTCTCCCACCAAGGGGGTCGGCTGCAAGAGGGGGCGATTGATAGGCTGATCCGCAAGGCTGCTGTCCGGGTGGGTTTGCATGATGAGAGCTCAGAGAGCCTAGACCAGCATTTCTCAGCCCATAGCTGCCGGCACTGGATGACCACTCATCTTTTGCGATCAGGCATGAAGCGGGAGTATGTCCAATGGTTACGGGGAGATGCCATAAAAGAGGCGGTGGATATCTATTTCCATGTGAATTCTGAGGATGTTAGGAAGCAGTATCTCGCTCACATACCGCAGCTTGGGGTTTAAACCTTTTTCGTCTAGTTGAGAAATGCCACGATCCTGCTTTCATCCCGATCTCTTGAGCAGGATCACGGCTCTATTTGGCCCCCAGGTTGCCTTGGATATAATCGAGATCCTGCCGTCCTTTACGAGCTTGCTTAAAACAGCATCTAACTCTGCTGCGCGCAGCTTAGTGCGCCTGCGCAGTTTGCTCCACTCGCTTTCCCCATTCAGGGATACCAATGTCCACAGGATTCTATCGTATGGCGGCTGTTCGGATCGTATCATGGAAGGCGAGACAGGAGATCAGTCGAGCAAGAACAAAGAGCTGTGCCTGCCAGGGTGAAACTGTTCTTCTAATTCTGGCTTTAGAGCCTTCTCCTTCATCTTCCTGGCCTTCTTCATGGCTGCCTGCCTGGAGAGCTTCCTGGTGCTTCCCAGGTGGACGTTGTGCACTTTTCCGCTCTCTCTCCAGGAGGCCGTCCAGTAGGTATAGGCCTTGCTGCCCTTCTTGGTAGTCTTGACCATCTCCACTACCCTTACAGTGAGATCCTCGAGCCTGGCCTCGAGGACCAGGGCCTCGGCCTGGGTCTTGAGCTCTGCGGCTCCCGTTTGGGCCTTCGTGGCTGGTCTCGTCTTCTTGCCCCGGGCCAGGATTTTGGCCTCTCGCTCCAGGTCCCTGGCTTTCTGCAAGAGAGCCTTCCTTTTCTCTCCAGAGCGTGTCTTATGCATGCAAAATAGTTCTATCACATCCTGCTTAAATCTTTCGACAATGTAATAGAACTATTTTTTGAGACCACCCTGCGGCATGCAAGTTGTCTATATCAAATTATACAACTCTTGAAGATCGACCTAAAACCATTTCAGGCTAACCACTCGTTCCTATAGCCATGATGAAATCCTATCCTCGATTGCCCGACGGCGATTTTTCGATATCTTCTAAAATAGAGACGGGCTATATTATCTGGCGCGTAGACACAGGGTGTTTGAGCCAAGAAAGGTGCTTATAAAAATGTGCTGTGGCTTTAAAAGGCACAAAAAAAGAATATGTGAGGCGCAGGTTACACATACTAACTGGAGCTGAGTCAGCCCGTATAACCCAGCTCCTTGCCCAAAGGTCGCATTAGCCTCAGTAGTTCGACCGAGAGCCGCCTACTTCTACAGGTTTATGCAGTGTCCTTCGCTGCACTCTTGGCTATTGGCGCACAACCTTAATGATGAAATCATCCGAGGATGCGAGCGTATTCTCTCCTAAACACACTTCAGCCTTCAGACGCCAGTTACCGGCGTTAACGGGTTCGACTGCTATAGGTGGAAACGTGTACGTTCCACTTCCTGAGAGAACGATTGAGTTCTTAGAAGCCACTCTCTGATTTGTGGCTTGGTCAATGATGTACAATTTTAGCTTGGTTCCTGGAACAAGATCCTGGTACTTGACGTCAACCACCACCGGTGTGGATTCCCCCACCAAAATAGTGTCAGGCGGCATCACATATTGAACGCCCGTAATCTGCGCCTGTGCGCTAGCCTGGGGTCCAACAACCTTAATCGTGAAGCTACTCGTTGCCGTACTTTCGCCGACCGCGTTCACGTCCACTACAGCTTGTAGATGCCAGTCACCTATCTTCGAAGCTGTCAACTTTCCCGGACGGAAAACGTAGGTTCCACTTGCCGGTAGAATTTCTGACGCTACTGCCTCAGTTATTTCCTGGCCGGTATCCCGATCCTTGAACCTAAGCAGAAGCTTGGAACTCGGCTGCAGGTTTCGGTACTTTGCAGTCACTATAACAGGTGTCGGTTCGCCTAAAGCGATTGTGTCAGGTGGCTTGACATACTCGACTTTTGTTATGTTCACATCAGGCGGAGGCGGAGTCTTCGCAACGACCTTGATTGTGATGTCCTCAGTGTCTTTCGCCGCAACACCTAGCCTAGAGTCTGCGCTTACTTTAACCCTAAGGTTCCAGTCACCTGCCCTGCTCGCATCCATCGGACCTGGCGCGAAAGATGTGATCTTTATGGGCGACGATGTGAAAACGCCTTCTCCGGAAAGCTTCTGTGTTGAATCCCATGAACCCACAGTTGAGCTCGTAGCTCGATCTTTAATGTCAAACTGCAACGTCATATCCTCGGGAAGATTGTATTTTACTTTCACCAATACAGGCGTAGTCTCGCCCTCCGCGATTGAATCCGGAGGCTTGACGTACTGAACATTCGAGATCTTCACATCCGGCAGAGATTTTACTACGGTGACTTCAAAGTCTCGTCTTGTCAATATATTGCCTATAGGTACGGATTTTCCTTGATAGTAATCCTTGTTCCCAGACACGACGACCAGACGAAGACCTACGCGGCCGATTTCATACAACGTGACTGTAACATTCCCCAAGGGGTGATATTTGCAATCCGAAAGCGTATCGGGATATTTATCTTCAGTATCCTTTCCCCACCCGGACCCATACAGCATGGTGGACTTGTCTCCCGGGATTAATCCTGGAGGCCAAGGAACATAGCCAGCGGTATGCTCAATGTAGAATCCATAGTGTCCGGGTGTGGGGGGACAACTGACACATCCATCGACGGCGATCTCGAATGGAACACCGACCTCAACATATGGGTCCACGGATCCAACGCTGTTTAGATCGGCGTGGGTTACAATCACAGGTCCCAAACTATTGGGGTCGAATATAGTACCCACTTCGGCAACACATGGCAGGCTCAGAACTACGACTACCAAGAGAACGGCAAACAGACGGCTATTCAAATCGAGTCCCTCCTTTCCGTATCCTTGGGCACTCCGACATAATCGGCCGGAATTACTGCTAAATTCATATCTGCACTGATTGCAGCCACTGTTCCTACTAACAAAATAAAAGAAAGCATAATCAAACGAGAGGACATCTTAATTTTTGCAGCCGTCATTTAACCCTCCTTAGTAATAATTAATATCCATGGTATATAAGGAATACTCTGGAATATTGTAGTGCGGGGCTCTCATCCCCCGCACTTGAACACAGTTCACGATCACCCTGCTCTGGTAGCGCGGATGGTCTCGTTTTAAGTTAAGTTCCTGCAATAGGCTGATTCGAGAGATAAATTGGCAGAAACGACGTCTAAACGGCAACATCAGCGTTTTTGGCGCAGGTGGGAGGTTCTGGAATAGGGAGATTCTTTGCCCTGTTTTAGGGCAGTTCTTTCCAGAGGCTCTATACTTTCTTATGCCCCTACCACACCAACCTCGGCCCAGCGATCGCCGCCGCCTGCTGCTCGAGGGTCGGCCTCTCCAGGTAGCCCTCCATCTCCCTGGCGCTGTCCTCGATCTCGTTCCTCCTTATGCCCAGGGACTGGATCTGAGCTTCCAGCCCTGCTATCTGCTCGAGCCTTGCCTCCTCATCGGCTTTCAGGTCCTGGCCCCTCATCTCCGCCTGCTCGGCCTCCTCCCGCAGCCTTTCAGCCTCCTGGCGGCATTCGTCGGCCTGCTGCCGCAGCTCTTCGGCCCGGCGATCTCCTTCCTCGGTTCCCTCGTCCTCGTAGAACTCGGCCTCATCCTCCAGCCTGTCAGCCTCGGCCTCCAGCTCCTGGGCAATCTCCCGGCAGAGCTGGGCGTAGGCCTCCGATTCCAATCTCGCCTCCTCCAGTTTCGCTATATCCTCCCGGCAGGCCTCGATCTCTGCCTGGCAGGCCGAGATCTGGGCTTCCACCTCGGCCAGCTCGGCAAGCATTCTCTCCTGCTCTACTTTCAGCTCATTCCACCGCGTCTCTGAAAGCCCCTCCAGCTCAGTCTCGTCCCAATAGCACTGGCAGTTATGATGCAACGGCAGCTCGTAGGGCTCCTGCGGCATCAGACGATAGTGGTAGTCTCCGATCCTGGGAGCGCACTCCTCACAGGAGCTGAGCTGCCCCTCGTGCAGGAACAGATAGGCCTGCTGGGTCTCGATATATGTGACTTGAGCCCGCATGCGCGCCTATTGGACGCATAGAAAGCAGTTCTATGACATTCTGCGACATTATCATAAAATTGTCATAGAACTATTTTGAAAGCAGGCCATAAGTTGCGCGCACCTGGATATGCAATCTAAAGGCCGATAGCTAGCTAATAAAGCATTTTTACAAATACCTTCCTGATGCTTTTCAAGTCGTTGTTTAGCCAAGGTACCCCAGTTGATATCGATCACTTTTTGCTGTTAAGGGTTAAAACGTCTATTATCCTTTTCCAAGAGGAGCCGAAGGACTGGGTCCAAATAAAATCATAGATTGTAATCCTTCCATCCCTTAACCACTCCATTATCACTGACTGATTCACTGGACCGTATTGCAGATTATCTTTAAAGACGTGCCATGTCTGGGGTAGTTCTTTAGGAGCTAATTCTTTTGGCGAAACTGTTTTGGGCGTTGCCAATTTTTTTGCCGCTTCTTGAATCTTCCTAATGACGGCAAGTTGCTTTTCATCCTCCACGTAGGTCCATGGTTGCGTTATCTTCCACGTGATCTTCTTGCATATTGGCGGTTCAGGAAAGGCCCCATAATCATGAACAGTGTAACCCATAAATTCTGTAGGCTCTTCCTGATAGCAAGACCAAACACCTTTTTTTATTATTTCTGGATAAACCTCATTCAGAAGGTTGATTAAGGTAATCTGTTTTCTGAAACGATCTATCGATTCCATAGGAATGTTGTACAGCGTAGGATGTGGAGCGTCGGTGCCGATTATATTTCTTTTTTCATCTACTCCGTTCTTCATTAGAGCGGCAAAAGCTTCTCCGGTAAGATGTCCCGCTGATTCTTTCCCACAGAGAATTATATAGCGAATATTTGGGTTTGCCACGATATTGGCAATTACCTTCTCTAAGCCGATATTTTCGGTCTGTAACATTCCAGCCAACGCCGCTCCAGTTTCGACTGAGATTCTTACAAGATTTTCGAGATATTCTGGAATTTCAAAGTCAAAGTAGGCGAGAATAGCTACAACTGCTACTGGAGAATAATCGTTTCCTCGGAGATATCTTCCTTCTTCCGGAGGATACTCTGGTGGGGGTTTAACTTTTAATAATTCGCTATGCGCAGGGTTTACGTCAATGCCCAGCTCACCGATCGACATTTTTCTCACCTCGTTTCTTTATTTCCTGATCTTGCAATGAACTTATATACCCGTATCGTTGCCGATAAGTACCCCCTCATCAAAGAGGTGCTATCTAGTGCCCTTTCAGAGAAAGATGACATAACGTCTCTGACCTTCATTTGAAGGCTTCATATGTCGCTACGGGTAATAGAGTTATTCCCGACGCCTCAGCCTTCATCCTCCTGGCTTTTTGCAGAGCTGCCTGAGGCATAGATTTTTACCATTTTGGGGCAGCTCCTTCCTGAGAAGCTCTGAAATAACTGTCGGCCGTCATCTTCTCACCCCCTACCATACCAACCTCGGCCCAGCGATCGCCGCAGCCTGCTGCTCGAGGGTCGGCCTCTCCAAGCATCTTTGTGCGCTTACGTAGCTCGCTCCACTTGATCTTCCCAGTAAGGGGTACTAATGTCCAAAGGATTCTAATCTATCATATAGTGGCTGTTTGGATCGTTTCATGGAAGGAAAGATAGGAATAGGTTCGGACAAGGGCAAAAAGCGCAAGCCAGGCGAAAATACTAAGATAATGTTAGATCAAGGGATTATATATAATAAAGAGACAGTCTCACTAGATCGGTGTGTAAGGAACATGAAATGCAAATTAGCAAGAACACAATTATAAGCGAAATTCAACGTGTGGCGCATGAGATGGGAGTAAATCAGCTTACCCGCTCTAACTTCTCTGCTGAAACTGGAATATCGTCTTGGCATATCTATCAATTATTTGACGGCTGGCGCGATGCATGCGAACAGGCCGGTTTGAAGCCGCATTTTCAAAATATTCCTATTGAGGATGATGATTTATTTGAAGAATTGCGCCGGATTTTCCTGGATTGCAGTGGCATATGTACCAGGACAAAATTTGGCAAGTTATCCCAATATAGCGTTGATACTTACAAGAAGCGATTTGGAACTTGGCAAGAAATCCTGGTCGCATTCCGTAGTTGGCTTGAGAATAACCAAATCGCTTTTCCGTTCATAGATAACTTGCCCTTGGACCAAAGTCTCCATATAAGAACAAACGAGGAATCGACAGGGCAAGCGGCTTCTGGTGCTCACCAATGGCAGAGCCTGGGTGGCACCACATACGGTCCATTTTTAAATTTCCGAGGTTTGCAGCACGCGCCACTCAATGAGCTGGGCGTTGTATTCCTTTTTGGCATGGTTTGTAACGAGCTTGGTTTTGTAGTTGAGGCTTTGAGGTCTGAGTATCCTGATTGTGAAGCAAAGCGGCGTATCGATAAGAGCGGAAATAAATGGGAGAAGGTGAGAATTGAGTTTGAATTCAGATCTAGTTCCTTCAAGGTGCATGGGCATAAACCAGAATTATGTGATGTTATTGTTTGTTGGGAACATGATTGGGCTGAGTGTCCACTTGAAATAATTGAACTGAAGTCCGTTATTGAATCTCTCAACGGATAAACCCAGATGCTCGCAAGAAGTTGTCTTAGAGCTTATAGCATGCCATAGCATTCATCCTTCTGGCCTTCTGCCCTATCCGTTCATCTGCCCAGTGCTTTCTCGTGGGTGTCGAGCTTGATTAAGACGATAGTGCGGGCGCTGAAATCAATCCTGTAAACGATAACCCAGTGCTCCTTAACATGAACTTCCCGGTGCCCTTTTTTGTCGCGACTTAAGATCTCTCCGCACTTCGGATCGGTGCGAGCTAATCGAGGGGATATAATCATATATTATATACATCAAATATTATGATGATGAATAGACAGGTAACCTTCCAGAACTTGATATCTGAAGTTCAGGATGTACCATATGGAGACGAAAAGAGGTTAGAAGATATTCTAAAAAGAACAAGACAAGCGATTACTGAATCTTTTGGAAAACAATACGATTACCTCATCCAACTGGATGATATCTCTTTTCGCCCATCGGTTCATGAAATCACCTATCATAATCACCTTAAAGGCCAATTGCTTCAAAAATTCGCAAACAATAGCCAGCTTGGCGAATTAATGGAGCATCATAAATTAGAGGAATCACGTTTGAGAGAAAAGGCCTGGTTTTCTGGAATTAAGTGGCTAAAAAATTTTTTAGATAATCTATCGAAGCATATTCGACTGCTTGAACGCGAATCAGATATATTAAAGTTCCAACTTAGAGGAAAGAACCTGTTAATCAATAGGGCTAATGATAGGGTAATAGAATTAGAGATTAAACCGAGGAAAAACGATCCTACTAAGGGTGAGCTGGACGTCTTTATTGATGCACCATCGGGAATTGACTTTAAGAAAGTTCAAATCCATAAGCCGGGCAAGGTATTAAGTTACGGTAACGTGCACCTATGTTCTTGGCATGGCTTCTATGAATTAAGGGATAGTGAGTTATTCTATCCATTAATAAATCTCAAAGACAGATATGGTAATAGGATTCCAAATAGCGATGAAAGAAGACATAATGCGATAATACGCCAAAAAGATATAATTGCCACTCCAATATGTGCCATCAGTATACCCATGGAACTTGAGTTAAAAAGCCGATTAAACAGGTCAGAACTGGCTGTCAGCCTGGATCTTTTCATCCTTCCTAAAAATGTCCCGTGGAGGAAATTTGCAGAAACCACTGTATACAGAATCTATAATATACATGAACATATGGCCTGCTTTAGTCCTTATATGCATGGCATGTTGGGGGGCGGACTTGCGGAAGGATGCATAGTAGATATCAATCCAGTTGAGTTCAAATTAGAAGACGGGCAATGGGATGCAATAGTACGTTGCATATACTATAATGATCCAGCTACAGATTATGGTGTTTGTTTCTATGCTACGCGTAATCCCATAGATTACGCCTTAAATAGGGGCTTCTGTGAGGGCATTCAAGATACCCCATATGGAGAAGAGGGTCTGGATAATAAAATCCAATCCTTCCGAGATTTACACGAAACAGAACTAAGAAGACTTGGATTGATCTAAAAACTATCCTAGAGATTTAAAGCGTCCAAGAACCTGCTAGCTACGCTGAAAGCCTGGATGATGATTAATACTATCTAAGAAGGCTTACTATGAATCGATTCTCCCTCCTTTTGGACCTTCCATATTGTCATGCCCTTACCACACCAACCTCGGCCCAGCGATAGCCGCCGCCTGCTGCTCGAGCGTCGGCCTCTCCAAGCAGGTCTCCAGCTCCCTGGCCTCGTCCACGATCTCGTTCCTCCTGATACCGAGGGACTGAATCTGTGCTTCGAGCCCTGCTATCTGCTCGAACCTTGCCTCCTCATCGCCTTTCAGGTCCTGGGCCCTCATATCCTCCTGCTCTGCCTCCTCCCGCAACCTTTCGGCTTCCTGGCGGCATTCATCGGCCTGCTGCCGCAGCTCTTCGGCCTGTCTTGCCCCCTCCTCGGTTCCCTCCTCCTCGTAATAGTCGGCCTCATCCTCCAGCCTGTCAGCCTCGGCCTCCAGCTCCTGGGCAATCTCCAGGCAGAGCTGGGCGTAGGCCTCCGACTCCAATCTTGCCTCCTCCAGCCTCGCTATATCCTCCCGGCAGGCCTCGATCTCCGCCTGGCAGGCCGAGATCTGGGCCTCCACCTCGGCCAGCTCGGCAAGCATCCTCTCATGCTCTACTTTCAGCTCATTCCACCGCGTCTCTGAAAGCCCCTCCAGCTCGGTCTCGTCCCAATAGCACTGGCAGTTATGGTGTAGCGGCAGGTCATAGGGCTCCTGGGGCATCGTGCGGTAGTGGTAGTCGCCGATCCTGGGAGCGCACTCCTCACAGGAGCTGAACTGCCCCTCGTGCAGAAACAGATAGGCCTGCTGGGTCTCGATCTCCATTTCCGTGCTAGTGCCTTATCACGTTTATGTTCTCGATGTAGTAGCTCACCCTGTCGCTCCCCACCCCATCCCTCCCCGACCAGACGGCGTAGATATAGCGCCACCGGGACGATCCCCTGCTTCCATATCCCATGGTGGGAAGCGCAGCAAGAAGTTTGGTTCTGGAAATGTCGCTGTAGATGTACAGGGTAACAGTATCCATGGAGGCCGCCAGCCTCTGCAGCTTGCAGTAGTAGGTGACTCCAGTGGAGATGGGATAATACGATGCCCCACCCCCGCGTTTCATCAGCGCCAGCGACCTCGACAAGACCCCTTCCTGGCCGAATTCAACATAGAAAATCACCGCCGGCTCCGTGGTGTAGGGCGGATCCTGCAGGGCCCCGCACTTGTTGGAGAACGTCAGCACTCCATGGGTCGCCTCCCCCTCGCCCCTGCCGGAGACGGCGGTCAGCCTCACATCGAAATCGACCTCCAGCTCTTCAAAGGCGCCAGTGCCGTAATCCCGGTAGAGAAAGGCGACGTCATCGGAGCTGCTAACATTATTAACCGAAGCCCTGGAGCTCGATCTGGATATCACATTGTTCAAGTCGTCCTCGGCGTACTTGGTCAGGTCTTCCCGTCCCGGCAGCGGCTCCTCCTGGCCCGGACACGGCTCCCTCCTCAGCCGGAGCACAATCCCGTGGCTGTCCTTCATGGAAGATGAAAACCCCAAGGGGGCGAAATAGAAATAGACGCCATCCCCGACCACGTCCGTGTAGCCATAGGTCTGGAGCTGGTCGGTGAAGTAGGCATCCTTGACCGTCCAGGAGCTGGCCTCGTTGAAGGGCAGCTCCAGGTCCAGGCAGGCGATCTTGCGGTAGGTCGCGGCCAGGGCCAGGTGCTTGCCGAACAAGAAGCAGGCCGCATAGCCTTCCGCATAGCCGTCCACGTCGTTCAGGTTGAATATCTCCCAGGATCCGGGATCTTTGAAGGGCTTCTGCAGGTTGTACCGGGCGGCAAAGAGCTTCTCGGATTGAACGGTCGCCTGCGGCAGATAGATGTAGTTGTCGTCGACTGCCGGCAGGGCAAATCCTGTAGCATCCTTGTTCAGAGCAGCCAGCCGATCCGGCCGTCCTGGAACTGGCTTCTGAGCTGGGGGCTCTTCTGTCTCGTCCCCCGGCGGAACTTGAAGACCGTCTCCAGGTAGGCCCAGCCGAAGGGCAGCATGGATAAGATCTCGTCCAGGATGGAGGGCCAGGGCGAGGCCATGTCGTACAGACAGGACTCGAGGAACCGGGCGGCCTCCTTGCCGTCCCCGCTGTCGCCGGGCACGGCGAACCAGGGGGCGGACTTGCAGATCTCCCGGAAGGCGAAGAGCATCCCTCCAACGATGGCGTCTCCGTCGGCCATCTTCTTGTATACTGTTGCCCCTTTCTGCCCCTGCAGATCGGCCAGCCATTCCTCGTAGATGTAGCCGCCGAAGCGGGTAAGTCCTGTCCGGCCCAGCTCGACCAGATAGGCGTTTCTTTTCTTGCCCATTCCATTTGCCACCTCTTGCTATCTCTATCTCTTCCACTTGCTCCTGCCTACTGACACCCCGGGGGCGACCACGGGGGCAGATGCGTGGAAGTTGTTTAAAAGCTCAACACAACCGCAGACGGCATCCACGATGTCGTCGTGTTTGCCGCTGGGAAAGTTCACGAACTCGGAGATCAGGACCTCAGACCAGCCTGCCCCTCGGGCGTAGTAGAGCTTGCCGTTGGCGGCTCTGGCCGAGACCAGCAGTGACCGGTTCACTTTATCGGAATCAACAGGCACGGGGAAGATGGCCACGTTCTTCAGGCGCTTGTCCCGGATCAGCTCCTGGAAGCCCGAGAGCTGAAAGCCGTTGGCCTCTACGCCCATGAGCCGGACTCCCTGGGCCAGGACCTCCTGGACTATGGCCTCGTAAGCATCGGGCCATTCCCATCTGCCCCGGACGAGATTCAAAATGAAGATGTTCTGCAGGCCGTCCAGGCCGCAGGTGGCCACCACAGTGTAGTCGGCCTTGGTCCTGGCGGAGGCCGCCAGGTCCACGAAGGAGCCCACCTTCAGATTGGACCGCTCGACAGCAGAGATCCTTGGCAGCGAGTTGATTTCCGGCATTTAGCAAACCATTGAATCAAAAGAAAAGCACCTGCTCCTCGCTAGGCCAGGACCTCCACCGGCCAGAACCATTCTCTTCTGAAGAGAGCCCCCTCCCTTCGAACAGGGCTCTGCTGGTACTCCGCTTCCCAGTCGTAGAGGGATATGTCGGCCTTGATGCTCATCAGGACCTCGAAGGGGTAGCGTTCGGGCCAGAGGGCCTCGCCAGCCGTTCGGCCCAGGGGGTCGTTGTCGTTCTCCAGGGCGACAGCTGGCAGCTTGTAGACCGTCCAGGGCAGGGAGTAGGCCTGGAGCTCCGGATCCACCTTGCGGGAGACGAGCCTGCCTGCCAGATCGTCGGTATGCCAGCGGGTCATCATGACCACGATCACCCCGAACTTGGCCCAGGGCATGGGGTTGACCCTTTCTCTGGCCGTGCCGGAGAAGAAATCCCAGACCTTCTCCCGGTAGGTCTCCGACTCCGCTTGCTCTCTATTCTTGTGGGGGTCGTCGAGGATCAGGACGTGGGCCGGCTTGCCGGTAACAGCTCCCCCGACTCCGGCGGTGGACATCCCGCCCCCGGCAGTGGTCGTCCAGTTGTCTGCAGCCGAGGAGTCCTGGGATATCCTGACCCTTAGCTTGTCCTGGTTGGACTGGATGGTGTTCCTTACGTTCCGGCCCCACCGGGCGGCATAGTCGGCCTCGTAGGAGACCAGAAGGACATTGAGCCAGGGGAAGAGGTCCAGGAACCAGGTGGGAAACCAGTGGCTGACGAGCTGGCTTTTCCCATGCTGGGGAGGCATGTTGATGATCAGCCGGGGATATCTCCCTGCTACCGCCAGGGCCAGGATGATGGAGAGCTCATTGAGATGCCGGTGGAGCTGCCACCTGCCCTGGCTCAGCTTCTGGGCCATGGTCCCGGGCGTGGCCCTCCAGGTGCTGGCTAAAAGCGACGGCGAGACGGAGGGCATCTTCGTCGTGGAGGATGACCTCCTGGATGAACTTGTACTCATGCTGCTCAAGGGAAGTCTCTGTGATGTCCAGGGTCTGGGTGGGCTTGCCCAGGCCCCTGTCCAGGATCTCCCGGGCGTAGGCCAGGATCATCTCCGGACGGTCGCCTGGCAGGGCGTTGAACGTCTTGATAAGTCGCTCGGCGACCTGGGGGGCAAACTCTTCCAGCTTCCGTTTCGCCTCCCTGGCGGGCCGGTTCTTGACCTCGCCTATCCTGTTGCCGGGCAGGAACCTCCCCCTTTCGTCCCGCTGATCGGTCGGCTCCTCGAGGGACGAAAGCTGCTGCAGATTGCGTATTTGGCCCTCATCCCCATGTGGGCAGTGGGCACCCTCAGGCCAGATGGGGCCATCAGGCAGGCCCTTCTCCAGATAGCGTTGTAGGGATGTCCTGGGCAACCCCACTTCCAAAGCTGCCCTCTTCTCAGACATACCCTCGGCCATGAGGATCGCTGCCCGCTGGACCTTTTGCCTGACGGCAGAATAGTCCTTTTCCTGCCTGGGCACCTCCCCTTAGCCTCCCTCAAGCATGTTTCCGTTCAAGCTCCCGGAGGCTCTCCTCCGGGATGAGGGGCAGGACGTCCGGGGGCGGAGGCCAGTGGCCCATCTCCGTCCAGTAGACCAGGGGATCGACCTCCTGTCCTTCCGCCCTGGACCAGGCCATGAACTCCTCCCGGGTCAGCTGATCGTTATTCGTGTTTGTATACCTCCTGGGCTGTCCGGCCTCCTTTAGAGTTCCCAAGGGGATCACCCTCTTGCCCAGAGGCAGGGGAATGCACTCGCAGTCTTGGCCGCCGGACGGCTCGGGATCTCCACAGCATCCAAATTCCTTAGACATGAAATCACCTCACCAGTGTTTGGGGGAGCTCCCCACTGTCGAGAGAGCTCCTCTTCGATATACGACCGAAAATACCTCGATGTAATCTCAAAAACAGGTAGCGGAAGGGCTAGTACGCCTCCGTTCCTTCAGTGTCTCCGCCTTCAGCCCTCCACCTCATGGAGCTGTTGATCTCGAACCGGCCGGAATGGTAGGTGGAGCCCAGCTCCAGGGGTCGGCCCTTCTCGCCCCGGACCATGAACCACTCCCGGACCTTTCCGCTGCCTTCGGCACTATACTTCGAGTAGGACTCCTCAGGGGATTCACGGATCCTGGCGGTGACATTCAGCCTCTTCAGGCCGGTGAGCTTCAGGGCATGTAATCCAGAGGACACGGCATAGCTCCCGGGGCCCTCGAGGATGAACCCAGAGAAGAGCGAGGAGTTGTTGGAGCCCATATTCAGGATCCGGCCGTAGACTATGCTGCTATCTTCGGTCAGGTTTCCTCCTGCTGCCCGGTCGAGGACCCGGCCGGAATCTGTAGAGCTCTGGAACTCGCCCTGGCCTACGAAGTCCTCCCTCAGCTCCACGACAGCCTCGGCCACAAAGCAGGCCAGGAGAAGGGCCATCATCATCGGCAAGAGCTTGCTGTCGGTTAACGTAATTGATCTTTCATCAGTTGATCTTCTATCTATGCAAATCACCTCATTTCAGTTCACGAGTTTCGGGACAGTATCGAAAGTGTCCAGATCCGGGCAGAGGCCGGAAAGAGCCTTTTAAAAGGAGGGAGAGAAAAATCGGTGCAGGGAATCTTTCGGCGCTCTGCTGTCCGTTGGACGATGCTTTCAAAGGCTACAGGAACAAAATCAAATGGTTCCAGAGTTCTCGAAAATAACCTCCTGGATATCATCTCGGCCAATTTTCAACGGCCGAGGAGGCCCGAGCCGGCAGGCAAGAAGACGTCTCGCAAAGCCTGCTGGCCCGGGTGTGTCTGGCTGAGATAAATTTGGCCCTTTGAACGTTGTTGGATCCCCTCCCTAAAGTCAAGAAATCATTGCAATTATTGAAGACTGGGGCTTTTTATGCGCAAATGGGTGGCCTAAATGCCCAGGAAACTGGTTTATAATAATGCCTGAATCTCTTCCATCAGGTCAGGGGAAGCTTCCTTCAGGGAGAAGCTTTTGTATCCGGACCTCTTCCGGCTCTTTTGAAAGGCCTCGAACCTGGCCTGGAGCTCCGGGGAGATCTCCGGGCTGAGGCAACTTTGGATCCTGTACCGTGTCCGGTTGAGGATGTAGTCGGCAAGCCATCTGTCGAAATGGCAGCCCGGGACCCATACGGTGCGGAGCCTGGTCTCCTTTCTGTCTTTTATGAGAACCCTCTTGTGCCTTCGGCCCATGCCCTTCAGGATCCCGTATTCGCTGAGCTTCTTGGCCAATCCCTGGGTCGGGAAACCGAGCTGCTCATAGTCTGCGCCCTCCCTGGTCAGAAGTGCCAGCCTATCGGGATCGACGTTGAACTTAACCATGCGATCGATAAATCTGCCCGAGCCCCCTCTCATCTCAATCCCTCACCGGATCTCTGAATAATCCTCGCCCTTTTGGCCTCTTTCATACTCCTGTACTTCTTCCGCTCTTCAGGCTCTTTTTCCGTCTCCCGGTCCTGGATATCCCCGCAGATTGGGCAATGAGGGTGGCCTCTTTGGTCGTAGATATAGATGGCATCACAACGAGGACACCAGCGGGGCATGTTGAGGGCTATGCCCTCCAGCTCTATTCGGTCGTGCTTCCAGATCCTCCCCGCCCTGCCTCCATGGTTCTCACGGGCAAGCCTGGTCCCTGGAAGCCGGATGGGGCTAGAGAGCTGCAAAGACCTCTCCCCTCAAGATGAACCTAGAGAGAGTTCTCAAGAAATAGTCTGCCTGCAGGCGATAAGCCCAGACATTAAATTCATCGACGAGTTCAGAACTATAAAAGCTATGTGCTATCATGCCCTGGCCTCACCTCACCAAGAATCAGTATGATTAGACCGGAATATAAGTCTTATGGACTTTTGCGCGAGAATTATGACGGCATGGTGGACTCTAGATCCTTATATTCCTGGATGAAGCAACGATATTGTTCTTGCAGGAGTTAAATCAGCTTCCCAAAATGATTATTTTTCTAAGTATTATGCAGGACGCCCTTTCGGGCGCCCTGCTTGCTGCAACTTTGGGAGACTACAGCAGACGATACACAACCAGGACCTCGCTTGCGGCTGGAAGTACCGCTAACTTGATCCCAGGAAGGAGTGCACCGCCATGGTTAAGCTGGCTGCGGTTACTATAAACTCTTTTCGAAGCGCCGCCGAGCTTTCCCGGGCTGAGCCCGCCCAGCTCAAGAGGACCATAAGGGACCTGGAGCTGCAGATCGAGTCTTATCGCAATGTCATAGAACGCCAGGCCGACCACATCCCGGAGCTCGAGGCCGGCCTGGGCCTGGAGCACGGCGAGAAGATCGGGCCATCCATCCCCAGCTGCCGAGCTGGAGCTCAAGTTGGAGCAGTATGCCAGCGCCTTCAAAGAGCTCTACGAGGCCCAGCAGGGCATCATCCCCGAGGCCCTGGGGTATCTCCAGCAGCTTCCGGCCACGCCCCAGGCCAGGGAGCTAACAGGACGGCTGAGAACCATGCCAGGCCGGCTCAGGAACGCTAGGATCCGGAAGCAGATCGAGCCCTTCCAGGCCTATGCGGAGCTGCAGGAACTCTCTACTGAGGCTATGCGCTTCATCTAGCAGCATCCCAAGGCGGCTGCGCCATTGAAGGTGGAGGTCTTCCGGGCGCTGATCCTTCTCGAGTCCCTGCATAACGGCGTCACCAGCCTGGACATCCAGGAGGTCATCAAGTCCCTCGCCATGGTGGAGGGCAGGAAGATTGCCCGCAAGCAAGCCCTCCGGGCCATGAGACAGGCTGTCAAGCTCGATCCCAAGGCCAGGCTCGAGCACAAAACCAGACGCAAAGCGATTCTTCATCTCGTGAAGGAGGCCGATCCATAATGACAACTTGTCACGGAGAAATTGATTGTGACAAGTTGTCACAATCAATCCGAAGCTCTCGAGGAGGGGCTCCAATGTCATCTATTTCCCAGGGGGGATAAACAGGATCGAAAGCTGACCCGGATAGATAAATTAGGCTTACTGTATCATAATGACAGCTTGTCACATTTAGCTTTGGGTGTTTATCTAGCGGGATTGCGAAGGGCGGAGCGGGAAGACCCCACCGTTCACGGTGGGGATGAAAGCGGAGCCCTTTGCCCTAACACCAAAAACCATAAA
>Ga0315288_10004488_pt1 | contig 17776 bp, 19 predicted proteins | sample YL17G11_20_MG_FD_203454 | JGI IMG/M metagenome (GOLD analysis project Ga0315288, IMG submission 203454) | Sediment microbial communities from Yellowstone Lake, YNP, Wyoming, USA - YL17G11_20 | ecosystem: Environmental > Aquatic > Freshwater > Lake > Sediment | place: USA: Wyoming | collected... | reverse complement strand
TCGATCATCTCCTGCAGCATGGCCACGGTCTGGGTCAGCGCCTGCACCTTGCCCGTCTGCGCGATGCGAAGGTTTGACGCGTTCTGGGCCGCATTGTTCAGTCCGTGAACGCCGCGCATAAGAAACTGCTTGACCGTACCGGCGGTAGGGAGATCGAGCTTGCCCTCGTCGGTGTCTTTGTTCACGAACTCCAAGAGAGCTTCTACGATCTTGGCTCCGTCGGACAGGCCCGCTTGCCGCCCTTCCATAACGGACAAGTCCTTCTTTGCTCCCTCAAGAGCGTCCTCAACCCGAACACCGACCTCGTGCGTGACCAGCTGCTTCAGCTCGGATTTGAGGACGCTCATGGGGCACCTTCTACCTCAAGAGTTACGAGTAGGGAATGACACAGAGAACGTCGTTCGCCTTCACCTTGAACTCGAACTTGATTTTCGCGGGGACAGTGATGGACGTACCCGGGTAGTAGTCGTGGTTGGCCAAAGAGTCCGCGCCAGGACGCAGAAGATTCCCGTTCAGGTACACGTCGTAGTCGGTCAGGTAGCTGCCGAGGTTCATCGCAGGCAGCGCTGTGTCGAGGTTGCCGTCGGCCAAGCTCACATCGAGGTTGGCATTCGTGGTGACCGTGACGTTCGAGTACACCTTGGCGAAGCGAGAAGATGAGTTCTTCGCTTGGTTGATGGCGTTGAGCAGGGACACTTCGCCGTAGTTCGTCTCGAAGAGATTCCACTCAGCGGTGGTATCGGACAGCTTGATACCCGTGGTCTGTGCCCAGGTTGAGCCGGTCTGATTGCCGTCGTCCAGAAGGAGCTCAGCAGCGCCGAGAATCCGGAGATCGTTGGCACCGGTTGACTCAATGACGCCCGTGTTGACGCCAACGTCGATCCGTTGTCCCGCCGTATCCGTGCGGAGACCCGTACGGAAGTCGTTGACCACCGCGTCGTTGTTGAAGACATCGACGTCAACGCCGAACTGAATCTCGCTGGTGCCGCCAGTGCTGCCTTCGAGAATCTTGAGAAGGTCAGCATTGAGCAGGTCTCGAATCTTCCAGGCGATAGCTGCCGAGTTGAGATCGAGGGTGGCATTGGTCCCAAGCTCGACAGCAAGAGTGCCCTGGTTGTCGTACGCGACCTGGCGTGTGACGGTGGTGGTCGCCGCGACGTCGAGGGTCGCGCCACGGAGGAAGTCCTGCTCATTGAAATCCTGGAGGGCTTTCCGCTCGGTGGCCGAGTAGTGGACCGTCAGGCCCGAAATGTCAGCGGCGGGGACGGCTTCGAGGTCGTGCCCCAGCGCGTCCAAGCGGACGTAGCTGAGCTGCACGCGGTTCGGGGTGGAAATGGACGCCGTGCTACCGTCCGTTACGGACTCGCTCTGGAAGAGCGCATACACCTTTCGACCAGAGGACTGAATTGGGTCATGGGTGATGTAGTCCACCACCGTCGCGAGGTTCTTTGGGGAGGAGACGTTGTTGCCTGCCACCTGAGTCAGCGAGTGCGCACCGAACGTACCGCCGTGAGCCGCGGCCACCGTCCCACGAGTCGTGACTACGCCGACCGCGAGCGTGGTGTTCGCGGGAAGGATGGCCGTGCGGTTGAGCACGGAGACGTTGCTGACCGCTCCGCCTGTGAGAGTCGCCGCACCGAACGAAGCGTTGGCGGCTGTGTCGGTTGTTGCGACCGCGTTGCCTGCCGTACCACCGACCTTCGCGAGAAGCACGAGAGTCGTAGCGTCTGAGGTGGCGTGGGCCGACGCGTTGACCGTGGTGCCGGTGCCGTAGTTGGTGCCAGCAACGCCGTCTCCGTTGATCGCCCTCTTCAGATTGTCGAGAGTGGCGGCGGTCGTGCCAGAGGCATCGATGTTGTTCGCCGCGTTGACGAACGGGCTCTTGAGTGTGTAGGTCTGAGCGCCGACGGTGACTGTCTCTCCATCAGAGAAGACGCCAGTCGTGGTGAGGGTGCCCGTGGCCTGGGTGCCGATGGGCGCATCGTTGGCCATGAAAACCTCGACGAGCACGCGCTTTCGCTCGAGGTCGTGAAGATCTTGGTTGGTGGTGTTGATACCGCGCTTGGCGCCGTTCTCAAACGTCACCGGAGCGGAGGTGTCATCCCACCAGTTGCCTACCGGAAACGTCCCACCGTTGCGGTTCAGGAAGTTCTGCAGCTGCGACCGAATCGAGCTGAGATCTTCCTCGATGTTGGTTGGGTTGGTCTCGTAGTTCGTGACCGACGGAACGACCGTGTCGTCGTACAGATCTGAGTTGCGAATCTGCGTGTCTTGACGGATGAATGTACGAGCCATGGTGTGTTCTCCCTCGGGGGGTTACTGCGTAAAGTGAGACCTATTCACCTCGGAGAGCCCTTCCTCTGAGGTACTTGAACGCTTCGAAGAATCTCGAATGGTCGGACGTAGTATAGGCGCTTTCTTGCGTGGTTCCATCCGCCGGAGAAAGCTTGAACAGGAAGGTAGCGCGGCCTTTGCTCTTTGCCTGAATACCGGTGAGCTCCGCTCCCTTGATCATAAGGTAGCAGGCTAAACCTATCTTATCGGTGGAAAAACATTCAGGGGTCATCGCAGATAATCTACCAGAACATGGTCGTTTGTCCTTGGCGCCAGCACGAAAACACACGTGACCGGAGGAACCAGGGTGTAGTCGTTGGTCAACTTTTGCCGCACGCCGTTGAGGTAGAGCCGCAGGGAGCCCGAGCGGTACGGGTTGGCGGTTACAAACAAAGCGTTGACGCCGTTGACCGCCCCGACAGGGACTTCCCCGTAGACTTCAGTGCTGCGGGACGGGCCGGTAACAATCATGTCTTTGGAGCCCCAATAGAAAAAGGGCGCCTGGCAACGACCAGACGCCCTTCAACTATAGCTCAGCCGACCCTTACGGGAAGGTGATTGACTGAATCGACAGGCGGTTGCCGATGCCGATGCCAGGCGCCGCGTACGTCCAGAAGGTGATCGTGTCAGCCTCCTGCTTGATGTACAGGGTCGCGTCCTGGAGCAGGAAGAAGTTGCCCAGGTAGTTCTCAGGCGAGTAGATGTACGCCTTCTTCGGGTCGTGGATGGTCGACTTGATGGTCGTGATGACCGGGAAGCCCCACAGCTTCTCCTCGTTCTCCACACCTTCGTCGTAGTGCCGCGACGCGATGTCGTTACCAACCGAGGTGGCGACCAGATCGAGAGCCTCGTAGTACAGGCTCTTGGTCATCGTCATCTTGCCGATGGGGCGGCGACGGTTGACCATCTTCTGGAAGCCGGTCTTGAACGCGGTCGAGTTGAAACCAGCGGCAGCAACGTTCTGCTCCACGGGGTTCAGCGCGATGAGCGCGTCAACGGTCTCCTGCCACTTCTTGTCCTCTTGGTCCGCCATGTCCTTCACAGAGTTGTCCGAAAGCATCTTTCGGATGTCGTTCTGGTAGGTCATCAGCTGGAACTTCGACTTGGTGAAGTGCTGGCTCTCAGTCTTCCCGAAGAACACTGAGTAGCGCGGGCCCTTGAACCAGGTGCGCGGACCGGCGCCCTGGAACTGGACGAAGGTGGCCACCGACTTGGGCTCCTTCTCCACGATCTTCTTGGGCTCGTCCGTGTTCTCGTCACGGTCGATCTCGTCGTCCTGGAGCAGGACGGGCGTGAGAATCTCACGCGCGTACGACTCCTGACGAACGAACTCACGAATGAACGCTGAGCCCTCGGCTGCTGCTTCCTTGATCCGCCCATCCTCGATCTTCTTGACGAAGTTCGAGTTTACGAACTGGGCGGAGACTTGCTGGGTTTCTGTCTTGTAAGCCATGTATCAGTCTCCTCCAACATGTTCCGGGCGAATCCCGGCATCTGCGTGAATGTTGCGTTGAACTAGTTTAGATGCCGCTGCCCTGGGGGACAACAACCTCGAGAACCCCGTTGACAGCGTCGAGTCCCGCGGGACCAACGACGCCGATGAACTGATCGGTCGCCGCGGCGAGCTTGATCTTGCCCGCGTTGAACGACACCAGCTTGCCGGGGGTGTAGGCACCCGCGTCATACTGGTCGGTCAGCATCGTGAAGCCGCCGTTCAGCACGGTGAGCTTCTGCACGAACGAACCGGTGAAGTCCTTGTTGCCGTCGATGGTGACGAACACCATGACCGCGTTGAGTCGCGACGCGACCACGTCAGCAGTGGTGGCGAGCAACGCCTCCCCAGTGACGAGATCCATCTTGACGATGGCGCCGGCCGGAATGACGCCCGCGACAGGGGTGCCCTCCGAATTCAGCGTCATCCCACCAGGGACCTTGAGGACCTGCGCCAGGGCCGCCAGCGCAACCGGGTTGTCTACAGACGTGATGTCAAACTTCGAGTTCAGGATGCTCATTGCGTGTCTCCCTGCTTTCTATCCGCCTGGTGGGCGTTAGGAATTGATGAAATTGCCAAACCGCTCGTAAGCAGCTTCCGCCGCCTCTTGTTTTGTCGTCGGTCGCTTCTGCGCTGACTTTTCACTCGACCTACCAAGACTCTCTACTCCGCCGGTACTGCCCGCCGTCTTCTCCAGCAGCTGCTTCACAGTGGACAGGACATCTTCACCGGAAGAGGACAGCTTGGCAAAAACCTCTTCAGGGATCTCTTCCCCAGTAGCCTCGGTGTACTTGTCAGCGACACTCTTCAGAGCAGCGTCTCGAGCGGTCTTTACCGCTGCGGCCTTTTCAACTTCCTGGCCGTCGATGACCTTGGCAGTCTCTTCAAGCACAGCTGCCACCTTCAAAAGAAAATCAGCGGACATGGGCCACCTTTGCGCGAAGGATGTTCAGGGCCGTCGCAGCCTGAAGAACCTGGCCGCACTTCACCTGAGTGGCGACCTCAACAGAGGCGGCCTTCTCACGAAGGAGCGAAGCCAACTTTTTGAGATTCTCAGAGGTCATGGACTTCCCGAAAACGAGCCAAATCAGTATAGGTGATGTCCGACGTTCCTGCGATCCGAAGTTGCTTTGCGACTTTCAACAGCATGTTTCCTGTTTCAGTCTTCAAGGTATAGGCCACTTCTGCCTGTTTCACCAACTGCCCTTGAGCAACTTCTTTCATCACAGATGCGGCGAGCTGACTGAGGTCTTTCATGTCTTGCTCCAGCGCGCAGACAAAGCCTGCGCAATAGGGGCTTCGACGCTGGCGATCTTCACCGTTGCATCGCGCACAGACTGAGGCAATTTGGCTTCCGCCAACTTGAACAGCTCTGCGTATGTGCTCCGCGTGATGGCGTCGTACATGGGGTTATCGCGCTGACGCCTCGATGATCTGAGCGGTGACAGCTGCGGCCTTGAGGAACTCGAGCGACGCGGTCTTGTGAATTGTCTCGACGGTGTCGTTGTAGCCCTGGACGTACGAATCCTCGGCCTGCTTCTCGAGGTCGGCCTTCGCCTTCTCGTAGCCAAGCTGCGCGGCTTGCTTCACGAGCTCGGGGTTCGCGTTTGCGAACTTGCTGAAGTCAGCAGCGTGGAGCGGAGCGGCTTGAGCCGGAGCGGCGGCGACCATCTGCGAAGCGACCTTGCTCCAGTCACCCAGACGAGCGACGGCGGCGTCAGCGAAAGCAGCGCCGAGAATCTGGGCCTCTTTGACGGCGGCCTCCTTCTCTGAGCCCGCGATCTCTTCCGCGATTTTCATGACGTCGTTCACCGGGGAAGCAGGCGCTTCAGCAGCGACCTTCTCCTTCGCGGGAACAAGCGCCTCATTCAACGCCGAAACAAGCGCGAGGTGAGTGGACGCGGTCTTTTCCGCCACTGGGGCGGCGACGGGTGCTTCGCCTGCCGTCTTCTCAGCGGCCTGCGACTCCCGGATGCCAGCAAGAATTCTGTCGATCTTCATGGTTTAGCCCTCAGTTGCAGGAAGTCTAGGAGACCCCCGGTGGAAAAACAAACAACTACCGAAGTAGCACTGTACCGATTTTTTCGACCACGTCATCAATGTCGATTTCAGGAGCGAGAACATTGTCAGCGGAGACCTCTGAACCCAGAGTGTCTACGTACTCAGAGAATTTGCTCAAGGCGTGGCGAGCCGCGCCGTAGACGCCAAGATTGCCGAGGACTCCGAGAGCCGGATTGTCCGCGTAGAACGAACCCAGGCGGTCAAGAACTTGACGGCCCAGTGGCGCGCCAGGCTCATTTACCGGCTGGCCCGTTTGCAGCCGTGAGACGTAGTCGTGCCCAAGCGCTGCGACCAGCGCCGCCGAGCCCATGATTGGTAGAGCCACTGAACCAGCGCCAGCTTGCTTGCGCATCTCAGTCAACGTGGAGATGGGAACATTCTCGTCGGTGAGGTACTGCGGACCAAAATCTGGGCGCAGCGCCTTGTGCGCGGCGAGGCCAGCGGTAGCCCAGGCCAACGGACGAAAGTGAGGAGGAACGAGATGCGCGGCGAGACGCCCGCCCCCAGCGATGAGAGCGCCGGTTCCTACCAGTTTACCAAGCTGCTTCTTTGCGATCTCGTCGTGAGCCGAGCGTGCGGCTCCTCGAGTAGTCTCATACCGTTCCCCCGTAGCGGGGTCGCTCACGTGAAGGGGGTCGGTCCAGTGAGGCTCTTCGTCTCGCATGGCTGCGGGCAAGAGACTGCGGGACAGGTAGTCTGAAATGGTTGACCGCTTCTCGAGGTACTTTTCAGCGATGGACCCAATCTCAGGGTTCACGTTGGAAACGCTGCGGTCGTACATCCCCGTTGCGCCCAATTGCTCGAGCAACTGTGGATGCGCCGCGAACAGGTCAAAAATGTGTCCCTGCATCGCAACGACCCCGTCCAGCACGTGCTCTGGAATCTGGGTTCCAGGAGCCAAGCGCTCAACGATCATTTTCACGAATTCCGGCGTGGTAAGAATGACGCCAGCCGCTGAAAGAGTCGAGAGCACTTGAGCAACGGGGTACTTCGAAAGCTCTTTGAGCGTGCCGTTGTCGAACGACGGCATCCGGCTAACCGCCGGGAGAATCATGTCCCGATACTGCTGGGTGTTGTGAACGTCGAGCTCTGAGAGCGGCGACGTCTTGTGGTCAACCGGAACACCGCGAACAACCTTGTCGATGTCTGCGATCTTCCGGATGGCCGCGCGCTTCTCTTCGAAAGCGTCCAGGTACTCCCCGAGCTCAGAAGACGTTCGTACAACGTACGCGCCTTCGTCCGCCACCTTCTTCATCATGTAGCCCGTGAGGTCAGCGGGCTTCACGACGAAGGAGATGTCGAAGAATTTAGGGGATGGGTTCAGTGCTCCAGCGCGAAGACCGCTTGGAGTAACTTGCCGCATCCCAAACTTGAGGTGATCGCAGTACTGCTTCCGCGTCGGAGCGCGATGCCCGCAGATCGTACAAACGTCGTACTTGATGCGGCAGCCCATCGAAACAGCGGGATACTCACCACTGGCAATGCGTTCCGCCAAGTCTGGAGCCAACTCGTTGCGCAAACCGAGGAGCAGCTCAACTCGGTGCATCTGCGGATTCCAGAAAGACTTGAGGACGTCACCGCACGCCTTCATCGGATCTTTGTTCTGGTGGTGCCGGTAAATCTTCCCGTGTTCTTCGAACGACTTGTAGTGGTTCGGAAGAATCTCAGCTTGATTGACCCAGGCGCCGTCGAAAGAGCAGCAGCCGCAGGTGGGCTTGAATCCGGTCTTGAAGGGAAACTCGTTGAACCCGTCACCGTTGCGGTTGAGGTCGTACGTCTCGTAGGCCCCAAGAGCCAGAACGAGAACGATACTTGTGCCTGGTTTCGGCTCAACAGCTTTGATGTAGTCCGACGCTTCGCTGGCGGTCTTGGTGAACTTCTCACGCAAGGGACGACCGTTCGCGCCCCACAGGAGCACGGGTTGAACCGTCGCCTCGCCGGTGGCGAAGTGCGTATCGATCTCTACAACCTTACGCAAAGAGTCCTCGCATCAGATTTACTGCGTATTCCCGACCCAGCAGCTGAACCCGGCGGGCTGCGTCGTACTCGTCGCCGGACAATTTCTCAAGCTGTGCTTCGAGCGTATCGTCGACGAAAGCCGCGGTCACCAACTTCTGGAAAAGCTCCGCGGTCTCCTCAGGAGCCGCAGCGAACTTCTCGCCGGTGACGCGGTGAGAATCGCGCATCGAAAACAGAAGTTGAGTCATCTGTACGGGGGAAGCGTCTTTCAGGAGCTCGGATGCGGCTTTCTTCATCCCACTGAAAATCTCATCGCAGGCCCCAGCAAGAAGAGGCTGCGCCTGCTGAGAGACAAGCTCGTCACCGCCAGAGGCCAGCTTCTCGAGCCCAGCCACGACCTGCAGATTCTTCCAGAACGTGACGTAGTGCATGAGCTACTCCTTGTCCTTCTTCTTCTCGTCCTTCTTCTTGTCCTTGGTGTTGTGCCCCGCGAAGCGCCCAAGCTGATACCCCGCGCCACCAGGAACAAACACTGTAGCGGCGACTTGTCCGGGTCCGAAAGTGTGCTCTTCCCCACGAGCTCGCTGCTTCTTGCCCTGGTTGTAGCCGATGGCGCCGCCAACAAGGTCATCCACCAAAAAAGCAGCATCTTTGTTCAACTCTTGGAGCGCGGCGAGGCCCGTCGCGATTTGACGTTGCTCCGCCAAGCGAGTCATCAGATTCGTGCCGACGATGGTCGAGGCCGTCTTCTCATTGATCTCATCGACGCCGTACATCTTGGCGGCGAGCTTGTCGAAGCCAAACCGCTGAATGGCTTCACGGAGTTCCGGCGAAACATGCTTGTCGAGGTCGTTCATTTTATCTCCCCCCGTACTGGGGCTTGGCATCGGCGATAGACCGCTCCGTGTCTACCAGGTTTTTGATGGTGGCGTAGTTCACGCCTGCCCCACCGAGAACAGATTCACGCAAGAAAGAGCGTACTGCGTTGGGGTCCATCGACAACGCCGGGGCAAACCGGGTCATCGTCTTGTAGGACTCCATGATGTGACCCAGGCTGTCTGGATGACGTTTCACAGCATCACTCAGCACGGGGTCCGTGCGGAGAAGTGACTCAACGAGTGCCTTGCGCTTGGGCTCATCCGAAAAACGATTCATGAGAGCTGCGCCGCCGGAGCCAAGAAGCTGAGCAATCGCGCCGACGACAGTGCCGCCAAACGCGGATCCCACACCCTTGCCAAGCCCTTCAATCATCGCGTTCCCTGGGGAGAACGGATGCGGCCCGCCAGCGGCGGTCTTCGTCATCGAATACAGCTCAGCCTTCTTCTCGAGGAAGTCGTTCAAGCTCGCTTGAATGACGCGGGTCGGGTGTGCGTTCACGAGTTCATCCTCTTCGCGTTTCTGCGATGCGCTGAATGCTTTCGCAAGTATAGGCGTTAACGCCGCAGTCCCGATGGCTGCTCCAGCCAATCGCGGGCTGCTGGCTACCGCGTTTCCAATTCCTTTGACGCCCCGTTCCAAGAGGCCATTGGGAGCCACCGTTGGGTCGAGCACCTTGCCCAACAAAGAGTAGCCAGCCGCAGCAGCGTCTCGTCCGGCGCCCGCGACACCTTTCGCGCCTTCCATCAACCCCAGGCCGCGGTGAATCCTGTTCGCCACACGAGGCGGAGCGATTGCGGCAACAGCCCGGGGATCCTGCCCAAAAGCAGTCTTCTCGAACAGAGCTGCAACCTGTGCTTTGAAGACGAGGTTCTTCACGTTACCGCCCAAGCGCCGGCATGTTCTTGTCGACCCACTCCAACGCGCCCGCCATCTTCTGGTAGGTCTGCCGTGCTTCGTGAGCCTCACGAAGAAGTTTGATCTCAGGAGTGTTGTCGACGATGAGGCGGTCTTGAAGATGTGCCAACTTCTCCGAGGTCATCTGCAGCCCTGGAACTTTGAGCTCTTCGTACAGCACTGCCATTTCAGGAGCAGCCTCAGAACCCAGGTCAGCCCAGGCCTGTTTCTCGAAGTCGCGAAACTTGGGGCCGTAGCCCGGAGCGCGCTTGAACACCTTCGCCAACGACCCAAGTTTCTCTTCCCACTTCGCCCCTGCAGAAATGCGAGCAAGGGTAAACTCCCCGGCGAGCTTGCGGAGGTTCATCACGACGATGTCAGGGCGAGCGGCCTTCTCGGAGTACTCGGCGACCTTCTCTGCCTCAGGCACAGGGTCGAACTTCTTACCGAGACGTTTCTCCCGCATCATGTCGGGAACTTCACCGGCCAACTTGTCGTTGCTGATGTTGGCGGTCTGCGGAGGCTCATTGGCAGAGGCCACCATTTTGCGGATGACGGCCTCAGGATCTCCGGTGTCGAATTCAACCATTTTGTCTCCACCGTCCTTCTTCTTGAAGATTTCCTGGAAGGTAGCCACGTTCGCCAGCCTGACGAGAGTACGGATCTCTTCAGGGTTGAGCTTGTTCTCTTGGGCAAACTTCTCCGAGAGCTCGTTTAGGCTCTTCTTGGTCACCAGGTGCTGCTCGGCGAGCCCTTGCGCGTGCTTGATGTATTCTGATTCGTTCCAACGTGGCATGGGTCTATCCTAGTGCATGATGTCGTCGAGGGGGACCGGAGATTTCTCCACCGGCAAAGTCTCATCAGTACCCTCGAGCGCGATGCGCAACTCTTCGTAAGCTTGCTTGCTCGCCTGCGGGTCCATCTTCTCCAAGATCTCAGCGTTCCGGATAGCGGTAGCCCACCACTTCTGGGATTCCTTCGCCACACCGCTCGTAAGACTGTTGCCCTTGTGGGACATGCCTCGGAAGAAGGCATCGATCATCGTGTGCCGCACGACGGACCTGGTCTCAACGGATTCCGCCCCGCCGTACGTCCACAGCAGGTAGTCCGGGCCTACCATGACGCCGGTCTTCAGAAGCTCCGCAGCGAAAGCGTCCCCGGCGTAATTTGAGGCGTACGAGATCTTCTCGAGGCGATTCCGGAATGTGGTCACATCGAAGAAGAGGTACTCGTACGCAAGAAGCGCGAGTGGAGGAATCCCCAAAACTTTGGAGACCGAAGCCTTGTCCGCTCCCGCCAGAATGAACGCGTCCATGACCGCACGGTGGTGCGAATCCAGGTAGAGGTCGTAGGCGTACTCAGCCCAAGGGTCAGGGGTGCCCGTCTTGGTCATGAGCCCGTAAAGCGCCAGCTCAAGTTCGCCCTGAGGCGGAACGGGTGTCTTCGCGGCTGTAAGCACGGACTCAAACCGGTGCCGTGGCGATACCCGTTTCATCATTACCCCTGGAAGGCGCTGTGGTCGTTCTGGTCCCGCAGGATGAGTGTGTTCTGGTTGATCTTCAGAATCAAGTCTCCCATCCCACGGAACGTTGAGCGCAGGTTGTCTTCCAGCGAGATGAAAGCATCATCCCCGATGTCGCCCTTGATGCGCATCTCATCCATCCAGAGGGTGAGCAGAACCCGCCCCAGGTTGTCGAGCGACTTCTCGAGATTGGGCAGGTACCCGGCGACCATCTCTTTGAGAGACGGCGTCTGCGCCATCGACGACAGCGCTGCCGCGTCGAAGGTGCCTGCGTCGTTGAGCTGTCCCGCCTGCTCCATGAACTGGGGGTTCACCTGCGCCTGCATGGTGTCAACGGACCCGTCGTCCGCTGCCATCATCGCCTGCGGGGGCTGCTGCTGTTGGGCGTTGGGATCCTGACCCTGCTGCGCTTGAGCGTTCGGGTCTTGGCCCGGCTGTCCCCCAGGCGGAGGCTGCCCTTGTGCGCCGGGCGGAGGAGCTCCCCCAGGCGGAGGCTGTGCTTGCTGCGGAGCTCCACCCATTCCCTGAACCGGTGCGCCCGCCCCCATCATTGAGGGATCCATCGGGCCCCCCATCGCAGCGGCTGCGGCTGCTGGAGCAGCGCCTGCTCCACCACCGCTGGCGATCATACTGGCCCGCTGCTGAATGGTCTGCACCATTTGCTGCATCTGCGTCAGAGCGGCCATCTGACCCTGAATGCTCTGCATCTGCTCGGCGACCGCCATGTCGACGGGCGACGGACCCTGGGGAGCCTGCATCTGAGCCTGCTGCATCTGCAGCATCGCCTGCTCGGCAGGATCCGGCTGCTCGGGCTGTTTCTCCGCGGCGACGCTGAGACGCGCAGCGACTTTCACGTACTGCGCGGGCTCGAGGATCCAGAAGTCGTAGCGACCCTTCTCTTCCGCTTGCTTGAGTGCGTACTCGGCGTCCTCGACGGTGATGACCGCTTCGGTCGCGAGCTTGCGCAAAGCCGAAACGAAGTTCGGCGTGTACTCTCCGGCGATGTTGAAACCGTTCTCACCGGTGTACTTCGACACCTTCACCTTCTCAGCGCCCTCGGACACCATGGCGTCGGTGGTCCAGTTGAAGATGTCCTTCGGCGACGTGAGGAAGTCCTTCTGAACGAGCTCGCCCTTGGTGGGGAACCAGACGAAGTTGCTCGGCATGTACACGACATCACTGTTCGCCGGGACCATCAGCTTGCTGGTGGGGCTTTTCTCGTCCAGGACGAGAGTCTTCTTGCCCCAGCCACCAACCACCTCGATGTGCTTCTTCCCGTCGGTCGACGTTACCGACTCAATGGTCACCGGAGCAGTGGCAACGAATGTCCCACCCCGCTTCTGCACGAAGATGCCCTTCTGCCCCTTGCGAGGACCAGCGGCCGACGTCTCACCAACCGTCTTCTTGAAGACAGCTGAACCCTCGAGCTGGCTCATCGCCACCTGCGTTCCGAGAAGCTCCGTCGACTGAATCAGGTCACCGTCTTCGGTGATTCCGACGTAGCGATCCACGTGAAATTCGTCCCGACGACCGTCGAGACCTGGAACGCGGTACCGAGAATTGTGCCCCTGCAGTTCGTTCGCAGGAGATTCGTTGCTCGGGCGGAACCGGATGTTGCGAGCGGGGATCCGCTTGCCCTCCACGTCACCAAACAGGTTGATGGGGTTGGCCACGATGAGGGCCACAACCGGCTTTCCGTCGCGCTTCCACAGTTTGTAGGCTCCAGCATCCTTCGGATCGTGCAGATCGAGGTACGGCTGCACGGCGAGAGCGCGGTTGATGCGCTTCCGGTCGTCCTTGGCGTAGTAGCCCTTCACCTTCACGCCTTGGAACGCCGCGGGCGACTTCGAACCGAAGATGTCCTTGAACTCCGCGGAGGTGGTCTTGTCGTCCGCGACGTACAAGGCCCCACCGGTCATCTTGATCCCGCCGCCGTAGTCAGCCAGCTTCAGCGCATCAACGAGCGGCTTCTCGCCGTAGAACCAAACCGCCTGCTTCAGCAGGGTGGGACGTGTCTCGAACAATTTCGCCGCGGCGGTCTTGACGCGGTTGGGCGCTTTACTGAGGAAATCGAGAAACGCCAACTTGGGCTCGGTCTGGTTGCGGGCCTCATCGAATACACGACCAACCTGCTTGATCGCCGCGGTCGAGTTGTCCGCCGCGTAGCTGTACCGGCCCGTAGTGGGCGGAACAACCGTGTTTCGGATGTCGACGTCCGTCGCCATCGTCTTGGGAGGAGTGACGCCCTTCCCCATCTCACCCATCGACTGCTTGTCGAGCTCCTCGAGCCATTCCTTGCTCAAGGGCATGAACGCGTTCAGGTCCTTGTAGTAGAGGATGTCGAGCGGCTTGATTTGGTTGTCCGCCATCACCACCGGGACATAGAGCGTCTGACCGCGGCGCATGATGACGAAGGCGCCGACGCCAGAACCCTCTTCGTGGTCCGTCTCCAGAACCTTGAAGGTGACGACGTCAGGGGCCACGTTGGGCAGCTTGCTCAGCAGAACGTTGTACGCCATCTGCGACAGGCCCTGGTCGAACATGGCTTTCGCCTGATCGCTGGTACCGCCGGGCTGTCCCATCGCTTGCGTACGTGGCGAAATTGCGGGCATTTAGAATCTCCTACTGCGGTCAGTGTACCACGTAAAGCGAAACGGCCGTCGAGTCCAGTATAGGAACCCGACGGCCGTTGTGGGCCCTCAAACTGGTGAGCCCGGCTTAGCTCGCCGAGGCTGAAGCGGCGATCTCTCGGATACGACCGAGCAGCGCGCTTTCCTTCTTCTGCGGCTCACCGACTTCGTCCTTGTGCGCCGGGTCCTTCTTGTACTTGTTGTGCTTCGACTCGTCGGCAGCAGCCTTCTTCTCCACGTCCGAATGGAGGCTGGTGATGTAGCCCTGGCGAGCGTCGTGGTCGTACCCAATCATCCGGGTGATGGCCGCGACCTTCTCGTCATCGCTCATCGTGGGGAGGTACGGACCCACGTCATCAGCGGTCTTCTTGAAGAGAACCAGGAAGGCATCTTCCTCGGAGGTCTTCGAAGCGTCGATGACCGAGTTGGTACCCGACGGGCTGTTCTTCGGCGCCATCGGATGCGGCTGCTCCTTGCCAATGCGAGCTGCGGCGTCCTCCTTGATGTTCGTCTTGCCCTGGCCCACGAGGTAGGCACCCTCCGGGCGGTTCTTCAGGTCGAGCTTCGCAACGGTGTCGTACTTCGCCGACTCCGCGGGAGAGTTCTCGTTTTTGCCGGTATGCAGACCGACCAGCTTGTTGGCGATCTTCTTGAGCTCAACGTCGAGCCCCGCCGCCTTGGCGCTGCCAGCGTCCTTCGCGACAGAGTTGCTGCCTGAGGGGCTGTTGGTCGGACCCTTCGGGTTCTTGCTCAGGTCACCGATGTGACCCTGCATGGTCTCGAGCTCGGTCTTGCCGACGCCGTTGTGGTACGCACCCTCGGGGCGCTGCTTCTGGTCGAGTGCAGCGACTTCACCGACCTGTGCGGCCTGGGCTGCGTCGTTGCCCTTGTCGCCACCGTGAATCAGAGCGCCGTGCGGAGTCGCGGTCTTGGTCTCCGCCGCCGCCTTCTCCATGCACGCCACGGCGACTTCCGCGGCGAGCTTCTCGTAGTCCGCCTCTGCAGCGGTCTTGGTCAGGTCGGCCGACATCTTGGCCGCTTCAGGAGACGGAGGAGGAGGAGCTTCGGCGCCTTCCGGCATCGGAGGACCACCAGCGGCGGGGCTGCCCGGGGCAGCGGCACCAGCTTGCTCCATCAGAGCGTGGGCGATCTCCATGAGCTTGTTGGCGACTTCCGCCATCTGCTCAGGAGAGTGGCCGCCCTCAGGCGACATTTCCGGCATCCCGCCAGGAGCGCCACCGGGAGCGCCAGCCTCGCTGGGCATTGCGTCGGCGACGGCGTCAGCCGCTTCGTCCATCGCTTCCTTGGACGGGAACGAGACGATCCCGCGACGAACCAGTTCGTGTGCTACGCCTCGGGCTGCTGCACGCTTGAAAAGACCCATGAAAGTTTGCTCCTTCTTACGTTGGCCGGAGTGTAGGCCAGAGGTTGTGGTTTTACAATTTGAAGGCGTTCAGCGCCGTACGACCAACATAGGAAAAGTCACTGCCCTGTCGCAACCTCTGAATTTGGGGGTGAGGCGGGTTCAGAAAAGCGACGACCAACTGCTCGACCAACATTCCCCAACAACGATCCACCAACAGCTTGACCAACTACTCCGCCTAACGGGCCTCCTAGCAGGGATCCCGTCGTTCGACCAATCATATCACCGGTGATTTCTGCGCCAGACCCTTCAGGGGCATTTTTCACAGCGAGCGCGGTCATCGCAGCGGGGATACCCAAGTTCAGCGCTAAGGACATCGGCGTTGAAGGGAGTCCTTGGTGGTACAGACCAACCCCCGGCTTGAACAATTCACCGTGCCGGATTTGTCGGAGAGCTTCAAGCGGAGACCCGATAGCAAAATTTTTGATCCCCATCCCGACGTCTTTCAACTGGGCGGCGTTTGGAAGGGCGAACGCATACTTCGTCACCGCGAAGCGGTTTAGCGCGTCTTGAACGCCTGCTTGGTGGCAACGATCTCGCATCAGTAGCGTCCCTCAGGTCCCATTCCAAACTCAGCCCCATAAGCATAGGCGGGGACAGGGTGTGTACTGTGACGCTCTGACTCCGCGCCCGTTCTTGCGCCCTGGAGCAGGCTGTCTTTCAGATACCGGTGAGACAGCCGCGCCATCCAGTCGGGGTGCAGAAGCGGATTGCGAGCCATGGGGCGCATCAAAAATTCCACCCGAGGAAGGGTGGTGGTCACGAACACCGAAGAAACGCCGTGAGCCTTCAACGTCGCGATTGTCGCCGCGGTCAACGGGGTCCCAACGGTGTAGTGAAAAACTTCCTTCGCCAACACCGCCCCTTCAGCCTGAGCCAAGGGTACTGCTTTACCGGTGCTCGCCGCGGCTGCGCGGTACGTTGAATAGGGGAGCGTCTCCCCTTTCAAGAGCTCGGGGTGTTCGTCAGAATGCTCGAGAATTTTGACGTGGTTGAGGTCTGCGCGGGCAACCAGCTCAAGGTGCCGCTTATCGACATTGATTCCTTGGCCGGCATAGATGTCATGAAGTGTGTCGATGAGATACTGTCGTCCGACGCCGAAACCTTTATGGTGGATGAGCTCATCAGGCTTTGGGATCCCTTCAGAAAGAACATCGCCGGCTTCCACATGTTGCCCCACCTGTACCAAAGACTTCAGATTGGGGCCAACGTAATGCTGCACATCGCCAACGTGAATGTGCATACCGCCGTGAGGCGCTGCCTGGACCTTGGTCACAACTCCCGCTTGCTCGGCCAAGGGCGCTTTGTTCACGAAACTCTGCGGAACTTCAAGCAGCTGACGAATTCCTGCGATCCCTTCGAGCTTGGGAGAAGCGCCTTTGAGAACGCGCATACCGTGTTTTGCGCCAAGGGCCATTTGAGTCAACGGTTCTGAGATCGCTTGCGCAGCGCGAACACCGACGTTGATTCCGATGGCGTGAGGACGCCCGCGTTCATCGAGTCCCTGGCATTTGCGACAGACGCCATCTACTGCGTCACAGGTCATAGGGGACCGCACGAAGACCGAGTCGACTTTGTTGCGGAGGGTGGTGGCGACCACCTTGGTCACAACATCATTTCGGTGAAACCCGGCTTGATCTTGGGAAAGGTACCGGTCAACGATGTTTCCATCGTGACTCTTCAAAACAATGCCATTGTGCGTACCGCAATCGTCCGCGGTGATGACCAACGGGTACATGTTGTTGGTCATGATCTTCGACATGTCCCCCGGCTCAGCGATGGCGGTGTACGTCTGTACGGTGTTGTGGCGAGCTTCGTTGCCTGCGGCCCAGTGGTCGGCGGCGGAGAGCCCCTCCGCGTACGACTTGCTGATGAGCCACGGATTGATGTCCCCGCGACCGGTGGTCGTTGCCACAGGGGAGGCGATGGTCTTCATCAACTGCGGAATGTTGCCACGAGCGCCAGACAGTGCCATGGCGGTCATCGATCCCGGGTGCGTCTTCGTGTGCTCGAGCATCTTCTTCTGCACATCGAGAACAATGGCTTCCTTGGCGGCCCGGGTCGTAGCGTTTTTGATCGCTGCTACCCCCGGTAGCATGATGGCGTCACGCAGCTTGTATTGCGGAGTGATGTCGTCAAGCCCGACAGAGATGCCCTCGAGCGTTGAGAGGTCGTCACCCAGGGTCTTCAGCTTGCTGACAATTTCAACGTACTCGGCGGGATCTTCCTTGGCGAGGTCCAGCATCTTCTGCTGAAACTCTTTCTTGTTGAGCGTACCAGTCACCTGGTGCTGCCGCGGAAGAAGGTCGTTGATGAGATACTTCCCGAGAGTCTGGGCCATTGAGGTTACCGCGGGATGTTGGGATCAACAGGAGGAGCGGGCGTCATCGCGCTTTGAATCGCGTTCATGGCCAAAGGAGCGCCAACGCTCATCGCCAGTTGTCCCTTCCAGCTATCCATGAAACCGGGCTTGGCCGGTGCTGCTCCCGGAGCGCTGGTGGGCGCTGCTGCGGGGGCGGGCATCGGCGCTGCGCCCTTGGGAGGCAGAACCTGGGTACCACCACCAGCTGGAGCCGCGGCCA
>Ga0315288_10004487_pt1 | contig 17778 bp, 14 predicted proteins | sample YL17G11_20_MG_FD_203454 | JGI IMG/M metagenome (GOLD analysis project Ga0315288, IMG submission 203454) | Sediment microbial communities from Yellowstone Lake, YNP, Wyoming, USA - YL17G11_20 | ecosystem: Environmental > Aquatic > Freshwater > Lake > Sediment | place: USA: Wyoming | collected... | reverse complement strand
GGTGCTCGCGGGTGCCGTAGCCTTTGTGGTTGGCGAACCCGTAGCCGGGGTAGAGCCGCTCCAGGCGGCGCATGATGGCGTCGCGGATCACCTTGGCCACCAGCGAGGCGGCGGCGATGGAGACGCTGTCGCGGTCGCCGTCCACGATCGGCCACTGGTCCACCTGGAGGGCTGGGAGCCGCCAGCCATCCACCAGCACCGCGTCGGGTGGGGGCTTGAGCCTGGCCACGGCCCTGGCCATGGCCAGGCGGGTGGCCTCGAGGATGTTGACGCGGTCTATCACCCGCGCCGGGCAGGCGGCGATGCCGATGGCCAGGGCGTGCTTGCGGATCTGCCGGTAGAGGGTTTCGCGCTCGGCGGCGGGCACCAGTTTGCTGTCGCGGATGGCGCTGAAGCGGCGGTAGGGCGGCAGGATCACCGCCGCGGCCACCACCGGGCCGGCCAGGGGGCCCCGGCCCGCCTCGTCCACGCCGGCCACCCGCGCATAGCCGGCGCCGTAGAGGGCGCGCTCGTGATGCCACGGGTCGCGGCCGTTCTGGTCGTTGCGCGGTTTCTTTCGCACGGGCACGCGCGTGGCCTCTAACCGCCTAGTGCACGAGGGAGAGGCGCCCCGGCGGCCAGAAAATCAGCATGGCCTTGCCGAGGATGCGGTTGCCGTCCAGCGGCCCCCACTTGTGGCTGTCGTTGCTGTCGCGGCGGTTGTCGCCCATCACGAAGTACTGGCCGCGATGGAGCCGGATGGGTCCGTAGGGGTAGTCCACCTGGTAGCCGTCGCGGATGTAGGGCTCGTCCAGTTTCCTGCCGTTGATGAACACGCCCTCGTCGGCGCGGATCTCGACCTCGTCGCCGGGCAGGCCCACGACGCGCTTGATGTAGTCGGTGTGATCGTTGGGGATGGTCAGGGCGTCGGGGGGCGCGCGGAAGACCACGATGTCGCCGCGCCCGGGCACGCGCAGCCGGTAGATGAACTTGTTGACCAGGATGCGGTCGTGGACGGTGTTGGTGTACACCTCGCCGGGCGCGATGGCGACGAACTTGCCCTTGTCGTGGCCAAGCAGCGTGGGCTCCATGGAGGCCGAGGGGATGTAGAAGGCCTGCACCGCGAAGGGCCGGATGATGAAGAACACCAGCGCGAAGGCGATGAGCCCGGAATCGAGCAACTCGAGCATGCCGGGCCGGTAGGGCGCCGACTTCCAGACCGAATAGACCACGCGCAGCAGCGCGATGGTGGCGACCAGGACGACGATCTTCCAGGGCTGGTCGAGGTTGAACATCCCCTACACCTGCCTCTGCTCCCGGATGCGGGCGCGGCGGCCGACGCGCTCGCGCAGGTAGTAGAGCCGGGCGCGACGCACGCGGCCGCGCCGGAGCACCTCGATCTTCTCGATCCGCGGCGAGTGGAGCAGGAAGTTGCGCTCGATGCCCACGGCGTGGCTCACGCGGCGCACCGTGAAGCGCTCGCGCAGCCCCGCGCCGGTGCGCTTGAGCACCACCCCCTCGAAGGTCTGAATGCGCTCGCGCCCGCCCTCGACCACCTTGACGTGGACGCGCACCAGGTCCCCGGGCCTCAGGTCGGAGGTCTCGGGCTTGAGTCGCGACTGCTCCAGTTCACGAACCTGCGGGTTCATCTTGGTCGCCTCCCTCTCGGCCGGGCGCGCTTTCGCGCCGCGGGGCCTCGAGCATCTTTCGGTCTTCGCCGCTCAGTTCCGCGCGGGCCAGCAGGTCGGGCCGGCGCTCCAGCGTTCGCCGCAGCGCCTGCTCGCGGCGCCAGCGGCGGACGGCCTCGTGGTTCCCCGAGAGGAGCACCTCCGGCACGGGCCAGCCGCGGAACTCGGCCGGCCGGGTCCACTGCGGGTACTCCAGGAGCCCGCCGGCGAACGAATCCTCCACCGCCCCGCTCTCCGCGCCCAGCACGCCGGGCAGCAGGCGCGCGACGGCGTCCACGAGCACCATCGCCGGCAGTTCGCCGCCGGTGAGCACATAGTCGCCGATGGAGACCTCGTCGGTCGCCAGGTGCTGGCGGACGCGCTCGTCCACGCCCTCGTAGTGGCCGCAGATCAAGATCAGGTGATCCTCGTTCGCGAACTCGCCCAGCAGGGCCTGGTCCAGCAGCCGCCCCTGCGGCGTGAGCAGGATGGTGCGCTCCCGGCACCCGCGCTCCTTCGGGCACTGCACCGACTCCGCGGCGGCGAAGATCGGGCCCGGCTTCATCACCATCCCCACGCCGCCGCCATAGGAGTAGTCATCGGCGATGCGGTGGCGCTCGGTGGCGAAGTCGCGAATATCGGTCACGGCGATCTCCACCAGGCCGCGCTCCTGCGCCCGCTTCAGGATGCTCGCGTCCAGGGGGCCGGCGAACATCTCCGGGAACAAGGTCAGCATGTCAAACTTCATTGCTGCACAATGGTAATGACGAATTACGCGAATTACGAATTACGAATTATGAATGCGCACTGCCGACTTCGACTGCAAACCGAGGTCGGCCGGGAGGCATTCAATTCATCACTCATAACTCATAATTCACAATTGCTTTCCTCAGGCGTTGCGGATCTCGACCACCACCCCGTCCTTGATCAGGATCTCGGCGCGGGCCAGTTTGTCGTAGAGGTTATCGCCCTGGGCGATCTCCACCGCCCCCTCCAGGGTCATGCGGGGAAACTCCGAGCCCAGTTCCAACTTCTCGACATCGCTGATCCGCTCGAGGATGTCCTTCTTGGCCCCCTCCTGCTTGCTCTTCTCGGCCTCGATCTGCTTGCGCACGGCCATGGCCTGGGTGAGGTTGGTGCGCTGGAGTTCGGCGAGGTAGCGGCGGGCCTCGAAATCCATCTGGTCAATGCGCCGCTGGGTCTCGTCGGCCATGCCCTGGAGTTCCTCGATCAATTCCTTTTTCAACTGCTCGGTCACGATGGCGCGGACCGTCACCGCGCGCGTGACCATCAGGCCGGCCATCAGGTCTCCTCCCCTGCCGCGGCCGCCGGGGGCTCGGGCAGTTTGTCAATATCCACCCAGATGTTCTTCTTGCGCTTGGCGCCGGCAGCCTTGGCCACGACGCGCAGCGCGTTGGCGATGCGGCCGCCCTTCCCGATGACTTTACCCATGTCTTCCTCGGGTACGCGCACCTCGATCACCAGGCTGCGTTCGCCCTCGACGGCCCTCACCGTCACGCGGTCCGGGCTGTCCACCAGCGCCTTCACCACCAACTCCACAAGTCGTTCCAAGATGTTTTCCTCCCCCTGGCACCGTGGGCCTGCCGATTCGCCGCGCTGGCGCGCGGCGCCCCGGCGGCCTAGGGCGCCGTTTCGCCCTCACCTTGCGGTTGGGACTCCTTCTCGCCGGCCGAGCCCGGGGGCTTCGGCCGACGCTGCGGCCACTTCTGGTAGAACCGCTCCAGGATGCCCTGCCTGGCGAGCAGGCTCATCACCGTCTCGCTGACCACGGCCCCGCGCTCCAGCCAGAGCAGGGCGCGCTCCTCGTTCACCGCGACCTCGGTCTGCGCCGGCAGGGGATTGTAGTGGCCGATGGCCTCGATCTCCCTGCCGTCGCGCGGGGCCCGGCTGTCGGCGACGATGATGCGGTAGTGGGGCTGGCCTTTGGCCCCCACGCGCTTGAGTCTGATCCGTACTGGCATTCCAACCCCCTGATCACCGCCCTATCGGATGGGCAGTTCGATCCGGAATTTCTTGCCCGCCTTCTCCATCTCGGTGGCGCGGCGGAACATCTGCTTCATCTGCTTGAACTGCGCCAGGAGGGCGTTCACATCCTGGCGCGAGGTGCCGCTGCCCTGGGCGATGCGACGACGGCGGCGGCCGTCAATGAGATCGGGATCGGCGCGCTCCTGGGGCGTCATGGACTGGATGATCGCCTGGGTCTTCACCAGCGCCGCGGGGTCCACCTCCATGGGCAGGCGCCCCCGCAGCCGCGCCATGCCGGGGATCATCTCCAGCACCTGGTCCAGCGGGCCCATGCGCTTCAGGTGCTGCAACTGCTCCATGAAATCGTTGAGGTCGAACTCGGCGCGGCGCAACTTGCGCTCCAGCGCCGCCGCCTGCTCCTCGCTGAAGGTGGCCTCCGCCTTCTCGATCAGGGTGAGCACGTCGCCCATGCCCAGGATGCGCGAGGCCATGCGCTCCGGGTGGAACACCTCGATGGCGTCCAGCCGCTCGCCGATCCCCGCGAACTTGATGGGCTTGCCGGTGACCGCGCGGATCGAGAGCGCCGCCCCGCCGCGCGCGTCGCCGTCCAACTTGGTGAGGATGAAGCCGGTGAGATCGAGCGCCTGGTCGAACTGCGACGCGGCGTTCACCGCGTCCTGCCCGGTCATGGCGTCCACCACCAACAGGATCTCGGCGGGCTGGAGCGCCGCTTTCATGCGGCGCAGTTCGTCCATGAGCGGCTCGTCCACGTGCAGCCGGCCGCCGGTGTCGAGGATCACCAGGTCCAGGCCATCCTGCTTGGCCCGCGCCAGCGCGCCCCGCGCCACATCCACCGGGTCCTGCCCGGTGCCGAGATCGAAGACCGGCACCTCTACCTGGCTGCCGACGACTTTCAGTTGCTCGATCGCGGCCGGCCGGCGGACGTCGGTGGCGGCCAGGAGCGGCTGGTGGCCCTTGGATTTCAGGTAGCCGGCGAACTTGCCGGCCGTGGTGGTCTTGCCGCCGCCCTGCAGGCCGACCAGCATGAACACCGTCGGGCCCGGGGGCGAGAAGGCCAGCGCGGCCTCGCCGCTGCCCAGCAGTCGGATCATCTCCTCGTGGACGATCTTGACCACCTGCTGGCCGGGGGTGAGGCTCTGAAGCACCTCCTGGCCGACGGCGCGCCGGCGGATGCCGTCCACCAGGTCCTTGACGACCTTGAAGTGGACGTCGGCTTCCAGCAGCGCCAGGCGGATCTCCCGGCAGGCCTGGGCGACGTCCTCCTCACTCAGCCGGCCTTTGCCGGTGAGGCGCTTGAAGACCTCGTTCAGGCGGGCAGTCAGCCCCTCGAACATGCGAAGACCCCGGGGACGCAAAAAAACGGGCGCCGGGCGAATGGGGACGCGAACCGGCCCAACAACGGCCCCGCTGCGCAGAAGAACAGTGGCCCGATGAGCGCGTCCGCTCTCTCGACCCTGGCGCTTCGGGAAGTATAGCAAAGCCCTGGCGGGATTGTCAACATAATCGTGTGCCCAGAAGCCCCTGATCGCGCTCGGCGGGCAAAAGCGCCGGAACGCCGCAGCGCGCAGCGCTCCCGGGCCCCTGGCCGGGCCGCGTTTGTGAGCCGCCCGGCAACTGGCTATAATGGGCCGCTTATCTCAGCACGGAGGACTCCACGCATGCCCAGCCCGCTGCACGGCCTGCGCCCGCCCTACACGCTCCCGTCGAACCTCGTGTACTTCCATGACTGGCGGTACGTGGACACCGGCGGCTTCGCATGGCGCGGACCCCAGGGCGAAGCGGTTCCCATGTGGGGAACCGAACCGGTACCATCCATGCGCCTGGACTACCGCGATATGCCGTTGGGCATCCGCCTCGTCGCCCAGAAGGCCCGGAAGACCGAACCGGTGTTGACGCCCGAACAGGCTGCGGAACTTTTCCTTTTCGGCGGAACCTGCATCCACGACGAGGGGCGCTACCGGCTGTGGTACGACTGCTGGCCGGCCGAGGACATCGGGACCGACCGCATGGGCGCGTTCAACCTGGTGCGCTACGCCGAGTCGGACGACGGCGTGCGGTGGACACTGCCGTCCCTGGGCCTGGTCGAGTGGCGCGGCGCCCGCGACAACAACATCGTCTATGGCGGGCCGCTCACCCCGGTGTCGGGCTACCACGGCGGTTGCGTGTTCAAGGACCCCTCCGCGCCGCCCGCGGAGCGCTACAAGACCTTCCACCTGGGCAACCTCTCGCGCGAAGGCCTCGAGGAGTATCGCCGCAAGCGGCCCAACGAGGTGGACCCCTTCCACCTGCACACCGATCAGGTGCCCGCGCTCTTCGGCGGCGTCTCCCCCGACGGCCTGCGGTGGACGCCGCTGCCCGAGCCGCTGGTGGTGCAGACCAGCGACACCCATAACGTCTGCACCTATGACACGGTCACCGGCAAGTACGTGGCCTATGTGCGCTCGTGGTTCTTCAACCGCCGCACCATCGGCCGCATGGAGACGGATGACTTCCGGCGCTTCCCGCTGCCCGAGGAACTGTTCTGGCCCAACGCGATGTGCGCCCCCTACGACCTGTGGTACGCCAACGCCAAGACCATCATGCCCGGCACCACGGATTACCACGTGATGTTCCCGCTGCGCTGGAACCTGCCCGAGGACCGGTTCGACTTCCACCTGGCTACCAGCCCCGATGGCATGGTGTGGGGCTTCGTGCCCGGAGGCCCCGTCTGCGAGCCCGGGGAGCCGGGCTCCTGGGACGCGGGCGTTGCCGTGCCGGGGCTGGGATTGGTGCCGCTGCCGGGCGACCGCATGGGCATCCTCTACGCCGGAACGCCTGTGCCGCACAAGTATCCCCGCCGGCCGCCCATGGGCGCGCTGGCCTGGGCCTGGTGGCCCAAGGGGCGGCTGGTAGCACTGGAGGCGCCGGTCGAGGGGTCTTTCGCGCTGCATCCGCTGCGCTTCCAAGGGCGCACCGTGCGCCTCAACTTCCAGGCGCGTGCCGCGGGGTACGTGCAGGTGGAGGCAGGCGGGATCGCGGGGCGCTCCTTTGCCGACTGCGATGCGCTCGATGGCGATCACCTGGACCAGGCGGTCACCTGGCGCGGCGAGGCCGACCTGGGGCATGCGCCCAACGGCCCGGTTACGCTTCGCTTCCGCCTACGCGCGGCGCAGTTGTTCAGCATCGAGTTCAAGTAGGGGCGGCCCAATGTGGCCGCCCAGGGCGTTGCAGTCGGCAGGCGAAGGCCACCCTGCCTACGAATCTTGGCGGCGGAGCGAACGAGCGGAGGGGCCTGCCATGGAACGCGCCAACGAGCACGACCTCGAGTTTCGCCACGGCGACCACGGCCCGAAGTACCTCTTCCGGGGGCCGAGGCACGAGTGGGGGATCATCCTGCTGCGACCGGGAGACACGCTCGGCGCGCACGGCCACCGCGAGGTCGAGGAGACGTTTTTCTTCGAGTCCGGGGCGCCCAAGATGATCGTGAACCGGGTGGAGCACCGCGTGCGCTCCGGCGACGTCTTCCGCCTCGAACCCGGCGAGGCGCACGACATCGTCAACGACGCCGCCGGACCCGCGCGCATCATCTTCATCAAGTGCCCCTACCTGCCCGACGACAAGGTGGCGGCGCGATAGGACCGCATCGCCATCCTGCGAAGCCCCGGCAACGACTCCACGTGGCCCATGAATCTGGAAATGGTCAGGCAGTCCGGGCATCCGGGTTTAGATTGTTAACCAACTGGCTAGTAAAGTGAATGGGGGGCTCCCCAGGCGAGGCCATGGCTAATCACGGGACGAGGAAACACGGCCGGCACGAGCCGGAGGAAGCCAGGCAGCGGATCGGCGCCGTGGCGGCGGCGTTGTTCGCCGAGAGGGGCTATGGCGGCGCCTCGATGCAGACCATCGCCGACGCGGCCGGGGTCAACAAGGCGATGCTCTATTACTATTACGCCGGCAAGCAAGACCTCTACTCCTCGATCATCGAATCCGGGCTTCAGGCGTTGAGCGGCGTGCTGGATGGCATCGGCGCCGGCGCGGGAACGGCGCGCGAGAAGGTGGCCCAGTTCGCCGAGCGCTCCTACTCGCTCTTTGACAGCCAGCGGGCCGTGGTGCGGATCATCTACCGGGAGTTGATGGGGTTGGGCGAGAACATCGCGCTGCCGGCGCGCGAGCACGTGCTGGGCGACCTGGCGAAACTCGAGGCGGTGATCGAGGCGGGGATCCGGCAAGGGGAATTCCGCCCGGTTGACCCGGGCCTGGCGGCCCGCTCGCTGCTGGGCATGCTCCACATCTTCATCAGGGAATCCGTGTTGGCCGGAGAAGCCTACCCCCCTCAGAGGGTGGTTGACCACACGGTCGAACTGTTCTGCCGGGGGGTCGCCAGGTGACTCCGGGTTGCGAAGACCCACAGGCCAAGGAGGAGCGACGTGATCAAGGCTGGTAGGGCATTGCTTGCAGCCGCCGGGGTGATGGCGGCGTGCGTCGTGGCGGCAGCGGCGCCCCAGGCCACGGCGCCGCCATCCCAGGTGCTCACCCTCGACCAGGCGATCAAGGCCGCGCTGGAGGGCAACCAGGGGCTGCGGCTGCAACGCGAGGCGGTGCAGAAGGCGCTCGGCTTTCGTGCCCAGGCCCTGGCCGCGCGGATGCCCCAACTCCAGTTGCAGTCGGCTCACATCCAGACGGGCCCCATCAGCACGGTCACCTTCCCTGGGCCGAGCGGGCCGGTTTCCATTCAGTTGGGCACCCCCGAGACGACGGCCACCAGCCTGGCCCTCACGCAGCTGATTGATATCTCGCGCCTGTTCGCCAACGGAATCAAAATCACGGACTTGAATATCACGGGCACCCGGCTGGACCTGGGGCGGTCGGAGCAGCAGGTAGTGTTCGGCGTGAAGCAAGCCTATTTCGGCGTGCTCCAGACGCAGGCCATCCGCGACGTGGCGCAGGAGACGCTCCAAGCCGACGAGGAGCACCTGCGCGTGGCGCGGCTCCAGTACGAAGCGGGCACCGTGCCCCATTTCGATGTGCTGCGCGCCGAGGTCGCGGTCGCCGACGCGCGGCAGCGATTGGTGTCGGCTTCGAACGGCGTGGACCTGGCGAAGGCGGCGGTCAACAATATCCTGGGCGCCGATGTGAACCGGCCGATCGAAGTGGAACCGATGCCGGAGTACTCGCGGGTGGAACTCGAATTGCCGCCGCTCCAGGCGCAGGCCGAGCGCAGCCGCCCCGACCTTCACAGCGCCGACCTGCGCATCGCCATCGCCGACCGCTTGATCTACCTGGCGCGGGCAGGCAAATTGCCGGGCATGGCGCTCACGGGAAGTTACAGTTACACCGCGCCGACCTCCGCGTTCGGCCCGCAGAACCTGACCTGGGCCGTGACGCTGGCGGCCAATCTGCCGATTTTCGACGGCGGCACCACGGCGGCGAAGGTGGCGCAGGCGCGATCGGATCTGCGCAGCGCCCAGGCGGGCCGCGAGCAACTCCGGCAAGGAATCGCGCTCGACGTGCGCCAGGCCTATCTGAGCGTGCGCGAGGCCCAGGCCCGGTTGGAGGCCACCGCGAAGAGCGTGGAGGAAGCGCGCGAGGCGGTGCGGCTGGCGGAGGCGAGGTACGCGGCGGGGGTGGGCACCTCGGTGGAGGTGACCGACGCGGTGGCGGCGTTCACGGGGGCGAGCACGAACAACGTCACCGCGATCTACGACGCGCGCATCTCGTTGGCGCGCCTGGACAACGCCGTGGGCGCTCCCATCGGGCCGGGCGCGACAGGCGCGGCCAAGTGAGGGCTGCCGGTCCGAGGGCAGGCGGGCGAGCATGAGGATGCAAAGAGCTGAGGAGACGCAATGAGACGCATCGGCTGTATCGTCGTGATCCTGGTCGTCGTGGGCGTGGGATTGCTGGCGGCGCTGCGGGTGAAAGCCCTGCGCGCCCGGGGCCAGCGCGCCTCGGGGCCGCAGGCCATTCCCGTGGAGGTCAGGCCGGTGACCCGCAGCGACCTGGTGGCCGGCGCCGAGGTCACCGGCACGCTCGCCACCGATGAGAAGGTGGCGATTGCGTCGAAGATTCCGGGGCGCGTGGAGTTCGTGGCCGCCCGCGAGGGGCAGCCCGTGCGCGCCGGCCAGGTCGTGGTGAAACTGGATGACCGCGACGTCGCGGCCCAGGTTCAGCAGGCGAAAGCCGCGCTGGAGGCGGCCAGGGTGCGGCTGGCCCAGGCCGGGACGGCGGCGCAGATGCAGATCACGCGCTCGGGCACGGATGTGGCGCAGGCCGAGGCGGCGCTGGCTGCGGCGCAGGCGCAACTGGCGGCGCTGCGTTCGGGCGCGCGCCCGCAAGAGCGCAAGCTGGCCGAGTACGCGGTCGCCCAGGCGAAGTCCGGCCTGGACAACGCCGAGACCAACTACCAGCGCATGAAGGATCTCTTCGCGAAGGGCGCCGTCTCGCAGCAGGCGCTCGACGCCTCTCGCCTGCAGTACGACATCGCCCGGAGCCAGCACGACACCGCCCAGCAGCAGCTGAGCCTGGTGCGCGCCGGGCCGCGGCAGGAGGAGATAGACGCGGCCGAGCAGCGCGTGAAGCAGGCGGAGGAGGCGCTGCGCATGGCGGAGGCGGCGACGGCGCAGATCGAGCTCAGCGGACAAGACATCAAGGCCGCCCACGCGGCGGTGGCCCAGTCGGGCGCGGCCCTGCAGGCCGCGGAGTTGCAGCTCGGGTACGCCATCGTGCGCACGCCGATCTCGGGCGTCGTGTCGCAGCGCGATATCGAGCCGGGCGAGATGGCAGGCCCCGGGTCCACGCTGCTCACGGTGGTGAACAACCGCCAGGTGTACCTGCGCGCCCAGTTGTCCGAGCGCGAACTCCACAGCGTGCGCGTGGGCGCGCCGGCGCAGGTGGTGGTGGACGCGGCGGGCGCAGCGCCCGTCGCCGGCCGGGTGGCGGAGATCCTGCCCGCGGCCAACCAGGGCAACCTGACGTTCACCGTGAAGATCCGCGTTCCCAACCCGAAGGGGCTCTTCAAGGATGGCATGTTTGGGCGGGCGACGATCGTCACCGAACGGCGGCAGGGGGTGGTGGCGATACCGCGCCAGGCCGTGGTCACGGCCGGGGGACGGACCGCGGCGTTCATCGTGAGGGACGGGAAGGCGGTCGCGACGCCGGTCACGCTGGGACTGGAGGCGGACGACCGGGTCCAGGTCGTCAGCGGCCTGGCGGGCGGCGAGCAACTCATCGTGCGCGGGCAGGACAGCCTCTCGGGGGGTGAGCGCGTGGCCGTCAAGACAGGAGGAAGCCGCTGATGTTCCTCAGCGCGTTTTCCATCCGCCGTCCTATCGCCATCTCGATGGTCATCCTGGCCCTGGTGGTGATCGGGGTCGTCGGCTACACGCGGCTGGGCATGGACCTGATCCCCAACATGGAGTTGCCTTACGTCACGGTGACAGTGGTCTATCCGGGGGCGGGCGCGCGTGAAGTGGAAACCGACGTGACGAAGCCCCTCGAGGATGCGGTGTCCACCGTGAGCGGCGTCAAGCACGTTTCCTCGTACTCCTCCGAGGGAGTCAGCATGGTCATCATCGAGTTCGGGGAGGGCGTCAGCCCCGACGTGGCCGCCCAGGACGTGCGCGACCGGGTCGCCGCCAGCCGCCTCATGCTGCCCGACGACGTCAAGGAGCCGCTCGTCCAGAAGGTGGACCTGCGCGCGATGCCGGTGATGGACTTCGCGGTCTCCAGCCGGCTGGACCCTGTGGCGCTGCGCCGCCTGGCCGAGGACGAGATCAAGCCGGCCATCGAGCGCGTCGAGGGGGTCGGGACGGCGAGCATCGTGGGCGGCCTGGAGCGCGAGATCCGCGTGGCGGTGGACCGGCAGCGGCTCGAGGCCTACCGGGTGTCGCTGGGCCAGTTGGTGCAGACGCTTTCGGCGCAGAACCTGAACGTGCCCGCCGGCACCGTCACCGCGGGCTCCGAGCGCGTGGTGGTGCGCGTGCCCGGGCAGTTCACCAGCGTGGAGGCGATCCAGAACGCACCCCTGCCCACGCCGGGCGGCACCATTCGCGTCGCCGACATCGCGCAGGTGCTCGACACCCACAAGGAGCGCGAGACCATCGCGCGGCTGAATGGCCGCGACGCCCTGGTGATCACGGTCCAGAAGCGCCCCGAGGCCAACATCGTGCAGACGGCGGCCGGCGTGCGCGCCGCCATTGACCGGCTCAACCGCACGCTCCCGCAGCAGACCCGGCTGACCGTGGTGCTGGACCGCTCCCAGTTCGCCAAGGACGCGGTCTCCGATGTGACCAACAACCTGATCCTGGGCGGCCTGCTGGCGACCGTGGTGGTCTTCTTCTTCCTGTACAGCCTGCGCAGCACCATCGTGGCCTTCATCGCCTTGCCGGTGTCGGTGATCTCGTCGTTCGGGCTGATGTACTTCGCCGGCTTCACCTTGAACATGATCTCCATGCTGGCGCTGGCGCTGGCGATCGGGCTGCTGATTGACGACGCCATCGTGGTGATCGAGAACATCTACCGCCACGTCGAGGGGGGCGAGCCGCCGCGCGAGGCCGCCAACAACGGCACCGGCGAGATCGCGCTGGCGGTGATGGCGATCACCTTCACCATCGTGGCCGTGTTCGCGCCCATCGCCTTCATGGGGGGCATCGTGGGGAAGTTCTTCCGCGAGTTCGGGCTCACGGTCGCGTTCGCCGTGCTGGTTTCCCTGCTGGTCTCGCTGAGCCTGACGCCGATGCTCGCCTCGCGCCTGCTGCGGCCCTCGGGCGGGCAGAAGCCGCGCGGCGTGCTGGGCGGCTTCGCGCGCTCCTATGAGCGGCTGGATCACGCCTACCGCGGGCTGCTCGACTGGGCGCTCAAGCACCGGCGCGCCGTGGTCGCGACCGGGGTGACCGTCTTCGTGGCCAGCCTGTTCATGGTGCCGCTGCTGGGCCAGGAATTCTTCCCCGCGACCGAGCGCGAGGAAGTGGATGTCAACCTGACCCTGCCGCCGGGCACCTCTCTGGAGGCGACGGACAGCGTGGCGCAGCGCGTGGAGGCGCTGGTGCGCGGCGACCCGGATGTCGAGCACATCCTCACCGAAGTCGGCTCCAGCGGCGCGGGCGGCGGCTTTCAGGGCGGGGGAGCCGGCACCGACACGGCAGGCGTCAAGATCAAACTGGTGCCCCTGGGCCAGCGCAAGCGGACGGCGTTCGCGATGGTGGAATGGCTGCGCGGGGAAGTCAAGCGCCTGCCCGGGGTGACGGCCACGGTGCAGCAGCCCAGCACCATGGGAGGCGGCGGTGAGGCGCGCTTCCAGCTGGAAATCCGCGGCCCCGATGTGGACGTCCTGACTGCCGCCGCCCAGCGCGCGAAACAGGCGATGGCGACCGTGCCGGGCCTGGTGGACCTCGATATCTCGCTGCGGCCGGGCAAGCCCGAGGTGGAGTTCCACGTGGATCGCCCCAAGGCCGCCGACGTCGGGGTCACCGTGGGCCAGGTGGCGAGCACGCTGCGCACCGCGGTGGACGGAACCGTGGCTGGCCAGTACCGCGAAGGCGGGAAGGATTACGACATCCGCGTCCAACTGCGCGAGCAAGACCGCCAGTCGGTCAGCCAGTTGGAGACCCTTCGCGTCCCCGCTTCACCGCAGTTGGTGCCCCTGGGCGAGGTGGCCGTGCGGCGCGCGGCGACGGGTCCGGTCACCATCGCGCGCGTGGATAAGCAGCGCACGGCGACCGTCACGGCCAACATTGCCGAAGGCTTCGCGATGAGCAATGTGCAGAAGGCCGCCGACGAGAAGATGAAAACCATCGGCCTGCCGGCCGCATACACGTACGGTTTCACCGGCGAGGCGGAGATGTTCGCGGAGTCGAAGACCAACATCCTCATCGCCCTGGTGCTGGCGGTGATCTTCGTGTTCATGATCCTGGCGGCGCAGTTCGAATCGCTGCTCCACCCGTTCACCATCGGGCTGTCGCTGCCGTTCTCGCTGATCGGGGCGATCCTGGCGCTGCTCTTGACCGGGAACACGCTGAACATCATGGCCATGATCGGGATCGTGATGCTCATGGGATTGGTGACCAAGAACGCCATCCTGCTGGTGGACTACACCAACACCCTGCGCCACCGCGGGATGGAGCGCAACGACGCCATCCTGCAGGCCGGGCCCATCCGGCTGCGGCCCATCCTGATGACCACGGCGGCGATGGTGTTCGGGATGCTGCCGGTGGCGCTGGGGCTGGGCTCGGGCGCGGAGATGCGGGCGCCCATGGCGATCGCGGTGATCGGGGGCCTGCTCTCCTCGCTGGCGCTCACCCTGGTGGTCGTGCCGGTCGTCTATACCTACATGGACGACCTGAGCCGGCGGCTGGCGCGCCGCGAGCACTCGTAGGGGCTGATCTCTGGTCCGCCCAAGCCGCCAACGCGTAGGGGCGCCCCCATGTGGGCGCCCACGGGGGACGGGCGGCTACCTCGGGCTGCCCCTACACCAGAACGCGGGGGCCGTTCGCCAACGGCTCCTACACTGCTCCCGGTAGGACTTCGCGTCCCCGCCCCGAAGATAACGCGCCGTGGCCGCGGCTTCGCGCAGCGAGGGGCGGCCACCATCTTGTGACGCAAGGACGGTTCCATGGGATTCGCCGATGATCTGTCTCACCAATTGCAGGGGCTCACGGAGGCGCTGGGCCAGCGCGGCAAGGCCGCCGAGCGCTTCCGCGCGGAGATCGAGTTCGCCTCGAACCTGGCCCAGGACAAGCCCGAGTGGCAGGCCCTCATCCTGAAGGCGGTCGCGCTGGTGAAGGGGCGCCTGGGCGCGGCCGCCGCCGTGGACCCCGAAGCCGCCGTCAAGGAGGCCGAGGCCATCCTGGCGCCGATCGGCAAGGCCGCCAAGGAGTACACCATCCACTGCGTCGGCCACGCGCACATTGACATGAACTGGATGTGGACCTGGCCCGAGACGGTGAGCGTCTGCTACGACACCTTCACCACCATGGACCGGCTCATGGAGCAGTTCCCCGAGTTCCGCTTCTCGCAGAGCCAGGCGTCGGTGTACCAGGCGATGCGCGAGTACGCGCCCGAACTCTTCGAGCGCATCCGCAAGCGCGTGGCCGAGGGGCGCTGGGAGATCACCGCCAGCCAGTGGGTCGAGGGCGACAAGAACCTGGCCTCGGGCGAGATCCTCTGCCGCCACCTGCTCTACACCAAGCGCTGGATGCGCGAGGTCTTCGGCCTGCCGCTCGACGCCATCAAGATAGACTGGGAGTGCGACACCTTCGGCCATCCGCACACGCTCCCCGCCATCCTCAGCCGCGGCGGCGTGCGGCGCTATTACTTCCACCGCTGCGGCGTGGGGCACCGGCTCTTCTGGTGGCAGAGCCCCGACGGCTCGCGCATCCTGGCTTACGACGACGGCGGCATCGGCTACAACGGCGCGATCGCGCCCTTCATGGCCCGCTACGCCGTGGAGTTCGAGCGCCAGACCGGCTTGAAGGACATGATGTACGTGTTCGGCGTGGGCGACCACGGCGGCGGTCCCACCCGGCAGGCCGTGCGCGCGGCGCAGGATATGAACACCTGGCCCATCTGGCCCAACATCCGCTTCAGCACCACCGACGCCTTCTTCGCCATTGCCGAGGCCCAGGCCAAGGACCTGCCCGTGGTGGACGCCGAACTGCAGTACACCTTCCGCGGCTGCTACACCTCGCAGAGCAACATCAAGTTCGCCAACCGCACCAGCGAGAACCACCTCGAGGAGGCCGAGGCGGTGGCGCTCATCGCCGGGGCCACGGTGGGCTTCCCCTACCCCACCGACAGTTTGCACGAGGCCTGGCGCCACGCCATGTTCAACCAGTTTCACGACATCTTGCCCGGCTCGGGCGTGCACGTCACCTACGAACACGCGCAGGGGCTGTTCCAGGAAATCATCTGCCGCACCGGCCTGATCCGCACGCGCGGGCTGCGCGCGCTCGCCGCGGCGGTGAACACGGCGGCGCTCGCCGAAGCGCCGGCGAACGCCGGCCCCGGCCTGGGCGGCGGCGCGGGCGAGGGCTCGTGGTGGGGCGGCGTCTCGACGCTGGGCGCCGGCGCGGCGGGAAGCGAGCCGTTCCTGGTGTTCAACCCCAACCCTTGGGCGCGCAGCGAAGTGATCGAGGCGAAAATCTGGAACCGCGACGTGCCCCACAACCAGGTCGTCGTGCGCGATGACGCCGGCAATGCGACGCCCGGCCAGGTGGTGGGCCACGGGCACTACTGGGGGCATCGGTTCATCACCGTCGCCTTCCCCGCGCGCGAAGTGCCGGGGCTGGGCTATCGCACCTACACCATCGGCCAGTCGGCGGAGCCGCCCCAGGCCGCGGGCGCGTGGGCCAATCACTCGGGCTACATCGAGAACGAGTTCTTCGCCGTGCAGGTGGAGCCGGGTTCGGGCGCGATCACCTCGCTGGTGGACAAGCGCAGCGGCTACGAGTTCGTGCCGCCGGGGCGGCGCATTGGGCTGCTGCAACTCGTCACCGAGGCGCCGCACGGCATGACGGCGTGGGAGATTGGCCAGATCGTCGCGCGCCAGGACCTCACCGAAGGCGCCACCATCAGCGCCGCCGCCATGGGGCCGCACCGCGGGAGCATCACGGCCTCGCGCGCCTACCGCGACTCGAAGTTCGCGCTGACCATCTCGCTCGCCGCGGGCGTGCCGCGGGTGGACTTTACGCTTCAGGCCGACTGGCGCGAGTGGGGCTCGCCCGAGAAGGGCGTGCCGATGCTGCGCGTGGCGGTGCCCATCATGGCGACGAGCACCCAGGCGCGATTCGAGGTTCCCTGCGGCCACGTCGAGCGGCCGGCCACCGGCGAGGACGTGCCCGCGTTGAAGTGGGCCGACCTCTCGGGCCTGGGGTTGGGCGGATCGGAGAAGGTGGGCGCGTGCCTGCTCAATGACAGCAAGTACGGCTGCTCGGTGTCGGAGGACGAGATCGTCCTGACGCTGATCCGCGGGTCGTACGATCCCGACCCGCTGCCCGAGATGGGGAGCCACACCATCCGCTTCGCGCTGGTGCCGCACATGGGCGCGTGGAGCGTGTCACAGGCGACGCGCATGGGCTACGAGTTCAACCATCCGTTCACGGTGGCGGCGACCGACCTACACGAGGGAAAGCAGCCGACCGCGCGCGGCTTCGCGACGCTGGAGACGCCGAACGTGATGCTCTCGGGGCTGAAGAAGGCGGAGGACAGCGACGCGCTGATCGTGCGCCTCTACGAGATGGAGGGGCGCAAGACCGAGGCGCGGGTGCGCCTGGATGCCGCGCTGGCCCCGCCGGGTTCGCCCGCCGTCGAGACCGACCTGCTGGAGCAGCCGCTCGAAAAGAGCGCCGCGCGCATGGAGGGCGACACGCTCGTCGTCACCCTGCCGGCCCACGGCATCGCCACGGTGCGGGTGGGGTAGTACGGCTTGTCATTCCGAGCGAAGCGAGGAATCTCGGCTGTTCGGTGGGCGGGACACTCCTGTCCCGCCCGGCGCGGCAGGAATGCCGCGCCCACCCGGAGGGCATGGGGCGGTTCGCGAACGCCCCTTCCAGACAAAGCGGGCAGAGGCGAAGACCTCCGCCCCACGCGTCGGCCCTAAGCGAACGTGCACACCTGGTGCACGAGGTCCATGTAGTACTTGAAGTTCTCGAAGGAGACGTCGGGCGGGACGGCGTGGTCCACCAGGGGGGAGAAGCCGCCTTCGCGGATGAGCGGCGCCAAGCGCGTCACCTCAGCCTCGATTTCCTTCTTGTCGCGCCCCTCGATGAGCACGCGCTTGTCAATGCCCCCGATCATCAGCAGGTCGCGGCCGAACTGCTCGCGGTAACGCAGCGGGTCGCACTCCGACGCGCGCTCCAGCGGATACACCAGGTTGACGTTGGCCTCCAGCCAGAGCGGGATCAACTCGTCCACCCGCCCGTCGCAATCCACGGTGATGATCTTGATCCCATATTCGTTGAGCGCGCGGGTGACGCGCTTGAGCGGCTCCATCATGAACTCGCGGAAGAGTTTGGGCGAGATGAGCGGCTGGGTTTTCATCGCCATGTCTTCCCAGAGGACGCCATAGTCGAGATCGGGGATCTCGTCCAGCGCGCGGCGCATCAGGCGCAGCGTGAACTCGGCGACGAAGTCGGTCATCTCGTGCACCAGGTCG
>Ga0315288_10004486_pt1 | contig 17778 bp, 18 predicted proteins | sample YL17G11_20_MG_FD_203454 | JGI IMG/M metagenome (GOLD analysis project Ga0315288, IMG submission 203454) | Sediment microbial communities from Yellowstone Lake, YNP, Wyoming, USA - YL17G11_20 | ecosystem: Environmental > Aquatic > Freshwater > Lake > Sediment | place: USA: Wyoming | collected... | reverse complement strand
GATAAGAATTATCTCTGCCCCCAATAGGTGCCTCATCTGAAAGTCAATGGCTCTTGGTAGGAATCACCGTAAGCTGCCTTTCCTGACCCTTCGCTATGTCTGAATTGAAGTAATGATTTTTATTTTACATTTCATTTTATTCAAAGATAGCTTATAATATGCGCGATTTAGAAGTTTCTTTTCATTCTGAATATAAAAATGCTCAGAAGAGGAGTTAAGAAATGGAAATAATAAAGACAAAACAGAGCAGAAGAGATCAGATCGATTTCGAAAATCTGGGATTTGGGGAGGTCTTTTCAGACCACATGTTGATCATGGAGTACAAAGATGGAGAATGGGGTCCAGCCCAAATCGTTCCCTATGGAACGATGGAGGTCTTTCCAGCGATGTGTTCATTCCATTATGGACAGGCAATCTTTGAGGGTCTTAAAGCATTTTACACACGGATGGGGGCAATCAATATCTTACGACCACAAAAATATCATGAACGAATGAACCGGTCTTGCCAGAGACTCTGTATCCCTGAAATGAGTTTCGACCTTTTTATGGATGGACTAAAGGAACTGGTGACCTTAGATAAAGAGTGGGTTCCGAAAAAGAGGGGATACTCTCTCTATATCCGTCCCTTCATCTTTGCCACAGAGAGTTTTCTTGGTGTTAAGGTCTCTGAGACTTACCGTTTTATGATCATCACCTCTCCTGTGGGAGCCTACTATAAAGAGGGGATAAATCCTGTGAAATTAATTACCCCAGGGGAATATATCCGTGCGGCAAAAGGAGGATTGGGGGCAGCAAAAACACCGGCAAATTACGCTGCAACCCTTCTGCCTGCTGAGGAGGCTAAAAAGAAAGGCTTCACTCAGGTATTGTGGCTGGATGGAATAAAAAGAAAGTATGTTGAGGAAGTGGGAACGATGAATCTCTTCTTCTTTATCGGCGATAAATTGATCACTCCTCCTTTGGAGGGTACCATCCTCCCTGGGGTCACGCGGGATTCCGTGATCCATCTGGCAAAAGATTGGAATATAAAAGTCCTCGAACGGAGGATCTCTATTGACGAAATCTTCAAAACTTCGAAGGAGAGGAAATTAAAAGAGGCATTTGGGAGTGGGACGGCAGCCGTCATCTCTCCTGTGGGTGAGATTTATCATAACAAGAAGCGAATCATCGTCAATAAGGGGAAAATTGGGCCTCTCTCTCAGAAACTCTACGATGAGATCACGGGAATACAGTATGGAGAAAAGGTGGATAAATTTGGTTGGTGTTATTTAATTTAAGGATTTCGGAATCCTATGAGAAGAAGGACCGATGGTTGACATCAGATAATAAATTATCTTATATTTTGTTTAGATTTCAAATAGTTACTAATACAAATACATTAAATAGTTTGTCTTTGCGAGGAGTGGAGCGACGAAGCAATCCTTTGAAAAACGAGATTGCCACGCCCTTCGGGCTCGAATGACATGTTAAGAGAGTAAAATGGAGTGAAGATTGCCTCTTTTTATCACTTTTGAGGGTGTGGAGGGAAGTGGAAAAACCACTCAGATACAACGTCTAAAAAGATACTTGGCCCAGAAGGGAATCCCCTGTAAAGTGACCAGAGAACCAGGAGGATGTCCCATTGGTGAGAAAATAAGGAAAATCCTTTTAAATCCCGACCATCGGGAGATGTCCCCTCTGAGTGAACTCCTCCTCTATGAAGCATCAAGGGCGCAACATGTGATAGAGGTGGTCAAACCCCATTTAAAAAAGGGAAGGGTTGTTCTCTGCGACCGTTTCAGTGATGCCAGCATCGCTTATCAAGGGTATGGGCGTAAGGTGGACCTGAAATGGGTCGAAAGACTGAATCGCCTCTCCTCTCAAGGAATCAAGCCAGATGTCACTTTCCTTTTGGACTGCCCCTCGGATATTGGATTGAAGAGGGCACTCCAAAGAAATAAGATGCTGAAAAAAGAAAAAGAGGGGCGTTTTGAAAGGGAGAAGATTCAATTTCACCATCGAGTGAGGAGAGGGTATCTCTCCATTGCCAAAAAAGAACCGAATCGGGTGAAGGTCATCGACACCCGGGAGGGTGAAGAGAAAGTTTTTGAAAAGATTCGAAAGATCGTGGATGAATTATTAGTTCGGAGTTCGGAGTTCAGAGTTTAAATCCGCATTCCGCAATCCGAGTTCCGCAATTGAATGAGCTATGTCTTTTAAAGATGTTTTAGGGCACTCCAAGCCCATTGAATTCCTTAAGCGGGCAATCCATCAGGATAAAGTGAGTCACAGTTACCTCTTCTTAGGCAATGAAGGGATTGGAAAGAAGTGGGTGGCTCTCCAATTTGCGAAGGCCCTCAACTGTCTCGAAGGAGCAATGGAAAAAGGGGATGCTTGTGATCATTGTCCCTCTTGCAAAAAGATCGATCATCATCTCCATCCTGATGTCTTGATCATCGAGCCAGAAGGCCAAACCCTAAAGGTTGATCAGGTGAGACAGATGCAGAGGGGTCTCGCTTACCGACCCTATGAAGGTCAACGTCGTGTCTGTATCCTGACGGCTGCGGATCGAATGGCTCCGAATATGTCAAATACCCTTCTCAAGACATTGGAGGAACCCCCCCTGCATACGGTGATCATCTTGCTGGCCAATAACCCCAGGAGGTTACTTCCCACGATTCTCTCCAGATGCCAACCGATTCATTTCCATCCCCTCTCCATCCCTTTGGTCTCGAATTGGTTGATGGAACAGAAGGGGTTCAATGAAAAGGAGGCTCATCTTCTCTCCTCTCTTTCAGAAGGAAGTCCTGGGAAAGCCTTGGAGATCCGAGAGGAGATAGACCAGATTCCAAGAGATGAACTCTTGATGGACTTCATTGGATTAAAATCGCTCCCCTTTGAAAAGAAAGAGAGTTGGGCTGAATCACTCTCCTCCAATCGAGAAAATCTCATTTTGATTCTTGAAGTGGCTAAGACCCTGTTGAGGGATTTGGTCGTGATAAAGACTTTGAAGGATAGCTCCAAACTGATCCATTCCGATCTCTTGCAAGTGATAGAGGTCCTTGCTTCGAAGTGGAGCCTTTCCTCCCTTTTAAACCGGATGGAGGTTCTCCATCAAACCATACTTGACATCAGGAGCAATGCCAATATGACATTGGCGTTGGAGGCGATGATGCTCTCCTGGGCTGAAGGATAGAGAATATGATTCGAATGGTCTTTGTCAAATTCGCCAATGGAAAAGCAGAGGAGTTCGATGCTGTGGATCTCACCCTGGATGCGGGCGAGAACGTCATTGCAGAAACAGAAAAAGGATTGGTCTTAGGAAAAGTCCTCTCCCCACCTCGTGAAAAGGAGAAACACTTCTTTTTAAAATCTCCAAGAAAGGTGATTCGTAAGGTCACTCCTGAAGATCTTGAGCAATTTGAGAAGAACCAACAATTGGAGAAGGAGGCTTTCCAGTTCTGCCTTCGAAAGATCAAGGAAAAGGGTTTAAACATGAAACTGGTCAAGACAGAGGTTCTTTTAGACCGTTCCAAAGCCCTCTTCTACTTTACCTCTGAAAAGAGGGTCGATTTCCGAGAACTGGTCAGAGACCTGGCGGCAGAATTTAGGATGAGGATTGAGATGCGACAGATTGGGGTGAGGGATGAGGCCAAGATGATCTGTGGCATTGGAAGTTGTGGAAGGGAGCTCTGTTGCGCCAAATTCATGAATCGATTCGAACTGGTCTCTGTCAAAATGGCCAAGGAACAGAATTTGGCACTCAATCCGACAAAGATCTCGGGTGTTTGTGGCCGCTTGATGTGTTGCCTGGCCTATGAGTTTCCTACCTATATGGAGCTGAAGAAAGATCTACCCAGGGTGGGTAAACACATCGTCACTCCCGCTGGTAAGGGAAAGGTCGTCCGCCAGAATGTACTCAGCAGAACTGTAACCGTAGAACTGGAGGAAGGGAGAGAGATTACCATCGATGTATCTAAAATCTGAGGGGTGCTTCTACGTCACCACCCCAATCTACTATGTCAATGATGTTCCCCATATCGGTCATGCCTACACCACTGTTGCCGCTGACGTTCTTGCACGCTACAGACGGTTGGAGGGTTATCAGGTCTTTTTCCTCACGGGTACAGACGAACATGGTCAGAAGGTGGAGAGGGCGGCCCAGGAGCGAGGGATAGATCCAAAAGCTCACTGCGATGAAATGGTCAAACGTTTCCAATCCCTCTGGAAGAGGCTCGCCATCTCCAATAACGACTTTATCCGTACAACGGAAATCCGCCATAAAAGAGTGGTTCAGAAGATCCTTCAGGATCTCTACGATCGAGGGGAGATCTATCAGGACAGTTATGAAGGCTGGTACTGCGTGCCCGACGAACGATTCTGGACAGAAAAGGATCTCACCGATGGGAAATGTCCGGATTGTCTTCGTCCGGTCATTGAGATCTCCGAGAAGAACTACTTCTTTCGGATGAGCAAATATCAATCCTGGCTGATCGAACAGATCGAAAGAAATGCGCGATTCATTCTTCCCTCATCGAGAAGAAATGAGATCTTAGGGTTCCTCCGCACACCTTTGGAAGATCTCTGCATCTCAAGGCCAAAGAAGCGTTTGAACTGGGGAATTGAAATTCCTTTTGACCCTGAGTATGTGACCTACGTCTGGTTCGATGCTTTGATCAATTACGTCAGCGGAATTGGATATGGTTCTGAAGGAAACCAATTCTCTGACTTTTGGCCAGAGGCAGTCCACCTGATCGGCAAAGATATTCTTACGACCCATACGGTCTATTGGCCGACCATGCTCAAGGGGGTCGGTTTGACACCCCCTAAAATGGTCTTCGCCCATGGATGGTGGACAGTCGAGGGTAAGAAGATGTCCAAATCCCTTCAGAATGTGGTAGAGCCCAATCGATTGATCGACACCTATGGAGTGGATGCAGTCAGGTATTTTCTCATGCGGGAGGTTCCCTTTGGGACCGATGGCGACTTCTCCCATTCGGCTATGGTCCATCGGATCAACAGCGATCTGGCAAACGATCTGGGCAATCTCTTCAGCCGAACCCTCAGTATGGTCATCAAATATTTCGATGGTCTTATCCCCAATCCTTCTATTCAACAGGAAGTGGATCAGGGACTCCAGGAAGTTTCTGAGAAGGTCTTTCCCCAATTATCTAAACAGATGGACGATCTTGCCTTTAACAGGGCATTGACCTCGATCTGGGAGATCATTAATGCAACCAACAAATATGTTGATGAGACTGCACCTTGGTCTCTTGCCAAAGAGGAGAAAGACCGACCCCGCTTAGCCACCGTCCTCTACGAAGCCCTGGAGGCTCTTCGAATCATTGCTCTCCTCCTTGCAGCCTTCATGCCCTCGACCTCTGAAAAGATGTGGTCACAACTTGGGATCGAAGAAAATCTTTGGGAAAAAAATCTAAATGAGAATGGAAAGTGGGGAGGGTTGAAGTCAGGAAAAAGAGTGGCCAAACCGACTCCCCTCTTCCCAAGACTTGATCCCTCAAAAATTTCGCAAGGCGCATAGCGCAAAGAACAGAGAGTTTTTGTAACTCAGGGCTTTAGCCCTGAGGATCAGCCCTAAAGGGCTGAGTTACACGCTATGCTTTTTGCGCTCTGCTCTATGCTTATTCTGATCATGAAAAAACCCCAACCGATTTATTCAATCTTGGAGAAAACTTTAAAGGCTCTGGAGATCGATGTGCCATTGAAGAGCTATTCTATCTGGGGTGCGTGGAAGGAGCTCGTGGGCGATTCAGTGGCTTTTCAAACACAACCCCGTGCCATCCGAAATCGAATCCTCTTCATCGATGTCTCCCATTCGACCTGGATGCAACAACTCCAATTTCTTAAACCCACACTTTTAGAAAAAATAAATAACTTCTTAGGCGAACCTCTCATCCAGGACATTCGATTCAAATTAGGAAAGATCTCTCCACCCATTCCAAATCCTCCCAAAACCTATTTGTTGGAAGACGAAAAACTTGACAAAGTGACCTTGAATCAAATCGAAAGCATTGTTCAAAAGATTGAAGATAGGGACGTGCGAAAGGGTCTCCGGGAAGTTTTAATCAAAGGCGCAAAATTAGAACAATACCGAAGAAAATCAAAATAACTATCCTTTTCGCTCTAGTTTAATACTCCCTCCCCTAAATCCAACACTTCCAAAAATTCAAAAAAAGGTGTATATTACCCACAAATTAACAATGAAAGGTTTGGTTTTTTGGACATCGCAACAACGTAAAAAATAATGTTATGCATTTGATACCAACTAAAACTAATAGAGACTGTTCCGAAAAAACTCGGAACTAGGTAAAAAATAAGGACAAACCTGTCATTTTTTGATCAACCTAATATAAGGCCAATAAACCGATGATTTAAAGCCAAATTGTTTTAGTTAAACCTAAAAGCTCTGAAAAGATTATAGATTTTGTTTCTAATAAATTTTTTGAAGCATTTTTTCACTTTTTTTCGTAACAGTCTCTAATAAGGAAATCACAACATGAGCGTAAAAGATGAATATTTGATTTATAGAGACAGTAGAGGTTTAAAAACCAATCGATTTAGTCATCGGGTAATACTACAGAACTTTCTTAAAGATAGACTTGAACAAATATGGGACGAACGACCCAATTTTTCCAACGGTGGTTTATTAACAAACTACATGACCCGTTATGCAATTGGTTTCGCATACTATGATTGTAACCCTACCCCCTTTTGTAAAAAATGGTGTTATGGTTTACCAATAAGCGGACTTCACGATTACTACATGTTGAGGTTGGGCGTAATTACATCTGAAGCCTTTAAAACAGGTGATTTGCGATTCATAGATATTTTATATAAAAAAGTAGGTGAATTAAGGCTTAAACGCCTAAAAATAGGACATTGGGGGGATGCGGTTTTGGAACAAGTTCCTAATATTGCTAACTTAGTTAGAAACCTTCCTAATACGACGTTCTGGTGGTATACAAGAAAGAAAAATATCGCTATAGCCGCCAATCAACTGCAAATTGATAACCTTAGAGTTTATCTGAGCCTGGACCCTTCCTCGGACTACCCAAGTCATAAAGAATATCCTTATGGAATCACATATCTCTTCGGAGATGGAGGGTATCATAATGGTCATGACGACATATTGGAAGACGATCGACTTGTAGCTATTTTCCCTCTTAAAAAAGGAAAACACATTGAAGATCCTGCAGATTACGGAGTAGTGGACCATCCCAAAATATGTTAAGAAAAGTACTTGATGGCGAAATCAGGAAGAAAAGATACTGAAATTTGTTTATCCTGTTCAGGTCGATGTAATTTCTCTGACTAAGTTCTTTCTGTTGCATAACACCTGCGTTGAGTCGGACGCAGAAAAAGCTGCGCCGCCCACGCAAATCGTTGGCCAATTGATAAATGAATAAGAACCTGATAGAGTTAACTCATGAATCAGAGCGAGATTCTTCAAAACTTACCTGACCGTATTGAAAAGGCTGTTGCCCACTATTGGCAAACAAGGACTTCACAGCGAAAGAAACAGGAACAGACCGGAAAAGCAGATCAAGGCTTGCGCAGTGCCGTGACCGGTGGTGCGCAAATGGACGGGTTCATTGACCTTTTTACAGAGCTTGTGACCCAAGCCGGAATCCATTCCCGATATGTGTTCCGGAAGAAGGCTGTGGAACTTCCCGGTTTCTTCCGCCCCACCAAGGAATGGGATCTTCTCGTTGTCCGCAATCGGACATTGATCGCCGCCATCGAAGCCAAATCCCAAGTTGGCCCATCTTTTGGCAACAATTTCAACAACAGAACAGAAGAAGCAATGGGTAGTGCCCTTGATCTTTGGACGGCCTTCCGTGAGCGAGCATACATTGAAAGCCCTCAACCCTTTCTCGGTTATTTTTTCATGTTAGAGGACTGCAAAGCATCTAACCATCCTGTCGGTGTCCAGGAACCCCACTTCAAGGTGTTCCCCGAGTTTGTTGGTGCGTCGTACATGCGCCGCTACGAACTTTTCTGCCGAAAGCTCGTTTTGGAACGTCACTACAGCGCCTCAGCATTCATCACTTCGTCCAGTCAGGACGGTCTTAATGGTGTGTTTAAGACCCCTGCGGATGATCTGTCAATCGAACGTTTTGCAAAAGTTCTTGTCGCCCATATAGCGACGTTTGTGTGAGACTATGCAGTCCACATTTCATAGACTAATCAACGGTGATGCAAGGAGCTTGTCTTTCTTGGAGGACGAATCCGTGCATCTCGTTGTCACTTCCCCGCCATATTGGAACCTCAAGCGTTACAACGACAACCCAGATCAACTCGGCCACATTCAGGACTATGAATTATTCCTCTCTGAATTAGAGAAGGTCTGGCAACATATATTTAGGATTCTTGTTCCGGGCGGGCGTTTGGTTTGTGTTGTTGGGGACGTCTGTGTAGCTCGGCGCAACTTCGGGCGGCATCTTGTATTTCCACTTCATGCGGACATTTGCGTCATTTGCCGGCGTATTGGTTTTGACAACCTCAATCCAATTGTGTGGCACAAGATTTCCAATGCCTCATATGAAGTTCCAAATGGTTCAAAGTTTCTCGGAAAACCCTATGAGCCGAACGCCATCATCAAGAACGATATAGAATTCATCCTTATGCAGAGAAAACCCGGAGGGTATCGAAAACCGACAGACGTACAGCGCAAGGCAAGCAAATTAACCAAAGAGGAGTTCGCCCGTTGGTTTCAGCAAATCTGGAATATCACCGGGGCTTCAACCAAACAGCACCCCGCACCGTTTCCCCTAGAACTGGCCACACGGCTGATACGGATGTTCTCATTCACCGAAGATACTGTACTTGATCCATTTTGCGGCTCGGGCACAACAATGGTTGCGGCCCTAAGAACTGGTCGCAACAGTATCGGCGTTGAAATTGATCCCGAATATTGTCGGATGGCTGCACGATACTTGAAAGCCGAAAACACAGATCTCTTTTCAAGCTCCAAGCTCTTCTTTGAAAAGGCTGAAACAGAGCGGGCGTTCTTCGTTAAGGAAGATCAAACCCTGTACGAAGTCAGACCCTCAAAGAAAAAACTTGAATAAGCCAACAAGGCCCTCCGCAGGAAAGCTATTGCGTTTCCCTCCATAGCCGCAGGTGAGGTGAACTTGGTAAAGGTTGTTTTTCTTAGATTAACTTTTAATCTTTTTGGGCGCAGGTGATTTGAAATAGGCCAGCCAAAACTGGAAATATTTTAATCTCCTCAAAACCTACCTTTTCTAATGTTTTGGCCTGATTAAAAAAGAAAAAATTAAGATTCGCTTTTTCAAAAAGTTTGAAAAAAACGAAGAGAATGGTTTTCCTCCATCCTGATATTTTTGGGTTAAAGTCCGCAATCACCAGCCTGCCTCTCTATTTTAAGGCAAGATAGGATTGTTCCATAACCCGTGGCCGGCCTGATTCTGAAATCTCATGGAGAGAAAACGAAGTGAAGATTCCATCAAAGTAGTTTTGGTATCCCCAAGTCTCGGTCACATCCTTTTGAATGAAAATCACATTCTTCAAAGCTCCATATCGTTTTCTTGCTACCTCTATCATATTCTTCGAGACATCCATTCCGATCACATCCCCTTTTTCTCCAAACGCTTGGGCAATCCATGAATCTGCCCTACCTGTTCCTGAGCAGAGGTCTAAAACCTTTTCACCTTTTTGGGGAGCAAGGATATTAATCGCCTTTTTTAAAAACTTTGGATAAAGTCCAAAAGTGAGGAGATCGATGAGGTTATCGTAATAGGGAGCAATCTTTTCGAAGAAATATTTACGCTGGTAGGCATCTGAAGACATTATGGGAGGAGGGGCACTAATGTCAAATGTCAAAGCTTGAATGAGAATACCGTGTCATGCTGAACTCGCTTCAGCATCTCATGTTTGACTATAATAAGATCCCGAAACAAGTTCGGGATGACAATCGACCTCATTTCATGCATTAAATTGATGTTATCTTAGGATCTCATTTGACATTTGAACTTTGAAATTTGGAACTTGGTGTCTATCGACTATGCTTTCTCAAGCATGATCTTGGCTCCATTCTTTACTTTTCCAAAGACTTTGGGGTCAGATAGGACTTTCCCGATGATGTTGACGGCGCTGGCGGCCCGAATCTCATCTCCCCGGCTTGCCGGCGTAGGGCCAAAGAAGATACAGAAGGCATGGCCTGTGGGCCAATATCCCAATTCTCCAGCTGATACGACCTCTCTTGCTCCCTCCTCCAGCCCGGCCTTGACCGGAATGCTGAAGTAGATCTCCTCACCCCAGAGATTGGTCTTCGCCTCAATGGGTAAAGCTTCCCAGATCAATTGAGTAGTTCTTGATTCATTCAATTCAGTTTCAACTTTTAAGTCACTCACGAGGATTCGGATCTTCTTTCCCATCGCGTTCTCCTATTGTCTCAATGGGATCAAATTCATTATTTAGAACTTCTTGTTCTCCTTCGGTCGATAGGCTGTTCGGAAAGAAGAGGATCTCCCGGTCCATTTTTACGACCTCTCCTTTTAATGTAAGGAATTTCTGAGTCTGTGTTTTTAATAAAAGGAAACTCAGGAGCACCAAAATATAATTTGAGAGTTCTCTAACAAGAATATAGAAGAATTGGGCCTTCAGGCTCAAAAAGAAGTATGCTTCTACAAAATGTCTTGCACTGTTTATCAGAAGACCAAGAGTAATAAGATATAATAGCTGTTTGGTCTTCGTGGTATTTTTGGCTAAGGAAAGGAGGGATTGGTCATAGGCCTTTTTAAAGTTCTTCCAGCTGTTGGAAATGTTCTTTAGAAGTTCGTTACGTATGTTCTCCTCATCTCCGTAAATCTTTAGACGAACCTGTTTGTCCCCTCGAAAAAGAAGATAACGTTTTAATAACTCCTCCCGTTCTGAGAGGAGGGTCTGATTTTTTTTGAGCCCCCGATATGAAATGAAGCCCAGTCCGATGAGGAGAAGAAGGGGAATCCCTTCGTTTAACAATTTGATCCAAATCTCTTCATTCATTTTAAGACCTTTACCCCGTTAGAAAACCACATTCTTTAGGGCAGGGGATGCTATATAAAAATTCTTTAATGAGCGTTGGAGTCAATGTCTTCAATTCTTCTAACGGGGCTTACATTCGATTCATCAAGCCGGCCATATAGCCCGCTCCAAATCCATTATCGATGTTGACCACTGCCACTCCAGAGGCACAAGAGTTCAACATGGCCAGAAGCGCAGTAATCCCACCAAAACTGGTTCCATATCCGACGCTGGTGGGTACCGCGATCACCGGTCGATCCACCAGTCCCCCTACCACACTGGGGAGCGCTCCTTCCATCCCGGCCACCACGATGAGGACACGCGCTGTCTCCAATCTCGTCCTTTCGGAAAGCAGTCGGTGAATCCCTGCCACACCTACATCATAAAGAGTCTCTACACGATTCCCCATGAATTGAGCTGTGACAACTGCTTCCTCAGCCACAGGGATATCTGTTGTTCCAGCCGTAATAACGAGAATGGTTCCTTTTCCCTCCAGCTTTACCGGATGGGTGAGGTAGGTAAGAACTTTTGGTCGAGGATAGTATTGGCTTTTTGGAAAAATTTTTTGAACGGCTTTGGCCTTCCTCTCTTCCAAACGCGTGATGAGGACATTCTGGCCTCTTTTCTTCATCTGCTTCATGATTGAAAGAATCTGTCCAGAGGTCTTCCCTTCTCCCCAGATCACCTCTGGAAACCCTTTTCGAAGACTTCGATGGTGATCAATCCTAGCATACCCCAAGTCTTCAAAAGGAAGCGACTTCAATTGGGCCATGGCCTCATTAATGGAGGTCTTTCCTGATTTTACTTTTTTAAGAAGATCTTCAATCTTTTGAATATTCACCTTTCCCTCTAAAAATTATTCTATTCAGTCTCCTGATGAAAAGTCAAGCAAAACTACCAGTAATCTCTGAAACTTGACAAAGAGTGATAAAAAAGATAGCCTCGATTCATCCTTTTATGGGATGGAGGAAGTCAGATGAACCGAACAGGGATTGTTAAGGATAGTCGATATCTGGAGCATATGATGGATCCTGGCCATCCAGAGAGTCCGGAGCGATTAAGGGCCATCTATCAAATGCTTGAAGAGGAGGAGATGAAGGGGCAGTTTGAAGCAGTGAAACCTCGAGCAGCTACTCGAGAGGAACTTGAAATGATCCACACTCCTGCCTACATTGATCTGATCGCTTCCACAGCGGGCAAACCTTACTTCCGACTCGATGGAGATACCTCCACCTGTGCCAAATCCTATGAGGCCGCTCTGGTGGCCGCTGGAGGTTTTCTGGAGTTGATCAAAGCCATCATGGAGGGAAAACTGAATAATGGATTTGCTTTCGTGAGACCTCCTGGTCACCATGCGGAAAGAGACAGGGCGATGGGTTTTTGCCTGTTCAACAATGTGGCCATCGGTGCCCGATATGCCATTCAGAATTTTTCTCTCCAGAAGATTCTGATCGTGGACTGGGATGTCCATCATGGGAATGGCACGCAGAACTCTTTCTACGAAGACCCAAGTGTCCTCTACTTCTCCACCCATCGCTATGGCTTTTTCTACCCGGGAACAGGAGGGGCCACCGAAGTGGGTAAAGGGAAGGGAGAGGGATTTACTGTGAACGTTCCTCTTTCAACCCAATGGGGTGATGCGGATTATGGAAATATCTTTCAAAAGATCCTCAAGCCCATTGCCTTAGAATATCAACCCCAGTTGGTCTTAGTCTCAGCAGGTTTCGATATTCATTATGATGATCCTTTGGGTGGCATGGAGGTGACAGAGAAAGGATTTGCAAGGATGACACAGGTCCTGATGGAGATTGCAGAAGCCACCGCTCAGGGAAAGCTGGCGATCACCCTGGAGGGTGGCTATGATGTGGAGGGACAGAAACGATCTGTGAAAGCAGTATTAAAAGAACTGGCTCAGCTCTCACCCCTTGACAAGAGGGATCTGTTAGAAAAAGAAGAGGCAAACACTTCTCGAACCGAACGATTCATTCTTCAATTGAAGGAGATCCAGAAAAAATACTGGAAAAATATCTAAACGCCCCCGGTATTCACCTTCTCCTTCAGTTCTTTCCCGACCTTGAAAAAAGGGAGTTTTTTGGGAGGGACATCCACGACCTCTCCTGTCTTGGGGTTTCGTCCTTTATAACCCCCATAACTTCTCACCACAAAGCTTCCAAATCCTCTGATCTCAATTCGATCCCCCTTTTCCAAGCTCTCCTTCATCCCATCGAAAAGGGTCTCTACAATGACTTTGGATACCTTCTGAGTTACATTTGCCTTCTCTGAAACTTTTGTAATGAGTTGGGCTTTATTCATAATTTCTCCCCTCCGTTTCCCTCATCCCATCCCTCTCCCATGGGGGAGAGGGGAGGGTGAGGGGTTAGAGTAAATGGTTTCGAATATATTGCACCGCATTTCTAAAAAAAGCAACCCCCATTCCTTCTTCAGGCAATTCCTCTCGAGTCCAGTGGGGATGATCGGCTCGAAGACGGAACGAATCTCTTTGTTTTTCAAATAACGCCCTTTCTAAAATTATTATACTGAAATTGGAACCGTGCCTTTTTGAAAAAACTCCTAACTCTTAACTCCCTGCCTGTCCGGCAGGCAGGCGAACTCCGAACTTTTTGTGCGTACTCCTTCTATCAAATGGTCAAACATCTTTTCAAAACCGACCCGGTTCTTATTGGTGGACCCGGCCAAAATGATCTCTTTACCAGAACCCTTGGGAATTCTGATCCAAACCCTTTGATGGGAAAAGAAGAAGGAGACAATGAGACCAAAGATCATCAAGCCGCTTCCAACCCAGACGATCCAGACTCCGGGATCCTTCGTCACTTGTAATCCTGTATACTCTTTTGAAGTAACCCCTTCAAAGGTGAGAATAAAATCATTTTTATTCTGTGGGTCGAATTTTGGGAAGTCTTTCAATACCCAAAAGGTTCGTGGCGCTTGGTTGGGCTTAAACAGGACCAATTGAACCCCTTCTCCGAAATTGTGGACTTCCGGGACATATCTCAACAATTGGATCCGATTATCCGAGTATGGAATCGAAACCGTCTCTCCTTCAAGGGCCTTCAAAAGCTCCTTTCCCTTTTTATTCTTCCATTGAATCCCCAGGGTAACATCGTGAAGAGCTCCATAACTCGATTGATAGAATGCTAACCCTTTATAATGAAGGGGATGATTGACCTGTATAGACTTCCTCAAAACTTCTTTGCCATTTTCAAGAATGGCGAGGGTGCTGGAATATTCCTTTACATGTTTTTCTTTTCTCCCGGGAAGGTCATAATATGTAATGTTGAAATCATCACATCGCACTGAAAAACCAATTGGCTTCAGAACCTTTTCATCTTTGATCCTCAAATAAATTTGATCAACGGTCTCCCCTTCCAAGATATTGACAAGGCCTTTGAAGCCCAAAAGGGAACCTGCAAGCCCTCCGACCATAATGATGAGGAGGCTCAAATGGGTGATGTAGACTCCTAATCTGGAGAATTTTCCCTTTTCCGAGAAGAGGGTAATGGCCGATTCCGTCTCGATTCGCATGGGATGACCAAACCACTTCTTCAGCAGAGATCGGACGTCCTCTTCTGCCTTGCTCTCGGCTTTGCTCATCATTTGGACCTTCTCCACATAGGGAAGGGTCTTCAACATAGAGTCTTCCAATCCAGTTGAACCAAGTCCACGAGAGATTTGGCTCCACACCCCTGGAAATCGATGAAGGGAGCAAGCGATCAAATTGATCACTAAGAGGAATAGAATGGCGCTAAACCACCATGAATGGTACATATCCAAGAGATTAAAGAAGTTCAACACCTCGTATAGTCCGATCCCGTATCGCTGAATGTATTCTGTCTTGGTTGCATTCTGTGTGATCACTGTTCCGATGATGGAGAGGAGGGCGAGCAGAATGAAGAGAGAGATAGTGAGTTTGAGCGAGCGGAAAAGGTCAAAGAGTATGGCAAGGAATCCCTTTTCTTCTCGCCTAACCGTATTCTTCGATTCTTTCATAGGATTCTTATACAAAGAAAAATGAAACATCTGCCGGTAGGCAGGGAAGTATTTGAAATATTTAACACAAATCTTTGTCGGCTGTCAAATAAAAAGGGGCAGATTCCATTTCGGAACTACCCCTTTTAGCCCACTATGCAGGAAGTTTTAGCTTATTTCTTTTTTACTTTTGTATCATGACACTTCGTACATGTTGTTGGAGCTTTCTTTGCCTTATCCTGTTTGTGACATTCCTGGCAATCCTTATGAAAGGCATCTTTTAAGGATAGAGTCTTTCCCTCTGCCGCTGCCTTATGGCATGTCTTACAACTCTTTGGGACCTCGCCTGGTTTCTTACCTTTCAATTCATGGTGACATTTCTCGCACCCGAGCTTCAGTGTGTCCACATGCTTCTTATGGGCGAATTTTACTTGACCATAAGTATTGTCCATGACGTAATTATCTTTTGCCGTCTGAGCAAGAGCGCCACTCATCATAAGCAGGGAAATGATGAAACCTGCCAAGATCCCTATACTGACCAAGCCCTTTTTCATTGCTGCTTCACCCCCTTTCTCTCAATGTTTAAATAATCTCCCCTTTGATCTTTTAGACGTGAAAAGTTTAACAAATATTCATTTTTTGTCAAGAAAAAATTTGGTACTAATGCAAATATGTTTTGTTTTCAGCATCTTGAGTCCAGGGTATGCATCACTTTGGAAACTAAAAAATCTCTTGATTTTTATTCCGCAATTAATATACCATTTATTCGGACATAGGTCTGGGGGATTCTGCGCGAGGGAAAATGAACACTGGGGCCTCGTCATTACGATTGTGTAACGCAAAGTTATAACCGAACTTCATCTACATGCGCGGAATATATGACAACCAGGACTTACAGGGACATTAGAGATTTTCTGAATCATCTCTACTTAGAGGACAACCGCCCGTGGTTGGTAGGATTCAGCGGCGGCAAGGATAGCACAATGCTCGCATCGCTTATCTTTGAAACCGTTCTCTCTGTCCCCGCCGCGCAACGGAAGAAACCTGTATCTGTTCTTTGCACCGACACGCGCGTGGAAATCCCAGCCATTACCGAAATGGTCGAAGGCACACTAACTCGGATGCAGAAGTTCTCCCAGCAGAACGATCTCAGCATCGAGGTGAACCTTCTCCGGCCGCCGCCGGAGCAATCGTTTTGGGTGAATGTTATTGGTCGTGGCTACCCGCCCCCCAACCGAACTTTCCGCTGGTGCACGCAGCGCCTTAAGATCGATCCCGTCACCGTCTTCGTGAACCAACGACTCGGTCACTGGAGCGAGGCGATCCTGCATCTGGGGGCACGTCGGGCAGAAAGCTCCAGCCGTGCACAAACGATGTCTGGTCGAGAGAGCCGTAATGGCCTCCACCGCCATCCAGACCTGCCACGCGTCTGGGTTTTCAACCCAATCGAATTCCTGACCACAGAGGAAGTCTGGGCCTACCTGCTGCAAAAACCCAACCCGTGGGGCAGCGACAACCGCCCACTCTACAAACTTTACACCAACGCCTCAAACGGCGAATGCCCTATCCAAATTGACACGAGTACCCCAGCCTGCGGCCACTCGCGCTTCGGCTGCTGGACCTGCACCGTCGTTGAAAGGGACAAAGCCAGCGAAGGCCTGCTCGCCGCCGGTGACGAGCGCATGGAACATCTCATCGAGTTCCGCGAAACGCTCCTCGAATTTCGTAACCCCGACAATGGCTGGCGCGACAGCCGACGCATGAATGGGAACGAAGGCCCAGGCCCACTTCTCATCAAAGGCCGTCGGGAACTCCTAAAACAACTGCTCAAGCTGCAGGAAGAAACAGGCCTGACGCTTATCACTCCCGAAGAACTCCTTTTGATCCAACAGATGTGGAAGGCGGCACGCGACCCCGACGATGGCCGCGGCGTCGCCCGCATCGTCAACAAACAGCGAGGAATCATCATGAGTGCCGATCTCAAAGAACTGAACCGGCTCCGCGAACTGGAAGAGGAAGTGGCCCGCGAAAAGACCATCAATGCTGACACCCTCCGCCGCATGCTCGCCAAGGTGGAGGAATACAGTGAAAGCCACCGCGCCCACGGCCTCCCAGACGACCTTCTCAACATCCTGAAGGATGATTTGGAAGCACAGTCAACCAGTAAGAGGAACTGAGCATGCCAGACGTGAATATTGATTCGCTGACGCTGGAGAATTTCGGTCCTTTCTACGGCGAGCACACGCTGGATTTCCGCAGCCTGGAGGGCAAGTGCGGGATTTTGGTTGGCGGGAAGAACGGCGCCGGGAAGACCCACGTGCTGCGCGCGCTGTATCTTGCGGTGGTAGGCGAAAGCGGCGTTGGCGACTTAAAACGAGTTGAGACCGGCTCAGAGGCAACACGATTCATTTTTGAGAAATCCCTCAATCGGCGTGCTTTGGCCGAAGGGCAAGATACAATTCGGTTGAAAGCCGTTGTTACGCTACGCGACGACAAAGTTGGTAGCCGCAAGGTCGAACTTCACCGCGAAATCCGGTTTCGCCCTAATTCATCACCGGTTTGGGAACATTCCGCTGTGCGTTCTGACACGCCGGGGCGCATTGATGACGAGCAGGTGATCCAAAAGCTACGCGACGCGTTCTTACCACGTCATCTGGCGCGGTTCTTTTTCTTCGATGCCGAGCGTAGCCAGAGCATTAACTTGGGACAGCAGGACATCGTGGAAGGCGTGAGTCGCATACTTGGCCTTTGGACGTATAGCGAGCT
>Ga0315288_10004484_pt1 | contig 17781 bp, 19 predicted proteins | sample YL17G11_20_MG_FD_203454 | JGI IMG/M metagenome (GOLD analysis project Ga0315288, IMG submission 203454) | Sediment microbial communities from Yellowstone Lake, YNP, Wyoming, USA - YL17G11_20 | ecosystem: Environmental > Aquatic > Freshwater > Lake > Sediment | place: USA: Wyoming | collected... | reverse complement strand
GCGCTAACGCCTCCAACAGACTTTCCTTTCGCTTCGCTGCTGTCATCGGAGCTGTCACCTCTTCCGCAACTGATCTGCTCCCAAATACCTCCTCCTGACCCCATATCAAGATAACGCAATGACCCTGCACGCTTCCTTCAGGGATTTTTCGACGGGTCATGTCCCCCTGCTCACAAGCGCTCGGAACCGTCCTTCTCCTGTACCCAGAACGACCCGGCCCGAACCGCGCGCGGGGGCGTGCCTGCACGCGGTCGGAGCCATTGACGTCACAGGGCCACCGAACGTAGAATGGCCCCGCGAGGCGGGTCGTGGCCCACGCTGTCATCATTATCCCGGCGAGGTATGTGTCCACGCGGTTCCCTGGAAAGCCGCTCGCGCGGCTGTGGGGCAAGCCGGTCGTGCAGCATGTGTACGAGCGGGCAAGCCGCTCCCGGCTCTGCAGCCAGGCGATCATCGCCACCGATGACGAGCGCATCGCGGCCGCCGCCCGTGGCTTCGGGGCCGTGGTCGCCCTCACCAGCCCCGACCACCCCAGCGGCACCGATCGCGTCGCTGAAGTTGCCGCCCGGCTCGACGCCGAGCTGATCGTCAACCTCCAGGGCGACGAGCCGCTCGTCGATCCGGCCGCCATCGACGCCGCAGTCGAGCCCTTGGTCGTCGACCCGACGATCCCTATGGGCACGCTCGCCGCGCCGATCGAGGAGATCGCGGACTTTGCCAATCCCAACGTGGTGAAGGTCGTGATGGACCGGGCCGGCTTCGCCCTCTACTTCTCCCGGCTCCCCATCCCGTTCGTGCGTGATGGCCAGGCGGGGGTCGAGCGGTACCGGCACATCGGTCTCTACGTCTACCGCAGGGAGTTCCTGCTCGGACTCGCCGCGCTCGCCCAGACCCCTCTCGAACAGGCCGAGAAGCTCGAGCAACTCCGCGTCCTCGAGCACGGCCACAAGATCCGGGTCGTCGTCGTCCCGACCGCCTCGCCGGGCATCGACACACCGGAGGACCTGGAGAGGCTGGAAAAGGGCGGGCCGCCGCCGTGAGCGCAACGCGACACTGCATCTACTGCCGGGCAGAGCTCCACGGCAGACAGCCTCGTGAACACGTGGTCCCCAAGGGGCTGACCGCCGGTTTCGGCGGGAACAACCTTGCCATCGGCTGCGTTTGCCATAGCTGCAACAGGCGCTTCGATCGTGAGCTTGATCGCGTTCTCGTCGAGCAGACGTTCCTTGGGATGCTCCGGTACCTCGACGGTGTGAAAGCAGACACGCGAAGGGCCCCCATGCCTGCACGTAATCGCACACGGGTGAGTCTCAAGGGCCAGCCCCTGGAGCTCTCGGCCTCATCCGACGGAGTTGGCTACGCCTGCAAGATGGTGCCACCTGTCCTTCCCGATCTCGATCCCGATAACGGGAAGGGCGTGATGGAGCTCGAGGTAAGCGAACTGCAGGATCGGACCGCAAGGCGTTGCATAGCCAAGATAGCGTTCAGCTATCTGGCGTACGTTACCAGCACGAAGCATCGCGGACACACCGATTGGCTGTTGTCTCCGGAGTTCGACACAACCCGCCGCTTCCTCATGTGTCCAGACGCGACAGCTGAGCCTCAATGCCTTCTTGCTCATGCCCGGCTCAGCCAGATCAAGGGCGGGATGGTCTCACGAACCGCCTCAAGGGGGCATTTCGCGGCCCTGCAGTCGAACGCAGGCAAGAACGACATAGTCGGGCATGTGATGCTATTCTCATGGTGGTACTGGCGAGTCACCCTTGCCGAAAACTGTCCTGGTCCGTCACGAGACCTCCATGCTGCCCACTTCTGGGACCTCTCGACCAAAACCGTGAAGATCCTTCGCACGACCAACACCGTCTTCCGAGAATGGTCGACTCGTTTTCCGTCTACATGACCGCGCGCATGGTTCGAGCCCGTGGGCAGCGCCCTGGTCGGCCGGAAGCCGCGGTGCTCTCAGGATGCGCCATCCGTTCCTCAAATGACCATTCTTCTGGTATCATAGAGTCGAAGAGGAAACCGGCATGACCACCATACCGCTTACCGAGGCAAAGAAGAACCTGCCCAAGATCGTCAGGGATGTCCAGGAACAAGGCAAGGTGTACAGCCTGACCCGCAGAGGCCGTCCCGCCGCCGTTATCATGAGCGAGGAGGACTATCGGAGCATAAAGGAGACCCTCGAGGTGCTCAGCGATCCGGAGGAGATCAAGGGGATCAAGCGAGGCCGCCGGGAGATCGCGGCAGGCCGCGTCGTGGATCTGGAGGATCTCCTTGAGCGCCTACACGGTTAGGCTTGCCAAGCACGTCGGGAAGCAGGTCGAAGGGCTGCCTGAGCGCGTACAGGGCCGGGTCGTGGCGGCGCTCCTGGCCATTCGGGCCAAGCCAACACTGGGTACGAAACTGCGAGGCCAGTTCGAGGGATCGCGCCGTTACCGGGTAGGCAATTACCGAATCGTCTATCAGGTGATCGAGGCGGAGTATCTCATTGCCATCGAGAACATCCGGCACCGCAGCCGAGCCTATCGCCGCTAGCGAGGGGCCGAATACGAATCTCTCGCCAAGACCATGCGCGTGCTTCAGACGCTGGGGAATCTGCTCACTCGCTCACCGGCCGAGGGTCAGCCGGCCGCGAGTGCGCTGTCCGACATGGAGCCCATTCCCCTGCCCGGGCCGTGGTCGTACGGCATCGCGCTCGGGATGCATGCCGCGGATGCCGAAGGAACGGAGCGGAGTCGTATCGGCGAACTGCTCGTGGATTTCAAGTACGCCGGACATCGTCAGCTGGCGCGCCCGCTTGGCGAGGCGCTTGCCGGGGCCCTCGGTTCACGCCGGCCCGACGTGGTGACGCACACCCCCTCCACACGCCGCGGTTGCTCTGAGCCGGCCTGCGAGCTGGCCCGCGCTACCGCGAGGGCGCTGGGGGTCCCCTGCCTGTCGCGCTTCATCGCGATCACGCGGAAGCTCACTGCACAGAAAGACCTTGCCTCCCTCAGCGAGAAGAAGGAGAATATGCGCGGGGCATTCAAGGTCCGCCGCGCGGAGCTGGTGCGCGGAGGCCGGGTGCTGATCGTCGACGATGTCTATGACAGCGGGGCAACGCTCGAGGAGGCATGGCGGGCCGTGAGCGAAGCTGGGGCATCGGATATCGTAGTCGCAACGGTTACGAAGACGCGGTTTCAGAGGGCCGACCGGTGAGCGAGCGCGCCGCCTGGATAGCTCTGAGCGCTGTTCCCGGCCTGGGGCCGTCGCGCTTCCGCCGGCTGGTCGAGGCCTTCGGCTCGCCTCTCTCCGCGCTCAATGCCGGCGCCGCGGCCATAGCGAGGGAAGCTGACCTCTCCCCCTCGGCGTTGTCTCAACTCAGAGGCCTCGCCAAGCGACTCGAGGAGGTGGAGCAGGAGATTGCATCGCTCGACGAAGAGGGCGTGCAGGCGCTCACCTGGCATGATGAGGCCTACCCCGCGCGGCTGCTCGCAACAACATCGCCGCCGCCAGTGCTCTGGTGGAAGTCCCACGCCTCCACCACCCAGCCGGAGGCCGCCGTTGCCGTCGTGGGCAGCAGAGAGACGTCGGAGGCGGGCCTCGCCGAGGCCTACCGCATCGGAGGCGCGCTCGCCGAGGCCGGGGTCACAGTGGTCAGCGGCCTGGCGGCCGGGATCGACGCCGCCGCGCACGAGGCCGCCCTCGACTGTAGAGGACCCACCGTGGGTGTGTGTGGCTGTGGAATCATGACCGCGCTGACCCGGGGGCGCGGCGGCCTGGCATCGGCGGTGGCGGAGCGCGGCTCCATCTGCTCCGAGCTCGCCCCGACCGCGCCGCTCTCCCCGAAGATGCTCTTCGCCCGCAATCGGATCATCGCCGGCCTCGCCGACGCCGTCATCGTGGTCGAGGCGCGTGCCGAAGGGGGCGCTGTCCAGACGGCGAACTGCGCGCTCCAGGAAGGCCGGCCCGTTTTGGTTGTCGACTGGCCCGAGTCTCCTGCCGGGGGCAACAAGCAGCTCCTCGGGGCCGGCACGATCCCTCTCCCGCCCGGCGCCGACCCGCTCGTCGCCTTCGCCGAGGCCATCGAGGATTAGCGGATCCATGGAAGACTACCAGCTCAGCCGCGAGGTGACAGTCGGCAGCACCATCATCGGCGGCGGCCGTCCGCTCTGCCTTATCGCCGGCCCGTGTGTCATCGAAGACCACGCCATGACCCTCGAGATCGCGCGGCTCGTCGCGCTCACCGCGGCCGAGTTCGGCATCCCCGCGATCTTCAAGTCCTCGTTCGACAAGGCGAACCGGATGAGTGTGACCTCCTATCGCGGTCCAGGCATGGAGTCCGGCCTCGCCACCCTTGCCGAGGTCAGACAGGAGACAGGGCTGCCGGTCGTGACCGATATCCACGCGCCCGACCAGGCCGCCCCAGTGGCCGAGGTCGTGGACCTGCTGCAGATTCCCGCCTTCCTCTGCCGTCAGACCGATCTCCTCCTCGCCGCGGCCCGCACTGGCAAGCCTATGCTCATCAAGAAGGGTCAGTTCATGGCTCCCGAGGACATGGGGCCGGTCGTGGACAAGGCCGCCGGAGCCGCCGGCCTGCTGCTGGCCGAGCGCGGCACGACCTTTGGCTACCACCGGCTCATCGTGGACATGCGCGGACTTGCTGTCATGCGGCGGTTCGGCTGGCCGATCGTCTTCGATGCCACCCACGGCGTTCAGCTTCCGGGCGGGGCCGGCGCGTCCTCGGGCGGGGAGCGCGAGTTCGTCCCGGCGCTTGCCCGCGCCGCGGCCGGCGTCGGCATCGACGCGCTCTTCCTCGAGGTGCACCCGGACCCGGCGAAGGCGAAGTCAGATGCCGATACCCAGCTCCCCCTGGTGGATCTGCCCACTGTGCTGAAGCAGGTGCTCGCCATCGACGCGGCGCGGCGGGCCGTGATGGAAGGAAGTCCAGAATGACAGTCCCGGAACGGCTGCGAGGCCGGCTCGCAGCCGTTCGCATGATGGTGTTTGATGTCGACGGCGTTCTCACCGGAGGCGACATCCTGTACACGGACGAAGGCGCCGAGGGCAAGTTCTTCGACGTCAAGGATGGCCTCGGGCTCCGCGTCGCCTATGACGCGGGGCTTGCCATCGTGCTCATGACCGGGAGATCGTCCCGCGTCGTCGAGCGTCGCGCCCGCGACCTGCACATCCACGATGTGCTGCAGCGCGTGGGTGATAAGGCCGAGGCGCTCCGCCAGCTCGCGGTCGAGAAGGGCATCCCCCTGGAGCGTATTGCCTTTATGGGCGACGACATCAACGACCGCGAGGCGATGCGAGCAGCGGGAGTTTCGATCGCGCCTGCTGACGCTGTTGACGAGATCAGGGACCTCGCCAACCTCGTCACCGACCGGCCCGGGGGACACGGCGCCGCCCGTGAGGCAGTCGAAGCCGTCCTCCGCGCCCAGGACCGATGGGAGCAGGCCGTCGACGCGTACCTGAAGGGCCTCTCGGAGCGAGACAGAGCGCGGCGGACCGGGAATGGAGGGAAATAACCGCTTGCTGGTAGGGCAGGAGCTTGCCTTCTGCCCCTGCTCCTCACCCCACAACTGCCTCGCCCCAAACACGAAATACGGCCCCACCTCCTCCACCAGCCGGTACCTCGCCTGCACCCCCGAGATGATGCCGTCCGGCCACCGGCCGCCCTTCCAATCGTCGCCGGGCTTGTGGAGCTTGATCTCCAGTGGATCGAAGGGGTTGAAGCGGAGAACGACCAGCGGATACCGCCCCTCGCGCACCGCGGCGAAGATCGGCTCCGGATCGAGCGCCTTCGCCCGAGCCATCATCGTGAACTCGAACGGCATGAGCGGCGGCTCCTTGCCCGCGAGCAAGCTCAGGCCCGTGTCCTCGACCAGCGTGGGGCCGTCCGTGTCCCTGATGAGATCGACGATGTGCTGGCTGGCGCGCGGATCAACTCGCGGCTGCAGGATGCTCAGGGTGTCCGGCAGATGCTGTGTCGTCCAGACCATCTGCGCGGCCAGGCCTCCTGCGACGATCATGAGGCCAATCTGCCCACGCCCCGGCCGCCGGGATAGCACCGCGTACATCACCCCGAACATCATTGCGCCGACCGCTGTCGGCTCCATCAGGTAGTTGTGCGCCGAGCCGATCCGCCCGGCGGTGAGGAAGATCACGCAAGCGAAGACGAACCACAGCAGTAGGGCAGGAGCTTCAGCTCCTGCCCCTGACCTGGGCAGAAGCTTAGGCTTCTGCCCTACGAGGCGAAAGGCCGACCAGACGGCCGCTATCACAGTGATAGCGAAGTACACGGGCCACCGCTTGAGCGGGCACGGATTCCCCGGAACCCACAGCAGCGACCAGAGCTGCTGCCAGCTCCATGCCTTGCCCAACGACGTCGCCGTGTGCAGCGCGAGCTGCCGGTGCATGCCCCCGCGGGTCGCGAGATCCGCAGCGACGAGAAGGGCAGCTATCACCGCCACCTGCACCGCGAACCCCTTCGCCGCCGGCCACGCGCCGCGTCGGTGAGCATCGTCGAGAAACGCCGCGCCCATGCCAGCGACGGTCGTCCGCCGCGTGAACACCCCGAGCGAGAACGGAGCCATCCCCGCCCACCGCGCAGCGCGCGTAAACAGCCAGAACCCTGCAACCGCGAACGCTAGCGCCAACGCGTCCACTCGCATCAGCGTCGCCCACACCATGAAGTGCGGCATGGCGAGGACGGTCCCGCCGGCGAGAAACGAGGCGAACCGATGCTTTGTCCGGTCCCAGGCGATCAGCCCCGCGAACAGCGCGGTCAGCACCACGCTCAGACACGAGACGAGCCGTCCCCACCAGAAGCTCAGCCCGAAGAGCTTTACACCGAGCGCGGAAATGAGGTAGTAGGCCGGCTCGTAGCTCGCGATGATGTACGGCGGCCGGTCGACCGGGGGGTACATCGGGTTGCCGCGCGCCATCTCCGCGGCGATCTGAAGGATCGGCCCCTCGCCGTAGTCGAGCTGGTAGGGGAAAGAGATGGCTTGGTAGGCGTGAAGGAAGAAGATCACGACCTGGAGCGCGACGACGGCGCCGAGGATCGCGCTGATCACGGGCATGAGAGACATGCCCTGCTTGTGCTCACCAACTTCCGACCTGGCGGCGCTTTTCTGCCTCATCAGCAGGCGCGCGGCAGCACGCGGACGCGCCTCCCCTCAATCCTCAGGCGTCCCTCAGCGAAGAGCTGAATCGCCTCCGCGTAGAGGTCGTGCTCATGTGGCAGGATGCGCGCCGCGAGCGTCTCCGGTGCGTCGTCCTCTTCCACCGGCACCGGCCGCTGGAGGATGATCGGACCTGCATCCGTCTCCAGCCAGACGAAGTGCACCGTGCACCCCGAGATCTTGCAGCCATGGTCGAGCACGGCCTGGTGCACGTTGTGGCCATACATGCCCTTGCCACCAAAGGAAGGAAGCAGCGCCGGGTGGATGTTCATCATCCGGCCGGCGAACGGGTCGACCAACTCCGGCGTCATGATGCGCAGGTAGCCAGCCAAGCAGACGAGCTCGACACCGTGCTGCTCCAGTCGCTCCCGCACCGCCGTGTCGAACGCCTCGCGCGTCGGGAAGCGCACCTTATCGTGGCGGCTCAGCCAGTGCTCGGGTATGCCGGCGCTGCGCGCCCGCTCCAGCGCGCCGCACTGCACATCGCTGATCACCACCACCACCTCGCCGTCGATCCGGCCGCACCGGCAGTTGTCGATGATCGATTGGAGATTCGTCCCCCCGCCTGACGCCAACACCCCAATCCGGAGCCTGCCGGCCATCTGAGCCTCCCGTCGCACGGTAGGGCAGTCCGTCTAACCCCGAGCGCAGTCGAGGGGCGGCCTGCCGCTGTTCTGCCGTGCTTCGTAGGGCAGGAGCTTGCCTCCTGCCCTCGCCCTCCAACATCCTCGCACCGTAGCTGACTCACTCGCCCCCGCGCCCGCTCTTGCCCGCCATCTCCAACTCCTTCCGCGCGCCGGCGAGGACGCGCTCGATCTCGCGATCGGCCTCCTCCGGCAGCGGCTCCGGCTGGTGCTCCCGCAGCAGCCGCTCCTTCTCCTCCCGGCCGCGCTGGGCCATCGTCTTCGCGCCGCCACTCAGCCACGCGTCATAGAACTGCCGGTCCAGCAGCTTCGGGAACCACAGCTCTTTGCGGAAGTGTAAGGCGGTGTGCTCCTGATCCATAAAGGTGCCGCCCGGTCCCACCTCCTCGATCACGCCGAGACCGATGGCGTCATCGGTGAACTCGATGCCGCCCATGATCCGTTCGACATACCCGATCAGCTCATGCTGTATCATCAGCATATCCAGGGAAGATGCCTGATCCATCCCGCAGATCCCCAGGTGCCCGAAGATGTCCGCCCCCGCCAGCGCGCCGCAGATGAGCGTGATCCCGGCCTCCATGCCGGCCTGCGCGTCAGGAGCCTTGCTGTCGGTCAGCCCGACATTGATGTACACCGGCAGCTTGTAGTGCTTGCCCATCTGCGTCATCGCCACCGCCATGAGCGCCTGCTCGGGGCCGGCGAAGATCATCTGGGTGGTCCGCATATCGAACGCGTGCGGGATGCCGCCATAGCACACCGGAACACCGGGGCTGATGAGCTGGGTGATGCACACCCCCGCCAGGATCTCTGCGTTCTCCTGGACAAGCGTGCCGCTCAGGGTTCCTGGAGCCGACATGCCGGTCTGAGCCATCGGTCCGATGGGAACCGGAAGGTTCAGGCGCGCCGTCTCATACAGCGCGTCGACGCCGTGGAACGGGAACCGCAGCGGGCTGATCGGCTCGAGGAACGGATAGCTCAGCGGGTACTCGCGCGCCTTCGCCTCGCTCCCGGCCACCGCGATCATGATCTCGACCATGAACCGCGAGACGGTGCGGTTGTGGAACCACAGCGCCAACGGCTTGGTGGTGTTGCGCAGCATCTCCGCCATCGCCGCGGCCGCGCCGTACTCGGGGGACAGCTCGTGCGGGTCGGACATCGCCCCGGCAATGGTCAGATTGGGCAGCGCGTCGGCAAGCCTCGCCGCAGTCCCAGCGTCCTTCACTGTGGCATAGCGGCGCTCCCCGGTCTGGTCGTCAATCCAGAGCGCCTCGCCCGCAATGGAGTTGTAGTTGCGCTTGCGCTTCCCAAAGAGGGCCCGCTTGCTGCGGTCGCGTCCATAGATCGTGAACGACTTGCCCGCCTGGGCGAGGCTGTTCTCGACGAGCGCCTCCGGAATGCGCACGCGGCCGCTCGCTTCATCGACCGATGCGCCCGCCTCGCGGAAGCGCCGCTGCACATCCGGGTGCGGCACGTGCACCCCGACCTTCTCCAGGATCCACAGCGAAGCATCGTGCAGCTTCGCGATCTGCTTGTTCGCCAACACCGCGAGTTCCATGTGATCCTCCGATCGTTAGAGGGTAGGGGCGAACGGTTCACCCCGAGCTGAGCCGAAGCGCGGCGCGCCGTTACCTATGCCAGTTCCTTCGCCGCCCGCTCATAGATGCGATCGAGCTCACGAGAGAGATCCTCCGGCAGCGCATAGTCGTGCTTCGCCACCAGCTCGCGCACACGCGCTTTTGCGCGGTCGCGCAGATCGGGACAACCAGCGCCCATCCACCCCGCGAGCGACCGCCGCTCGAACAGCTTCGGCAGCCAGTAGACATCCCGGTACGTCGACAGCGTCGAGTCGAGTGTGGTGAAACCGCTCTTCAGCCCCGCTCCCACCTCGGCGGCCGCGGCGGCCGGATCGCAGTCGCCATCGATCCCGCCGGCCAGCCGCTCGACGTGATCGCGCACCTCGCAGTCGAACACAAGCTGCTCGCCGCTGAAGACCTCATCGAGCGACAGCGTTCCACCACCCTCGAGGTCGGACGCGCCCAGCAGCGCCGCCGCGACCGCGCCGGCGATCTTCTCCGCCGCCGCCTGCGGCCCGGGCAGCTTCGCCTGCGTGCGAAGGGAGCTCCAACTTCCGCCCGCGCCAACCGCGTGCCCGTGAAAGAAGGCATTCACCTCCTCCCCCGCCCAGCGAAAAAGCTGGTGCTCGGGCCCGCCGAAGCTCATCGCCATCCCTCGTAGGTCGAAGGCCATCGCCCCGACACCCCAGCTCACCCTCAGGCCCGTGATCGCTCGCAGCACGATCGCAGCACCGGCGACCTCGGCGATGCCAAGCGCGAAAGCGTCCGCAATCCGGATCGCCGTCGACCCCCCGACCGACGGCATATTGCCTGCGTGCACCGAGTCAAGCCGATCGCGGAACCGCATGACACACTCCAGCGATTCCGCGCCCATAGTAAGAGGGCTGACGACGTAGACGGGCAGCGAGCGAATCGGATCGCCGAGCGCCTCCGCCATCTCCATCACATACGGCATCGGCTCCTCCCACCGGGCGTCGATGGGATGGCGGCCGTGCCGGGAGTAGCGCGCCCCGATTATGTACTGCATCAACGGCTGGAGCAGACCCGGCACATCTCCCGGTGTGCCCGGGGCGGCCCCGACGACGTGCTCATCGGAGAGAGCGTCGACCAGCTTCGTCGCCTCGATCAGGCGCTCGGTCGTGAATGGCACGACCGTGTCAGTCTCGAGATCGTGGACGTGCGTGGCGTACTGGCAGGTGAAGACGCGGAACTGGCGGACCGGCTCCTCGGTGTCTGTGGCCTCCGCCCGGCCGGCGGCGTGACTCTCATCGAGGAAGCGGTCGATCACCTGCCGGTCGAAGCAGACCCGGGCGCCCTCGACGCGCAGGCCCGCGCGCTTTGCCTCCTCCAGCGCGCCCGGATGGAGCACGCGCAGGCCATGCTCGGCCAGAATGCCGACAGCCGCCTGCCGGATGCACTCGAGTTGATCTTCGCCAAACAGCTTCGGCCGGACCAGAGAGAGTGGTTTGCCCATTATCGAACCCGGGCGCGGCTCAGCGCCACCGCTCCTATGTAGCCTTTCTCTTGAAAAGCGGCAAGTGTTCCGCGTGCGCTGCCAAGAGCTCGTCCGCGAGCTCCTCGGCCATGTCGATGCTGGTCACCGCGCCATCCAGGATCAGCGCCTGCACGAACTTCTGCCGGCTGCCCTCCAGCGCGGCCTCGACGACCGTCTCGACCCAGGCGAGGCGCGTCGCCAACGTCCCTGCGATCCCGGAGGGAAGCGCCGGCTGCGCGATGGGTCGGAGACCGCCGGCATCAGCAACGGCCGGGCCCTCCAGGATCGCGTCGCGCGGCAGGTTCGGAACGTAACCACGATTGCGCAGGTTGGCGGAGTACACGCGGCCGGCATCCGTACGGATGCTGTCGATGATGTCGATGACCTGCTCGTGTTCCCCGCTCGTTCGATCGAAGTAATCGGCCGGGAGCGGATCCTTCGACAGGGCGATCTCGCGCATCTCCGCGAAGCCCCGGTCGCCCCCTGCAATGGTCCGCTCGAAGCTGTAGCTGTCGACACCGAGCGTCCGGCCATAGTAGCTGACCTTCCCCGGGAACAGCCACGGGAAGAACTCGGTGACGTGCCGGTCGCGGCAGGCCGGGTAGGCGTTGAACCGCTGCAGCAACTGCCAGCTGAAGGGGTTCAGGTCATCGCCCGCCGCCTCTCCCGCTTCGGGGAAATGCGCGCCAAGTGCCTCCGTGTGCGAGAGCTTGGCGAGTTCTTGGGCCGCCACCTGCTGCAGGCGCGGCAGGGCGTCTTGGCCGTCCACTCGCACCTCGACGAACCAGGTGAGGTGATTCACGCCTACCGCGGTATATCTGAGGCGCTTGCGCTGGACGCCCAAAACGCTGGCCAGCCAGTCGCCGACGTGGAAGACGCCATGGCAGAGGCCGACGACGTTCGCGCCGGTGGCCTTACGGATGGCGCGGCAGACGGGCGGCATCGGGTTCCCGTAGTTGAAGAAGAGCGCATCCGGCGCGAGGTCCAGCACGTCCTTGGCGATATCCACCATTGCCGGGATCATGCGCAGCGCCCGCGAGGTCCCGCCCGGCATGACACTATCCCCGACGGGCTGATAGATGCCGTACTTGCGGGGGATGAAGACGTCCTGCTCCCAGGCCCGCCGGCCACCCACTCCGACTGTGCAGATGACCGCGGTCGCGCCAGGAAGCACGTCTCGTCGATCCGTGCTCGCCTGAAGACGACCGGAGGCGCCCTTCGCCTCGATCATCTTCTTCGCCAGACCCTCGGCCACCGCAAGTGCGTCCGCGCTCGTATCCACCAGCGCGAGGTCCACTCCCTCGCCAAGTCTCACGATGTCGGACACCAGGCCGCGGGTGAAACTCGCGCTCCCAGCGCCGATCAACACCAGCTTCTCTCGCATAGGCTGACTCCTTCTGGTCACGCGCCCGTGTACGTCTTCACTCGATCCGGATTCGCGCGTACCCCATCATGTCCTCGCCGCCGGCGCGGCTGCCATACACCTCTAGCAGATTCGAGGGCGCGCAGCCGGCGCGCCACGTCGTCGTGAAGAACCGCGTGAGCGGCTGCTGCAGGTTCACCTTCACGGACTCCGTCTGGCTGCCATCCGGCTTGATCTCCAGCAGCCGGTTCTCGGAGAACCGCTCACCATCGGCGCGGTCGCCGGAGGCGTAGTAGAACACGAGCAGCCGGCCATCTGCCGTCACATGGAAGCGCGCGTCTCCAACCACCGGTCCGTCCCCATCCTCGGTGGCGAGAACGAGCGCCCGTTTCGTCTCGACCTTCCCGTTGCGCACGACCGCATACATCAAGGCCTGGCTCTGCTTCTCGCCGGGAAAGAACTTCTCGCGCAGCTTCTCGTTGATCGCCCGCTCCGTCCAAAGCAGATGGACCGCGCCATCCGGCCCGACCCACAGGTCGCACGGATATATCCAGCCGCAGGTCTTATCCCTGCTCGACACCTCGATCCAGTCGTGGAACGCGCCCGACGTGACGTCATCGCTCCAGGTGAAGAACAGCCGTCGGAAGTCGTAGTCCCAGTCCCGGCCCGTGATCTGTTTCTTATACTCACGCCACTGCGGATACGGCTCGACGATGTCGCTGACCCCGCAGAAGTATGCCTTGTGATCTTTGATCGCGACGGTCGGGTAGCACACGCGGATCGGCTGTGGCTCGGGGTACTCCGCACCCCAAGGCCACTTCAACTGGCCGTGCGCCGACCATTCGCCCCGGGCATCGCGGAAGCTCCACTCGGCATGGGTGTACCCCACATTCTGGAACAGGATCAGCTCCTTCCGCTGCCCGTCAGCGGCGAAGCTCCGATAGGAGTGCTCGGTGAACTCAGGCTGGCCGCCCCAGGCCGGAAGCAGCGTCTGGTATGGCTCCTTCGGCCGTTCCGCCGAGAAGGCAAGCACCTCCGGCCGCGCCGGACCCTTGTATTGATCGGGCGGGGTGATCGTTGGGTTGTCCGACAGGAACATCGTCCCGTCCGGGAAGCAGGTCAGCGGGCACGGCTCGCGCGTCCGCCCGGGCCCCTTCGCGATGGTCTCCCACCCCTGCGCACCTCGCTCGAACAACAGCCAGCGGACATTGTTCAGCGGCTTCGCATCCGGTATCACCTCCTCGCCGCTGATGAAGACGTGGTCGCCCACGCGCACGATGCAACTCGACCCGTGACACCAGGTGGGGCCAGACCCGTTCTCAGGCGCGGTGAAGGAGTAGACGTTCTCCTCGGCCTCGACCACAGGGATGAGATCAGCCGCATGGGCGGACCCACCGGAGACCGCGGCGAGCCAGCCGACGGCGATGGCTCCGATGATGACTGCCGGCATAGGATCAAACACCTGGGACTCCTCTCTCCGATCGCGCGGCGCAACCAGGCTACACTTGCTCTTTCAGCAGGACGGAGCCCGGCCCCTCCCGAAGTTCCGCGAAGGATGTGTACTGAGGCGGCCGATCATCGTCGTGAGGCCGCCAATGAGGTGGTACATGGCAGGTGTCAACGCCGGCGAGCTGACAGTATCAATCAAGCGATTGGCTAAGGATCACGGCGCGGTGCTGGTGGGAGTGGCGCCCGTGGAGCGGTTCGACCCCATGCCTCCACTGTTCGACGCCGCGCCGCGAGGGCAGCATCCTCGGGACTTCCTGCCGGAGGCGCGCTCCGTCATCTCCATCGCCCAGCCTATACTGAACCCGGTCATGGACGCGCCCGCGATGCTGGCCGATCGCCAGCTCGAGCTGGTGCCCGAACACGCGAAGCACGAATACCTTGAGGACCTCTACGACCGCGTCGGCCACGCGGTCCAGGACCACATGCTCGAGTTCATCGCGCAGATCATCGGCCAGCGCCTGCTCGCCCACGGCTTCGACGCGATGATCTTCCCGACGACCGGGCTTCATCCGCACGTGTCGGGCATGAGCGATGTGGAGATATGGGAGAAGCACTCGCCCTTCCGGTACACCTCCGGCCCATTCTCCCACCGCCATGCGGCCACCCGGGCCGGGCTCGGCGAGTTCGGCTACAACAACCTGGTGCTGACCCGTGAATTCGGGCCCCGCCAGCGGTTCAACTCGATCGTCACGGAGGCCGAACTCGTCCCCGATCTCCTCATCACCGAGCCGATTTGCCTGCGGGACTCGTGCCGGCTCTGCCTGAACGCCTGCATCATGAGTTGCATCACCCTCCGGGACGATCCGTCGGTGAGGGACTACCGCTCTCTGGAGAGCGACGACAGGGCGCGCATCTTCATCGACACCCCGGCCCGGACTGACCCTACCCTCTGCCGGCGGCGCCGCGAGGGGCGGCCCGACTCGCCTGTCCGTGGCGACTGCCTCCGCGGCTGCCCTGTTCCCCGCAGGCCGAAGCACCTGACGAAGAGGCTCGACGCCATCTACCAGGACTGGGAGCGGGGCCGGACCTAGCGCCGGCCCGACGCCCAGAGACCCCGTCGGCCTGCTGGCTGCGCACTGTCAGCGGCCACACAACGCCACTTGACACATCTTATCGCCCCAGCTATGATTTGTCTACAATATCCGTGGGGAATCTAGGTAAAGGACTGCTCAACCCGGAAAGAGAGCCTTTCATGAACTACGCAACTGATGCAACGAAGCTGATCGGCCGCACCCCTCTGGTGAAGCTCAACCGCATAGTGGACAGTTCAGATGCGACCGTGCTCGCCAAGCTCGAAATGTACAACCCTGCAAACAGCGTCAAGGACCGGATCGGGGTGGCGATGATCGAGGCGGCCGAGCAGTCCGGCAAGATCAACCCTGACACCATCCTGCTCGAGCCCACCAGCGGCAACACCGGCATCGCGCTCGCCTGGGTGGCGGCCGCGCGCGGGTACAGGCTGGTCCTCGTGATGCCCGAGTCGATGAGCCTGGAGCGCCGCCAGGTGCTCAAGATCCTGGGCGCGGAGTTGGTCCTGACGCCGTCAGCCGAGGGCATGCCCGGAGCAGTGCGCATCGCAAAGGAGATGGCCGCGTCGGACCCGCGCTACCTCCTCCTTCAGCAGTTCGAGAATGTCGCCAATCCGGCGATCCACCGGCTGACGACCGCTCACGAGGTGTGGCGTGACACCGACGGGCTACTGGACATCTTCGTCTCCGGAGTTGGCACAGGCGGCACCATCACGGGCGTGGGCGAGGTGGTCAAGGAGTGGAAACCCTCTGTCCGGCTTGTCGCGGTCGAGCCGGCCGCCTCCCCTGTCCTGTCCGGCGGCCAGAAGGGTCCACATCCCATCCAGGGCATCGGCGCGGGGTTCATCCCGGAGGTGCTCCGAACCGAGCTCCTGGACGAGATCATCGCTGTGCCAACCGACGAGGCCATCAAGATGACCTTCCGGCTGGCCCGGGAGGAAGGGCTGTTCGTGGGCATCTCGTCCGGAGCCGCCGCCTGGGCCGCGGCCCACCTCGCCCAACGGCCGGAAAACGCCGGAAAGATCATCGTCGTCGTCTTCCCCGACAGCGGAGACCGGTACCTGTCGACCCAGGCGTTCCAGGCGGTGCTGAGCGAAAGCTGACCGAGCTGCCACTCCCGGCGGGTGCGCTGTTCGGGCGCGGGCCGGCGTCGCTTCGGGGACACACTTTGGACCTTGACCGGTCGGGCTGGAGGCGGTAGACTGGGTACACTAGCAACCAGGTAGGGAAATTCAGGAATGATGAAGCTTTCGACCAAGGCCCGATACGCGCTGCGTGCAATGGTGGAGCTTGCCTGCCGTGAGGGCAAGGGACCGATTCAGCTCCGTGAGATCGCCAAGGCGCAGGCGCTGTCGCCGAAATATCTGGAGCAGCTCACGATCTCCCTGCGCAACGCGGGGTTGATCCGCAGCGAGCGCGGCCCGAACGGCGGCTACTGGTTGTCCAGGCCGGCGGGTCAGATCACCGCGCTCGATGTCGTCAGCGCCGCCGAGGGGCCTGTGACCTTGGTGGAGTGCATCGCCCAGTCAAGTGTCTGCGAGCGGAGCGCCGCCTGCGCCGCGCGCAGGCTCTGGACCAAGGTCAGTTCGGCGATCAGCGACACCCTCGCCGAGGTCACGCTGGCCGATCTGCGTGAGGAGCAGATGGCGGCGAACTCGTCGCAGGCATTCTGCTATCAGATCTGAGCGCCGGCACCGGCGCGGGAGATCCCCATGGAGCAGGTCTACTTCGATCACGCCGCCACCACCCCGCCTCGCGGAGAGGTGGTGGAAGCGATGCTCCCCTATCTCCGCGAGAGGTGGGGAAACCCCTCGAGCTTGCATCGCACGGGCAACCGGGCGCTCGAGGGCATGGAGCGAGCGCGGGAGCACCTGGCAGCTCTGATCGGCGCGCAGCCCGACGAGATCGTGTTCACCGGCAGCGGCACGGAGGCCGACAACCACGCGCTCGTCGGCGTCTGGGCCGCTCACCGCGATCGTAAGAACCACATCATCACCTCGACGATCGAGCACCATGCCATCACACATACCGTTACCTTTCTCGAGGGCCTGGGCGCGAAGGTTACCCATGTCCCGGTGGACGGCGCGGGCCTCGTCGACCCGGAGGCAGTCCGCACTGCGATCACCCACCAGACCGCGCTGGTCTCGATCATGCATGCCAACAACGAGGTGGGCACGATCCAGCCTATCGCCGAGATCGGCGCTGTCTGCCGCGAGCGCGGGGTGCTGTTCCATACCGATGCCGTCCAGACCGTCGGACATGTGCCCATTGATGTGAGCGGCCTCAATATCGACCTGCTCTCATTGTCCGCGCATAAGCTCTATGGCCCAAAGGGCGTGGGGGCGCTCTACATGCGAAAGAGCGCCAAGCTCACTTCCTTCATCCACGGAGGCGGCCAGGAGTTGGGGAGAAGGGCGAGCACCGAGAACGTGGCGAGCATCGTCGCGCTGGGCGAGGCGGCCCGGCTGGCTCGGCAGGACATGGCCGCGGAGAGCGCGCATGTCGCTGCCCTGCGAGACACCCTCCTGCGCGAGGTGCAGGCACGCATTCCGAACGTCCACCCGACCGGGCACCAGAGCAAGCGCTTGCCGAATAACGCGAGCTTCTGCGTTGCAGGTGTGGAGGGGGAGGCGTTGGTGCTGGACCTCGACACCGCGGGCTTCGCGGTTTCGTCCGGCTCCGCTTGCACTTCCGGCGCGCTGGAGCCATCTCACGTTCTGCTGGCGCTGGGCATCCCGCCGGAGATCGCTCGCGGCTCGTTGCGAGTGAGCTTCGGGCGGAGCAACACCGCCGAGGAGGTCGAGCGCTTTCTTGCAGTGTTCCCGGGCATCGTCGAGAGGCTGAGGGACCTCTCACCTGTCGCCGCCTGCTAAACATCCTCGCGATCAAGCTTGAAAGACATGGAAGCAGCCATTTCTCTGCAGACGAGCAAGATGGCGGCGGGTGACGGCCTCCCGCTCCGCCAGGGAGTCGTGGTAGCAGTTGTGCAGCACTGC
>Ga0315288_10004483_pt1 | contig 17787 bp, 16 predicted proteins | sample YL17G11_20_MG_FD_203454 | JGI IMG/M metagenome (GOLD analysis project Ga0315288, IMG submission 203454) | Sediment microbial communities from Yellowstone Lake, YNP, Wyoming, USA - YL17G11_20 | ecosystem: Environmental > Aquatic > Freshwater > Lake > Sediment | place: USA: Wyoming | collected... | reverse complement strand
GACAAACACGCTCAATGCGCCGTGGCTCCGGGCCTGCGATTTATCTTTGGAGAACCCCGGCAACCCGCGGTGGGTGGGAATCGGGGTGCTAACCCACAACGGGACTCCGGCAATGGATTTTGGACTACCCGGAGGGGATATGTATCCAAACAATGGCCAGTTTAGCGGTAGCCTTGCCGACATCCGGATCTACAACCGCGTCCTGAGCCCCGCGGAGGTCTCCGCGGTTTACTCAGGGTCACAGGTCCAGGGAAACAGGCCTCCTCCGCCAAGTAATCTTCATGTTGTGGGCCTGTAGTCCGGCGATGTCGCAACCTGGACCGTGACCGGCCGACGCCGGTTCTTTTTTCAAAATGTCTTCCGGGAAACACTCCAGGCTAATTTGTTGATTGGCGCCTGGAGAAGATTGTCGTATGGCGGATTCCAGAAACAAGGTTGTCTCGATTCTGCTCCTTTTTCTCATCTTGGCCCTTCCCGTCGCCTTTATGTGGCAAGGGCTGGATGTGACGGACACGGGCTACTATCTGGTGAATTGCCAGCAGTTTTTCAATGCGTATCCCGGTGATTTCGGGGATGCGCAATGTACGGCCTACTGGCTAACACATTTCATTGGAGCGTGTTGGTACAAGGCAACTGGCGAATGCGGGGTGATCGGGTTTCGAGTATTGTACGTATTGCTCAATTATTGCACGCTCGGCCTGGGGTATCTTGCCCTGCGAGGATTTGGGCGCGAGCGGGTTTTGTTGGGCCTGCTGTCAGCGGGATCGCTTTGTATCGGAAAGGGAGTTTATATTCCCTCTTACAACCAGGTAACAGCGCTAATTTTTGCCGGCAGCGCCGTGGCTCTCTACTACGGGCTGGTCCGTCGCAGTAGTGTCCTCGTCGTTCTCGGAGGATTCATTGCCGGCGTCTCCGTGTTTGCTCGCATCGTGAATCTCCCCATTGTGCTGCTCGCGGCTGGAGTGTGGTATTACCAGTATATCAGCACCCCGCATTCTCAGCGGCGTTGCTCAAGCTCTCTCAAACGGTCGGCGCCAGACGTGCTGAGATTTGTGCTGGGCTTTGCCTGCGGGCTCCTGGTGATTCTTCTTCTCATCGCTGCGCTGGGACATTTCGGGGCATTTCGGCAAATGCTGGTCGGCCTGTTCGGGATAGCCTCCGACGCCAAAACCGGGTACAGCCCGGTCCACCTTTTGAAGGCATTCCTATGGGATTACTTCTATACCGGCGCCTGCGCGGTCTGTTTCGTTGTGATCGTGCTGCTCGTCGGTTCAGCGGCGGCGAAGATGACCCGCTCGGCGCAGAGGGGAATCTGGGCGACTGTATGCGCCGGTGGCGTGATGTTCTTGCTGCTCAAATGGCCGGATTTGAACGTTTGGGCGATCCCGGCGATGCTATACGTAGTGCTTCTGGCTGCGGCTTGCGGGGTTCTTGGTAGCAAGGCAGAACTCAGGTTGCTTTGCGTCCTGGCTGGAATTGTTCTTTTCGTCATTCCATTGGGGTCTGCGGACGGGATGAATAATAGCGTGTACGGCATGTACTTGGCTCTTCCGACGGCCTTAATTGCGCTGATGACGGCTGGAGGCGACCCAAGAGCCCGTGAATCGAGTGGCCTCTCGCCCGCGGTGAGGAGCGAAGGAACCTCCTTGCTCGATTGGGCGAAGGGCGGGTTGACGACGAAACTGGATATGGGTGCGGTCGTCTGGCTTTGTGCTTTCTCCATCATCAGTTTTTCGTTGGTCTATCGTCTCGGTTTCACATACAGGGATTCGCCTGACCGAAGCGCTATGAATGCCACTGTGAACCACCCCAAGCTCCGAGCGGTGTTTACGACTCGCAGTCGTGCGCGTGCCTTGGAGGAACTCTTAACTCAGCTTCAGCCGCTCGTTCGGAAAGACGACTACCTCCTCGAGCATATGCAGATTCCCCTGGTCTACTTTCTGACAGAATCCAGACCCTACTTGTATACGAGTTGGGCAAACTTATATCAGCCGTCCGAATTTGAGCGGGCCATGAAAAGAGCACTCGCCACCCGGGCCTCGTTGCCTGTCTGTGTCAAAACCAAAGTCGATACCTGCCACCCGAAATGGCCCGACGAGACGTACCCTCTTCTCCAATCATACCGCTTTGCATCAAACCGCCGTACCGTTGAGTCATTCCTGCAAACTCGTCACTATCAAAAACGCTGGGAGAACAATGCGTTCGAGATCTGGACTCCAGCGGCCAGCAAGTAACCGCGCCCCATTACCCTGCATCCGGCTACATGATACCGCCGTCCGGGCGTGAGCTCGTTGAGCTGGCACTAAGGAGCAGACAAAACGTGCTGGCCATCGCCTCTGGGGGGCGAAGAATAGCTTATCTCATGCTGCCAAACATGCTTTTAATCGAGCTGATCGCTGCACAGTAGGCCGAGGCAGCCAGGCACTGGTCTTGGTTGAGCACGGTTAAATACAGGCAGAAAGAGAGGGATGTGAGTCTATGAATGTCGAAAACTCTGAAACGCAAACCACAGGTGGTCCATTAGTCTCGTCAAGTACAGACGGAGTGACAGGCCCAAAGAACGAAAAACGGAGGCAAGATATGAGTATCAGTGTGCACGACTGCACACTAATCGAGTTGAAGAAAATTACTGACCCGCGGGGTAACCTTACCTTCATAGAAGGCGGCCGGCACATTCCCTTCCACATCAAGCGAGTGTTTTACCTCTACGATGTTCCTGGAGGTGCCGACCGTGCTGGACATGCGCTCAAGGCCTGCCACCAGTTCCTCATTGCGATGTCTGGAAGCTTCGATGTCATCGTCTACGATGGTAAAGAAAAGCAGCGGTTTCACATGAACCGATCGTATCACGGTCTGCATCTTCCGCCGATGATTTGGCGTGAAATGGACAACTTTTCGTCCGGATCTGTTTGCCTGGTATTGGCATCGGAATGCTATGACGAAAACGACTATTATCGCAAATATCCCGAATTTTTGCTCGCGGTGGGAGGTGCCAGTTCGTGAAAGTGCATATTATGGACGAACTCCAGTTTGTTCTGTATGATTCTTGTTTCCTCGAGCTCTCCTGGCAGTGGCTTAACGATCCGGAGCTCAAGGAACTTACGCTGACGCCGGACTTTACCCGAGAAGAACAAGCTGCTTGGTTCGCGTCGTTGCGTGGGCGCGCGGATTATGCGATCTGGGGAGTTCTCTGTGACCTGGTGCCGATTGGCGCAGTCGGTCTCAAGCATATCACAGCCCTGGAGGCGGAATACTGGGGCTACCTTGGTGAAAAGCGCTACTGGGGCCGAGGCTTGGGAGGCCAAATGGTCAGGTTCGCCCTAGAAGAAGCCAGAAGACGGCAATTGCAGAGCCTGTATCTCAAGGTCGGGGCGGCAAACACGCGTGCCATCGCGTTGTACCGGCGGCACGGTTTTAACAGCACGGAGTCGCGCGAAGGGGTCCCGACGATGTCCAGGCCGCTATCGGAAGTATCCGCTCTTTAGGATGCGAGGGGATGCTCGCTGGTTGGGTTTCACAAAAAGCACACGTATGGTCCTATCCGAGTTTACGGCAGAAGGTTATCGAAATCTGGTGCAGGATTACACGGTTGGCTTTGAAACGGTCGACTTCAACCTGTTAAATGCTCAGAAGTGCCAGAAGGTTCTATTTCTGGTTTTCGACGACGCAAATACAATTCGCTTCGGATTAATCGGCGGGATATTCGCCGACGGAAGACTTAAAATACCATTTTCCGCTCCCTACTCGCTATTGACTGAGGTCAGGAAACGCAACAAAGTGCTTGACTACCAGGAGGCTGTCAAATCGCTCATTGAGCATTGCGGAAAGAGAGGGGATGTAAAACGAATCAGTTTTACTCTCCCGCCCCAAGTTTATCATCCGACCATGGTCTCGACGCTGGAGAACTCACTGTTCGTCTGCGGTTTTAAGGTCGAGAAAGTTGACTTGAATTATCATTTTGAACTCAACGAGTTCGACGACCGATACGAGTTTCAGATTGATATCAAAGCAAGGCAGAAATTGAGATCCGCCCTGAAACAGGGTTTGGTGTTTGAGAGGACTGATGGTCCAGGTGTTCAGGAGGTTTACGAAATTATCAAGAACAACCGAGAGACAAAGGGTTACCCCTTGCATCTGTCGCTGGAGGACGTCCTACATACGGCCAAAATCATCAAGGCCGATTACTTTATGGTGAGGGATAGCGTGGGCGGGGGCGTTGCCGCAGCGTTCGTTTTGCACGTGGCCCGAGGTATTGTTCAGGTTATCTATTGGGGAAACACCGCAGGCAGCGATCATTTGAAGCCCATGAACTTTCTGGCCTACAAGGTGTTGGAGTACTACAAGGCGAGTGGCATCAAAATCCTGGATATCGGGCCGGCCACTGACAATAGCATGCCGAATTACGGCCTGTGCGATTTCAAGCAAGGAATCGGCTGTGTGACCAATAGCAAATATTCGTTCGAATACGTCTATAACCTATGATCTGGAAGAAAAACTGCTTGATCTATAAACCCGAGCGCGAGGCGGCTTGGTGGCGCTCGCACGCCATGGCTCCGGCGGCCCTATTATACAATGAGCAAACCATCAGAGTCTTCATGGGGTGCTGGGACGAAAACGGGATAGCACGCATAGGGTATATTGATATTCAACTTGACGAGCCGAAGACGATATTGCGAGTCTCGGAGCAGCCGGTGCTGGATATAGGACGACCGGGGTGCTTTGATGATAATGGCGTTTTTCCGGGGCATGTGTACGAGCATCAGGGAATCGTTTATCTGTATTACACTGGTTTTCAGAAACTCGACAGGATACCATTCACCAACTTTTGTGGGTTGGCCATCAGCAAGGATGGCGGAGATACGTTTGTTCGCGTCAGTGAAGCCCCGGTGATGGATCGAAGCGATGAGGGGCTCTTTACGCGCGCAGGCACATCGATTGTTGTTGAAGATGGCATCTTCAGGTCTTGCTATTGTGCTGGCAGTTCGTGGGTGACGGTCGCGGGCAAGGCAAGACCGGTGTACGAAGTATATTATACTGAGTCTTCAAATGGCATTGACTTCGACCGACGGGGACGCTGCATCGTCAAGTGTGATTTATCAGTTGAACACGGTCTAGGCAGACCGCAACTCACTAAGATTGAGGACAGCTATTACGTGTTTTACACGAGGAGATTACTCGACTATCGATATCATATGGGGGTGGCGAAGTCGAGCAACCTGGTAGATTGGCAGAGAATGGACGATTTGTTAGCGCCCATTGCACATGGGGGTAAAGGGGATTTTGATGGTGATATGGTGTACTTTCCCTGTGTGCTCCAGTGCAAGAAGAAACTGCTCTTGTTCTACTCAGGCAACGGATATGGCAGAGGCGGTTTTGGGTATGCTGAGGCGTCGGTATAATGATGCGTAAAGTCAGCGATGGAACGTAACAAAGGCGAATGCATTCGAATCGTTCTCACTATGGGTTATGCTTGCCACACATGATCTGGCGCGAGATGGATAAGTGTTCTTCTGGAGCGGTGTGTCTGGCGCTGGCTTCGGGGCCTTATGACGAGAAAGACTACTACCGGGATTACTGCGAGTATCGGCAGGCCATGAAAGATCACAAAGGATGAGAGCCACGAGGCAGCTCCGCACGGGATCGCAGACGGTGGCGGTAACGGGGGGTCGAGAAAAACGTGAAGGTGGGTGAGCATTACACAGCGATCGCGGCCAAAGTAAGACGGTTAAGGAGGCGCGCCAGGGCGCGCACTGGCGACGACGTAGATTTCCGCAGCGATATCGGGGTATCGCTCGCCCAGACGCATGAAGACATCCAACATTGCTGGGGTCCAGGAGGCCTCAATCTGGCTGTTGGATAGCGGCTTGATCCAGTAGCCTCCAAAGACGTCGATTTGTAGTCCCGCCTGAGTGAAGCATTGGCGAAAAGACTCCGGGTTGAAAACCCGCCGGTGACCATGGTGGCGGTCGAGGTCATTGAGTTCATCTTCCCGTTGAATCAGCCCCATCAAAACGGCCGCCTGGCGGTGGAGGGACCGGCAGTTCGGCACCGCGGCCAGAACGCGACCTCCCGGCCGAAGCCAAGGGCTCAGTTGCCGGACAGTCGCCGCCGGATTTTCCACGTGCTCCAGAACATGCCCCAAGATGATATTGTCAAACTGTGCTGCGGGTTCGTACTCCTCAAAGAGCGCATGAACGACCGAAATCCCGGGGAAACGCCGATGCAGGTCATCGCAGAAGCATCGGGCTCCTTCGACCACCGTCAGCCTCTTGCCCAATCGAACCAGCCGTTCGGTCATCACACCCTCGGCCGGTCCCATCTCCAGGATGGAGTTGCCTTCAATGAAGCGAGCAAAGATTTCGAAGCTGTATCTGGAGGAAACGCCGCTTGGCCCCGCCGAGTACAGGGGATTGACGCTCATTTGATCCAGTGCTTTCTTTTCGAGATCAGAGTCCATAGTTGTTTTGGTCGTGTCGTTTCAGGTTCAAACAGGGAGCCCATGGATCCCGCGTGCCGTGGCCTGGGCCGCGCACACTACACCCAGGCTCTTCGAGAATTGGCGCTTCAATTCAGTGAGTTTCACCCAAGGCTAACATTCCCTGCAAGTGGAAAATCGATTGTTCACGGTGCTCCCAAGGCGGCTCCGTTTTCGGTGTGGAGTTGATCCGCAGACACCCTTCCTGCAAAAGCAGGCAAGGTATTCACGGCCCCGGAATTTTCCGTCGCGGGCGGCCGGCGAGGATTGGTTCAAGGTGGGGAAATACGACCGAACAGCAAACGAAGCCTGCCGAGCACACATCGATTCGGCCCCAAGGGCAACCGGTCCTGTTGACCGATTAACCCGCGTCATGATCCCCAGCGTGCCCTACATTCTCTTCGACTACGAAGCTGCTGCTGACATCGTTCGACTGGATGATGCCTGGAGGGCGCCGGCAACGTTCGCGTTTCTATCGCGCAAGAGTGGAGTGCCCACGGAATGGGTAGAGGAAAAACTTGCGGGCTTGCCGGAGGAATATCAAGAGGGACACTTCATCCTGCTCACGTCGGGCAGCACCGGGCGACCCAAGCTGGTCGTGGGCCGGCGCGACCGGGCGGAGCGTCTGGCTGGGGTCATCCACCAGTTGCAGGAGAACGATCCGGTTCGCGAAACCTTGCTTGCCCTGCCCTTGACGTATTGCTACGCCTTTGTCAACCAGTGGCTTTGGGCGCGTCGGCATTCGCGTCAACTGAAGTGCACGCCTGGCCTGGCGCAGCCGGATCATCTCGAGCAAGCCTTGGCCGCAGCCGAGGATGCCATGATTTGTTTGGTGGGCGCCCAGGTACCGATGCTGGTGCAATACTACGAAGGCAGTGTGTTTCCCGGTGTCATTCGCGTCCACTTTGCGGGGGGACGCTTTCCCCAAGAGCGCCTCGGTGACATGCGGCGGCTTTTCCCTCGGGCCACCATCTTCAACAACTACGGCTGCGCCGAAGCCATGCCGCGGTTGACCCTGCGTCGTGCTGAAGCCGCATCGACAGCGCATCACATTGGCTGGCCGCTGCCTGGCGTGGAGATGAAGGCAGACCCGGATGGGCGTCTGCTTTTCCGCAGCGCCTGGGGAGCGGTGGCGCTGATCGACGAGACAGCCCTTACTCGCTTGGACGAAACCGATTGGATCCCGACCGGCGATCTCGGCCTGCGCATGGATGACGGCCACTGGGAACTGTTGGGTCGCGAAGGCGAAATCTTCAAGCGCTACGGCGAGAAGATCTCGCTGCCGCAGGTCCTGGCCACGGTCCGCGCCGGCTGGCATGGCTTGGCGGAGTGCTACCGAGAAACCGACCGCGGCGGAGAAGCGGGCTACGTACTGGCGCTGTCGCCGCATGCCACCGACGCGGAGGTGCGAACCATTTTGAAAAACCTGAGCAACACACGTCCACGTGCCCACTGGCCGCTGCGTGTTGAGAGTCTGTCGGTCATGCCCCTCTTGGCGAACGGCAAGGTCAACCGCGAAGCTCTGCCCCACCAGCCCCTCGCTGTCGTGCACTGGACACAGTGGACCTGAAATGAGCAACCGAGCGAATCTGAAAAAGCTGTGGATGGACATCTTCCTGTTGTCGGAAGCAGATTTTCGCTGGGACATGAAGCGTGCCGATCTCATGACCTGGGACTCGCTGGCCGTCGTCTCCCTGGCCGTTGGCGCGCGGGAAATTTTCGGGTGCCAGTTGACTCCGGCCGAGGCCGCGAGCATCCAAGGCGTTCAGGATCTTGTCCTGATCCTGGAGACCAAGGGGATTGCCTTTCGTGAGTAACATCACCGATAGGCACCTTCATCGAGCAGCCGAAGACTGCCAGAGTGTTTGATTTCAGATGATCGCTGCCTGGCCCACTCTGGACAAATGTTTCCATCGGACTTTCCGGTGTGAGGTCGTTTAAATGGCGGCCTTTGCGAGTCTCAAGACTGAACAACTGAACCTATGCGCAACAGGAAGGATTTAACCAGTGACGCGACGCAGTTTAGGCAGCGCATCAGCCCGCGTGACTTCGACGTGCAGATGCAGCTCGTGAAAGAGCTCTTGGAGACCCCCATCCCCCGCGAGGAGTTGCTGACCCACCTCCCGTTGTTCCAGGACCGCCGCTGTCTTTCGCGAATCCTTTACCTGAACGAGATCTATCAGCGCATTATTTGCGTCCACGGGAACGTCTTCGAGTTTGGGGTGCGGTACGGCCCTAACCTGGCGCTGTTTGCAAGTCTGCGCGGCATTTACGAGCCGCTGAATGCCAATCGCAAGATAGTGGGTTTCGATACGTTCGAAGGATTCCCGGACGTGGACAAATCCCGCGATGCATCAGGGGCCAAGGTGGGAGGCTTCGCCGTTCCCGAGAAGTATGAACGATATCTGAGCAGGCTGCTCAGCCTGCATGAAGCGATGGGGCCGCTGGAACAATTGAAGCGGTTCGAGCTGGTGAAGGGGGATGTCACCCGCACGCTCCCGGCGTACCTGAAGCGGCACCCTGAGACACTGATTGCCTTCGCTCACTTTGATCTGGTTTTGTATCGGCCGACGAAATTCTGCCTGAAGGCGATCCAGCCATATCTGGTCAAGGGTGCCGTCGTCGCTTTCGATGAAATCAACATGGCGGAGTGTCAGGGTGAGACCATTGCCTTCAGGGAAGTGCTGGGCAGCGGGAACTTCCGGTTGATTCATTCTCCCTTCCGGGCCGTCGCCGCCTACTTGGTATATGAGTGAAGCCATTTCAGCGCCCGGCACGGGTTGTCAGATGATGCTCGGAGGTTTTGGATGGGGTGCAGGCCGATGCTTCGCAGATGCATGTGTTGAACTCCGGAGTCCCGGTCCAGCCTTCTGGCCGCGCGCAATGTGAACAACCGCATGGCTCAGGACAAGCCTCTGCGAGCGAAGAAGCCCCATGACGAGCATGGACGAGTCCTCCAGTGAGGCCCTGGAGGGCGCGACTGGCGATGGCGGTCGCTGCGTGACAGCGGGTTCAACGCTGTCGGCAAGTGTGTTCAAGCCCGACTTGGGAAACGCGCCGAAGGACGGTCAGGGCGCCCAGAAGAGCCGATTTCGCAGGTCTGAATGCGCTTCCGCTAACACAGAGAAGCGCACGAACTGCGAGGCCCCTCTTTTTCAGCGACTCGTTCTCTCAACCCGTGGTTCACAACATAAATGTAGAGAAGTTCGGCGTTCGCCTCAGGCCAGTCCGCCTTGAAGACGCGGAATTTATCGTGCGCCTGCGCAACAGTCCCCTTGCCGCGGGTAACATTGGCGACAGCGCGCCGGATAAAGCCTCCCAGGAGGCCTGGCTCCGGAGCTACTTCGAGAGGGCGAACGACCTGTACTTCATTGTCGAGAGAGTGCGGGATAGCCGGGCTGTGGGCACATGTGGCATCTACCATATTGAGCGGAATGTGGGTCAAGGCGGGCGGTGGCTCATTGAGCCCGGCGTGCCGGCGGCAGCGGCAAGTTGCTGGCTTTCGTTCCATACGTGTTTTGACATCCTGGGCTTGGAGGTCGTCCTCCGCCGTGCTGTGGAGTCCAACAAAGAGGTGATCTCCTTTCATCGGAGGATCAGAAACCCGTGCGTCGGATTGAGTGCCAACTCACAAGTGATCAACGGCAAAAGGATCCGCCTGGTAGAGTTCCGGACCACGAAGGCAGACTGGTTTGCCATCTCCACCGAGTTGGAGCATTACACTTGCATGGCAGAGGAGTTTCTGTGAAATCAATCAAACCAAACGATTCTTTCGGATCGAGCATTACTCCAGCGCGGTGAAGGCTTACCAAAGAGGCCATGTCAAAAGCAACCATTCCCGTTCAAGACCTGAAACGCCACTATAACTCAATGGCGGGAGATCTGAAGGGCGCCGCGCAGCGAGTCCTGGACAGCGGGTGGTACGTGCTGGGCCAGGAGGTGAAGGCATTCGAGAAGGAGTTCGCCGCTTACCTTGGCGCGCGTGAGTGCGTGAGCGTGGCCAACGGCACCGAGGCTCTCGAGCTGGCCTTGCGCGTTTTCCAGATCGGACCCGGTAATGAGGTTTGCACGGTGGCCAATGCCGGCATGTATTCCACGACAGCGATCCTGAATGCAGGGGCTACCCCGGTTTTCGTGGACGTTGAGGCCGACACCCTGACCATGAGCCCGAACGATCTGGCGGCCAGGATCACTGAACGGACGAAGGCCGTCATAGCCACGCACTTGTACGGATGCATGGCGGACCTGGATGGCATTTTGGCTGTCGCCCGTGCGAGAGGCCTGTCTGTCATCGAAGACTGCGCCCAGGCGCATGGCGCGAAGCGACAAGACAGGATGGCCGGAACATGGGGGGACATCGGGTGCTTCAGCTTTTATCCGACTAAGAACCTGGGGGCGCTGGGAGATGGAGGCGCGCTTTGCACGGATGATCAGGGAGTGGCCGAACGCTTGCGCGCTCTGCGCCAATATGGCTGGAGTTCGCGCTACCATTCTACCTTCCGCGGAGGGCGCAACAGCCGCCTGGATGAGCTGCAGGCCGCGTTCCTGCGCGTGAAGCTACCGATGCTGGATCGCTGGAACCAGAGGCGTCAGCAAATCGCCCGGCTTTACAATCAGGCATTTCGGGACACGCGGCTGATCCTGTCCAAGCTGGACGATGATTCCAACGTGGTCCACCTCTATGTGGTCCGTCTGCCGCAGCGCGATCAGTTTCGCCAACTGCTGACCGAGGCAGTGGTAGGCAGTGACGTTCACTATCCAGTCCCTGACTACTCCCAAGACTCAGTGCGTGAGCAACTCGGTGGTCACGAGCCGTTGCCCGAAACAGAAAGGGCTTGCTGCCAGGTAGTCACTCTGCCATGTTTCCCGGAATTGGCGGATAGCGAAGTGGATCAGGTTGTCAGCGCCGTGCGCGCTGTACTCAAGCGCCTCCCCGCATGAAAGAATTGGTCGAAAATCCTGCCCGAAAGCAGAGGCTTAGTATCGTGGTACCGGTTTACTTCAATGAAGAGAACCTTCCGGATACAGTCCCAACACTGCTGGGGCTCCGGGAAAAAATGCCGGAAGTGGATATTGACCTTGTCTTCGTTGATGATGGCTCGCGAGACAATTCGGTCGTTATCCTTCGCTCCTTTCAGGAGCAATGGCCGGACGCAATCACCATCGTCCGGCTTTCCAGGAATTTCGGCTCGATGAATGCCGTTTTAGCCGGACTTCAAGTCGCGACGGGCGACTGCGTGGGAATCATCGCGGCCGACCTGCAGGACCCGCCGGAGCTTTTCATCGACATGTATCACCATTGGCTTAGAGGAGTGAGGTCGGTGCTGGCGGTGCGCGAAAGCCGCGAAGACCCTTTGCGTGAGCGTTTCTTTGCCTTCTGCTACTACTATTTGCTGCGTCGGTTTGCCCTCAAGGATTATCCCGCCAAGGGATTTGATTTCTGGCTGCTTGACAGGCAGGCGGTTGACGATATCAAGAGGATTCGGGAAAAGAACACCAGCCTCATGTCCCTCGTGATATGGCTGGGCTACACTCCGGTACAGATCCCGTACGTGCGGCGGATGCGCCAGAAGGGCAGTTCCAAGTGGACGCTGGCGAAGAAAATCAAACTCTTCATTGATGCCTTCGTCGGCTTTTCCTATTTCCCCATTCGTTTTGTGTCAGTGCTTGGTTTTATCTTCGCCGGATTGGGGATGCTGTATGCGATCTTCCAGGTGTACTACAGGATTTTCCACCACGTGCCGGTGCAGGGATTCGCGACCATCGTGATCCTCATCGCGGTCACCTCCGGGCTGCAGATGATCATACTGGGCACGTTGGGGGAGTATCTTTGGCGAACCCTCGACGAGGCGCGGAGGCGTCCTCCTTACGTGATCGATCAGGTTCATTTTCGCGAAGGCCAAGTGAAAGCCGGTCTGGAGACCGCTCCCGAATAGTTAATCGAGTCCTAATGGTTAGTGCTGACAATAGTTCCAGGAACCGACCCTCGCTCAAGCTGAACGCCTTGAGCAACTTCGCTGGCCTGGCGGTGAGTGTCGCGGTAGGCTTCTTCCTGACGCCCGCCATGCTGTCTTACCTGGGCGAGAAGCGGTTCGGGATGTGGACCCTGGTTTCGTCGCTCGTGGGATATTACGGGCTGCTTGACTTTGGAGTATCCGCCGCCGTTTTGCGGTATGTGCCGCTTTTCCACGGGCAGGGAAACCATCACCGGGTGAGCGCTGTGGTGAGCACGAGCCTGGGTTTTTACAGCGCCTTAAGCCTCGTGGTCATTGTTCTTACCCAGATCGTCGCGCAACCGATCTCACATTTCTTCGGAGGCGGGCCTGAGTTGGCCGGGCTGTTGCGTATCATCGGCGTTGCCGCCGCCCTAAGCCTGCCGGCGATTGTCCTCAATACTACTACGGCCAGCTACGAGAGCTTCGCACCGGCGAACGTGGTAGGGGCTTCGACGCAGTTGCTGCGCGGGGCCCTGCTGGTTGGATGCATTTGGGCGCACTACGGGCTGGTGGCGATGGGGTGGGCCGTTCTGCTGAGCAACCTGTTCTCGCTTGTAGGCAACTCAGTCGTCTTCAAACATGCCTGTAAAGACGTCCAGTTGAGCATCAAATCTTTTAAGTGGACGGAGTTGAAGATGCTGTTGTCCTTTGGCAGCGTCATTTTGATTGTCACGACCGCCAATTCACTGGCCACCGAATCGCCTAAACAGGTGGTTGCGAAAACGATCTCCCTAGAAGCCCTCGGGCTGTTTGGAATTTCGCTGCTGTTGATCAGCTACTACCGCATGTTGATTATTTCGCTGACCAAGGTCTTTTCTCCACGGTTTAGTTTCCTGTCCGGCCGCCAGGATGAGGGTGGAATTCGCCGGCTGTTCATACAGGGCTGCCGTTACACGACGATGATTGCCGGTGCGGTGGCGGTTTTGTTTTGGGTGACCGGCCCCCCCTTTCTGCTGCTCTGGACCGGGAAACCTGAGATCGTGAAAGCTGTGCCAGCTTTGACGATTATGGTAGCGGGAACCTTCGTGTTTCTTTCGCACCGGTTGGGGGGCGACCTGTTGTTTGGCTTGGGCCGCCAGGGGCAGGTGGCCCTATTGGAGCTTACCGAAGCACTTGGCATTGTGGGCCTGACGATCATCCTCTCTCTGAAGTTCGGACTTGCTGGTGCGGCGCTGGGCCTCGCCATTCCGCCTGTAATCATAAGGGGTTTGCTGCAGACCCGGTTTGTTTGTCAGGCCCTTAAGCTGACCGTGCTTCAATACTACTCCAAATGCGTATTGCGTTCGTGGCTGGTGGTGGCGGTCATACCCATACTGGCTCACGTGTTGAGTCTGCGGCAACTGGTGACCGGATGGCCGTCCCAAGTCCTCGTCTCCGCGCTCGTGCTGGCCCTCTACGGCCTCTCTGTTTTTGCGGTGGTTTTGGAGCCTGCTGAAAGAAGGCAGCTTAGACGCGATTCCCGCCGCTTCCTGAACGTGGTGGGATTTCTGCGGGCTGCTTGAGTGCGAGGCATCTGCGGATTTCATAAGCGTGCGATGAGTGACTTTCTGCTCAGCCTGGACAAGAGGTTCAGCCCGGGAAAGCTGGTGAACCTGGCGCAGATGCCGTATCCTTACCGTCGTCCCGAAGGCGAGGCGTTCGGGTTCCCGTGGGGCAACCTGGCGGTGTTGCAGGAGCGATTTGGCAAGAATGTCTTCCGGATCAACGGAGCCGTCGTCGCCTGGGTCGGCGATCTCGTCACCGAGGTTTCGAAAACTCTGCTTGAGTCGCTGGTTAGTCATACCTCGAACCTGCGCGACGGCGCCGGAGCGGGCAGAGGCGACCTCGGATCGGAGTCCGTGCTGGACAAACTCAATGGCTGCTTCGCATTTATCATCGCCGACGCGCAAGGGTTCAGCATTATCACCGACCCGATGAATTTTGTGCAGGTCTATGCGGCGACGGATGGGCGTGGGAGAGTTAGTGCGGTCGGTACCCATCCTGACCTGGTCGCCAGTGTGGGGGGACAGGCTGGGTCTCTCGATCTGACTTCGCTCGGGGAGTTTCTCAACGCCGGAACGCCGTTGTTTCCGAACACGGTCTATCAGAACGTAAAGGAACTGCATCCGGGCAGCGTATATGGCGTTATCGTTTCCGGCGAAGGCCGCCGGATGAAACGGAACATCTACTGGACGCCTCCGGACGAGAATCGGGACGGCTACAGTGAGAACGATCTTTCCGAAGAACTGCGCGAGATTCTCCTTTCCATTGTCCGGGCACGCTGCCGCGTCAGCAAGGCGGGAGTATTTCTTAGCGGTGGACTCGACTCGCGGCTCATCATGGCGGCTGTTCCTGAGTCGGTCCAATGCGTTGGGCTGACTTTTTCCAATGCGCCTAACCGTGAGACGCGCACGGCCAGGAGGGTTGCCGAATGCTACCACCGCGAGTGGGTTCTGCTGCTCCGGAGGAAAGATTACCTGGCCGATTGTCTCGTGGACGCCGTGAGATTGACCGGGTGCGAATTCGAATGGACCACCGGGCAAGTCATCGCTTTTGCGAAGGAGCTCGAACAGCTACGGCTGGATGTCATTTTAGAAGGGACATTGTTTAATGACTACTTTACGGCATTTTGTGCGCGGGAATGGGAGCCTGAGAAACGGTGGGGTGGGTTTTTGCCAAGCCGGTATCGGAAAACGGACTGGAACTATTTGGAGCAGATATCTGCCTTCTGGAGGGCACACCTCATCGGCAACACGCTCGATTTGATGCAAGGGCGGAGACAGCGGACCTACGACATGTTCGCGGATACCCGCCGCGGAAGCATCGCTGAATGGATGGAGATCTACCCGTTTACCCAGGACCCCACGGTTGGGTACTGGCCTGCAGAAAGGCGCACCTTGCCGGTGAGGCTGGTGGCCATGGATCGGAGGACGCTGGACTTCAGTTTCCGCTGCCCCATCGAATTGAAACTGGGCAGCCGATTGTACACCAAGGCAGTTTGCGGGATCTATGGCGCAGGAAAGCGCATCCCCAATGCGAACAACGGCGTGCGGCCAGGCAGCGGCCATTGGTCGCGTTTAGCTCAACGGACGGTTCACGAGCTGAAGCGTGGAGGAATCAAGCTCAGGGAACGGTTGGGTCAGCCGGCGCCCGTTCAGACTTCCTGGCATGATTACCAGCGGTACTGGCGCGAGAGCCCGCGGTTGAGACAGTTGTGCCGGGAGTACGAGGCTAACCTGGATGAGTTTGATGATGTGCTAATTAAGGGGCGGGGGCGGGACCTGCTCGGGGCAACCGACCTGTATTGGGAATACGGATTTCGTCTGCTCCAGCTCGCAGTTTGGCGCGAGGTCATCCGGAGCTACAAGGTGTGAGAGGTTAGTATGACAATAGAGATACTCTTTATTGGCTGCAACCGGCTGGGTTACACCCGGCAGGCCGTGGCGTCCCTCCTGGCCGACCCCACCGAAGAGTTCGCGCTCACCTTGTGGGACAATGCATCGACGGACGGCAGCCGGGAATTCCTTGAAACTGTGCAGGATCCCCGCGTCAAACGGAGGGTGCTTTCGCGGGAGAATTTCTACTTGACCGGGGCGGCTAATGAGGTGTTCGCCAAATCGGACGCTGACCTGCTGGCCAGTATTCCTGATGATTTTCTCCTGCCGCCGGGGTGGACGCGTCCGTTGGCTGCAGTGCACGCGGACCTGCCACAGGCTGGTCTTATTAGCTGCTGGTTCCTTGGCAAGGAGTTCTATGACGAAAAGAGGGCAGTGCATAAAATCCAGACGTTCGGAAGGCACCGGATTTTACGTCATCCCTGGACCGGGGGCGGCGCCGGCTTGTTCAAACGGAAGGCCTGGGAAGAAGCGGGCCGGTTCGTGGGAAAAAGCACTCCCGACTGTTGGGAGCGGATGGCCAAAAATGGCTATATTAATGGGTTTATCCTGCCACCAGTCTTTGTGGAACACATGGATGATCCCTGGTCGGCCTATTATTCGGGCACAGTAAGTGTGATGAGGAAGATGCGTGGAACTGTGACCGATGAGAAGGCTTGGGAATTTCACCTGGCGGTGGTTCGCGAGGTGTTGGATGGGCCCTGGGATGTAAAGTACTACAGGGGTTGGCGCGGACGGCTAAGAAGCCGCGCGAACAGGCTGAGGAGGCAGCTCTCGAAAATCTGGTTTGGCGAGAAGCAGCCGGGTCGCCCGAGGGCCGAGGATCGGCGTGCACAAACCGACTGAAATCATTTGGGGTTACGTTGTTTATGGAATTCATAGATCTTAAAAGGCAGTACGCCGAATACAAACAGGAAATCGACGCCCAGATGCGAGCCGTCCTCGAGCACGGACATTTCATAATGGGGCCGGAGATCGCAGAGTTGGAGAGACTGCTGGCGGCCTATGTCGGAGTCAGGCATTGTGTCAGCGTGGCCAGCGGCACGGCCAGCCTGGAGATTGCTTTGCGGGCGCTTGGCATCGGTCCGGGTGACGAGGTCATAACGGTCCCGTTCACCTGGATCAGCTCGGCGGAAGTAATCGGATTAGTCGGCGCTACGCCGGTGTTTGTGGATATCGAACCAGTAACCTATAACATCGATGTAAACCAGATCGAGAAAGCGATCACACCGAGAACCAGGGCGATCCTCCCCGTCAGCCTGTTCGGGCAGATGCCGGATTACGCGCGCATTAATGCGATTGGAGCGAAACACGGTGTCAAAGTAATTGAGGACGGGGCGCAAAGCTTTGGGGCCAGGCAGAATGGGAAACGTAGCTGTGGTGTGACTTCCGTCGCCAGCACAAGCTTCTTCCCTGCCAAGCCGCTCGGATGCTACGGCGACGGCGGTGCTCTCTTTACGGATGATGACGCCTTGGCTGAGCGGATGCGGGCTATTCGTACCCATGGCGGCCTGAAACGGCACTACCATCCGGTGCTTGGTTTGAACGGGCGGTTTGACACCTTGCAGGCGGCCGTTCTGTTGGCGAAGCTCCCGCATTTCGAGTGGGAGGTGGAACAAAGGGAACGAATTGGCGCGCGTTATTCGAATTTGTTGCGCCAGGCCTGTGTCGTGCCGGAAGTTACTCCCGGGAACACGCACGTGTACGCGCAGTACACCGTACGGGTGCCGGACCGGGATGCGGTTGCGGCAAAGCTCAAAGAGCGGGGAATTCCGACGGCCGTTTACTATCCGAAATGCCTCCACGAGCAGCCGGTTTTCGCGTCGCTGGGTTACCGCTACGGACAATTCCCCGAAGCTGAAAGGGCCTCCCGCGAGGTCCTCAGCTTGCCGATGCATCCTTTCCTTTCGGAAAGCGATCGGGATGCGATCGTTGGCGCTTT
>Ga0315288_10004482_pt1 | contig 17788 bp, 12 predicted proteins | sample YL17G11_20_MG_FD_203454 | JGI IMG/M metagenome (GOLD analysis project Ga0315288, IMG submission 203454) | Sediment microbial communities from Yellowstone Lake, YNP, Wyoming, USA - YL17G11_20 | ecosystem: Environmental > Aquatic > Freshwater > Lake > Sediment | place: USA: Wyoming | collected... | reverse complement strand
ATTTATCGGCGTACTGTTATATCCGAATATATACATCGCTACGCAAAGACTAACAAACAACACAATGACAAATAACAGCAGAACGTACGTACGTAGATTTCTCTGTACGATCGTAGTTGTGGTGTCTGATTTGGCATCCATTTATTTATGGTTTGCAAAAAATTAAGCGTTCAAATCGGCCGTTTTTGTTTGAGCTGTACAATTATAATGTACGGCTGGCGTTATAGAAATATGAGGCGCAAGGAGCCAAAGATCACTAGCATAGGTACGCAATTGACGAGAGAAGATTTTGTCTGGGTCAGCGGGTATCGGGGTCGATTGAGGGCGCGGAACATCCGCAAAACAATACTGAGATGCATCGACAGTATTACGGACGAGACGTATACGAATGTCTTGACGTACAGCATGCTAGAACAGCACATCAAGTGGATCGATGAGAAATGGCTGGCTGCACAGAACAAGAAAAATAAGGCAACTAAGAAAAAGCGGAAAAGTAAATCGCGGCATGTCAGAGCTCTAGATGCTCAAAAGAGACCCGGCTTGGTGTACGTAAATAGCATTCTGGCCCGCTTCGTCTCTAATCAATCGAAGTACACGACTAGAGTATGGCTGTTACAAAACGAAAAAAAAGATACGAAGAATCGGGCGGCAAAAATAGCCGTTTTGCGCGAGAAGTACGGTTCGAATGTCTACTACTACACGAAGTTCGTATGGAGCTACTACGCTCTGTTCGGTTGTACGAAGCAGCTTATTACGGCTCTATTGAAGACTAATACGATAGAATACGTCGAGCTGTTTTATAAGAAGATGTGCAGAACCGCGCCCGACGAGGATGTAGCGCATGACGAGTTTGTGAATAAATTTATAGATTACAAGCTGCTGGACTCTACGAGTGTAAGCTACTTGAGGCAGAACGGTGTAGAGTTGTATTCAAATATCAGCGTACTACTGAACTACGGGACGGAGACCGAGATCCTGGAAAAGATTAGCCTGTTCGACAGATCGATCTTGATGAAGCACATCGAACACGTGAAGCACGACAGCGTGATTAGTTTGCTGATAAACCGATTCTTCGCAGATCAAACAGGATCATCTATCAAAAAGGAAGTCAAGGCCGCGTACAAAGTCTGCGTATCGAAGCTGCATCTGAATCTTCTGACCGGTCTGATCAAAAAGTACGGATCTACAATCAAACCATCTGCATCTGACATCACGGCTCTATTCAAACCGCACAAACCGAAAACCAAAGTAGGTGTAGTACGGCGGCGGTACAGGCGGCGTACCGTGGCGTTCAACAAGGATCTGATAAAAATAAAAGCGCAACCGGATGCAGTAGATCGTGTTTTGCACAGCATGATAGAGGCGCAGATAGATATACCGTATTCGACGTTCTTGATCAAGTACTTGGCAAAATGTTCATCTGTCTCAATAATATGCGATCTGCTGGACTACTACAAGAACAGTATTACGGTTTCGCGTAAGATGTGCAATAAGCTACGTCACGAGATCAAAATGAGATACAGGCACAGCACAGATACTCTGGTCGGGCGGACAATTGAATCCGACGACATCGACGGGTTCAAAAAACTCATATCGTACGATCTGCTGTCTGTACAGGATCTGCATACGAACAGCTGCTACATTAGGCACGCCATTACGACGGACGCGCAGAAGATCGGTTCTTACATGTGTACGGATCTCAAGATCAAGATGCTGTGCTACAACACATCGACCATATGGGGATGGTCTTTTTTCAGGACGTCGGAAGACAAGATGCTGATCAATCTACGCTTCATGAAGGAAAACGGTATACCTTATCCCGATGATCTGCTACCGAAAGTGATGCGATTCAAAAAGTACAAAGTGTTGAGCTATCTGGTCGAGCAGGGTGTTAAGTTCGGACTGAATTATGCGTACACAATACAGCAGATGGATGTTCAGAATTTTAATAAGTACACAACCCTTATGAACATAGACAGGGTGCAGATGATTAAGGCTCTGGTGAAATGGGGCGGTGATGATCGGCTGTACAAATACAGATACGGTCATCAGAAAGGAATAGGAATAAGCGATAAAAAACTGCCGTACTACACGAATATTCTGAACATCATAGACGAGCAGGATGAGACACTACGATCGAAATTGGCGAAACAGACGGCCATACTATCGCTGAAGTCTAATAACAGCAGTCTGGCGTCTGGCCTGGCGTCGAAGTACAAGTTCGATATGAGCTTCAAGGATGTTCAGAAAATAGTCGGTATTAAATCGTACGACTCTGGGAACTGCGAGCTGTTTCTGATGATCAAAAAGTCTTACCCTAAAATTCTGCAGACTATTAAATCGCAATCTGTCGAGTTCAAGTTGAGACTGATATTCGGAAGCAAGTTACGAGAGTACTACGATCGATTTACGAAGATCCATGTGTCTCATTTTTTGAGCATATGTTCGAGCGATCAAGACTATTCGATCGAAATGTACAAGCAGCTGTACGATAAATTCATCATACCCCAAAACCGCTACTACACATGGAACGACGAGAAAGGCAACGTGACGGCAGGTATAGCGGCCGAGTTTGCGGCGTACATCCATAAAATACAAGGGTATGCCGATCATATACCGTACATTATGGAAAACGGCGGCATGTTGGTTCTGAACGAGCTGGCTACGTTCGATCCAAATTTATACTCTAAGTTTACGATCAAGTACATATACTCATCATGCTTAACGATGTTGGGCTTGTATTTCAACATAGACGGAGCGATAATTATTTTGGCCAAATCGAGCAAAGTACATAAGATTACGCCGTTTGTGTGGGAGATTATGGCGACCGGCTGTCTGTACTACAAGATGCGGAACGGGTGGATCCCGACGGATTTTACAAAGCGCATTATGAACCTAGCCAAGATATGCGATTCTATTACGCAAGAGACGTGCGATTCTTTGAAAAACTTATTCGTCGTGCGCAACGGGCGGCAAGTCAAAGTCAAAAACTTCGTTACGATGCTGGAAAAACTACATATCGTCGAGTACGTACGGGCCGATGACGAGGTGCCTGACGATTTTAACGTCTACGCAAGGCGGTACAACGATCTGATCGAATACGACTACGATAATTCGGATCATTCGGAAGATATCGAAGATGTTTTGCAAAAGGCGGAGCAGGAGATTATAGAAGAGAATACGGGTATGCGTACGGGTGTAGATGTAAATGCAGTTGAGCATGTAAATGCAGTTGAGCATGTAAATGCAGTTGAGCATGTAAATGCAGTTGAGCATGTAGATGCGAATGTAATGAATGTTCGAATTTGATTGTGATTATGTTTGATTGTGATTTATCTTTTTCAGCAAAATGATAAATATATAGTATGTCGCAACAGAGCATATCGAGCGGATCGAGCGGGCCGATCTATATCAGATGGAAGTTGAACGATATGCTAGACGAGTTACACAGGACGTCGGACCCTCTAGAGAAGCTGATGGTGGGACAGCTTATCAGACTCAAGAAGCAGCAGATGCAAAAACTGACCGAACATACAGGCCGGACAGGCGATACGGATTCCATAGATTCGTTGTCGGCTGACGATGTGTACGATCTGGATTCCGATAACTCTGACAGCCGGAACGACAAGAGTAAAACATCAAAGTCTGTCAAATCAACTAAGTCTGCTAAGTCTGACAAGTCTGCCAAATCAACTAAGTCTGACAAGTCTAACAAGTCTGCCAAGCCCGTCAAATCAAAACAGATCGCGGAGCTGGATGAGTTAGAGCGGATAAAGAAGGACAGTTTGAAGCAGATCAATAAGCAGAACAAGAAAAAGATCCGTGAGGATGCGTACAAGGAGATGATAGATGAGCAGAATAGAGATGACGACGTAGATTTATCTAATCAACGTACAGATAGATTTTGGCCGAACAAAGATCTAGCGGATCCGAATTATGCGCGATATATCAAAGAGGATCGGATGAACAATCAGCTGATGGAGCGGCTGAACTCTGAGATCGATTTTAGGATGAGCGGACCATCGAAGCGTATAATCAAAGCGTTTGAAAATTAATCACCGAACACGTCTTTCGCATCTATGACGCGGCGGTTGTATCTTTCGAATCCGTTTGCGATGGTGTTCCGTATTATCGCTAACGTATCACCGACTTTCGCGTTGAAGTACTTCGCGAGAGGATCGTTCTCATGGATGCGCGCGATATTTGGCTTTATGACGTACAGCCCTGCGCTATTTTTGTCAACCCAGCATCTGTGCGGCGCTTCACTGTAGTTCATCAGATCGATCGTAATGCTGTGCTTCAGAAACACTTCGACATTTTTCTCACGCATCAGAGCGATCTGAGCCTTGTCGACTATCTCATCTATCACGAATATTTTATGATGCTGAGGATACGTCTTCAGCACGTCGTTAATAATGTCTGAGTTCTTGATATCCGTAACTTTTTGCGGAACGATCGATACGACGAGCTTCGAACCGTCGAATGTTTCGTTCGATGTTCGAATGTCTTCGAACGGCTTGTCTAGCTTAAGTACGTATATATTTTTGTCTGATTTGTCTTTGAACATCGGAACGAACCGACTATCATCTGCCATCGCGCTGATGTTGTAATTGATATCCGAGAAATCGATGTCTTTGTATTCGGTCTTACAGTACTTCGAGATGTCTATATGCTGACGGTTCGCCATCATCCGGCAGATATTAGACAGGATTTCGAGCCGTATCGTCTCATCATCCTTGCGCGTACTTGAAAAGTTTTGACTAGACATGTCTGTACTTCGATATTTGTACTTATAGACCAACATTATTTAAATTCAATTTTTACACGTCTTGCGGTGTGTTATGTCGCGAAAATTTGAATTTTCTTCGGATAAAAGCGTATGCTAGCCAAATATACACATATACATATACGGATACATGCCACCGAAGCAGATTAAATCGACGGCGATTATCAAGGCCGGCAAGGCAAAAGCTGGGATGGCCAAGGCCAAGGCAAAAGCTAGTAAGGCTAAACCTAAAGCAGCTAAATCCAAGAAGATCGAGTCATCGGAGTCTGCAGATACAAAGTCGGACACGGAATCTGTGTCTGTAGATGAGATGTCGATCGATTCCGTCGATTCAGCTAATTCGGATGATTCGTCAGAGGACGTGTGCAATCCGAAAGGGAAGTACACCCTGGTCATAGTTGAGTCGCCGGGTAAGATTAATAAACTGGAGTCGATTTTGGGCAAAGAGTACATGGTGATGAGTTCGTACGGCCACATCATGGATCTGTATCCGAATAAGCTGAGTGTCGACGTCGATAACAGATTTGCGCCGGAGTACACGATTATCAACAACAAGAAAAAGTTCGGTGATAAGAGGCAGACGGTCAAAAATCTAAAAGCTGCGGCAGCCAAAGCCAAGAAGGTGATCATAGCATCGGACGAGGATAGAGAGGGAGAGATGATCGGATGGTCGTACAAGACGGCGCTGAATCTGAAGAACCCCGACCGTATTACGTTCCATTCGATAACGAAGGACGAAGTATTGAAAGCCGTCAGAACCCCGCGCAAACTAGACATGAAGATGGTCGAATCCCAAAAGACGCGTCGGATCTTAGACCGGCTGGTCGGATTCAAAATCAGCCCGGAGCTAGATAAGCTGATGGGTGTTCATGGATTGTCTGCCGGTCGCGTACAGTCTGTAGTGACCCGCATCATCTGCGACAAAGAGGACGAAATAGTAAAATTCCTGAACTCAGATCAGGCGTCGTACTTCAAATTTAGCGCAGAGTTCAAAGTGAAACAACACATGCTGAAATGCGAGATGTACTCTTCTAATCCGAAACTGATGGGGAATAATGAAGAGGGTGATGCAGAAGATGCTAAGTCTGAAGAAGATGCAGGAGCAGATGCTGCAAAGGATACAGATGCAGAAACAGAAAAAGATAAGGATGTTACCAAATCCAAACCGAAGGGGAAGAGGTTAGTGCTGTACAATTACAAAGACGCCAAGTCAATGATGTCGAGTGTAGTGAAATCGTCGTTCGTCGTATCCAACGTAACACATCGCATCGCAAAAAGTTATGCCGGCCCGCCGTTCACTACATCGACCGTACAGCAAGATGCGTCGACCAAACTAGGGTTCGCCGTCAAGCGTACGATGAGCGCTCTACAGAAGCTGTACGAGGCCGGATACACGACGTACATGAGAACAGATTCGACATCTCTATCGACAGATGCTATGGATCAGTGCAAGTTGTACATCGAACGGACATACGGTGCAGATTACTACAACCGGTCTGAGTACACAAACAAAAAGCAGAACACTCAAGAGGCGCATGAGGCTATTCGGCCGGTGTATATCGACAAGACGCGGATCAGTGAAGGTGGGAAGATCGGATCGGACGAGGTGAAGATGTACGAACTAGTATGGCGCCGGACTATCGCGTCTCAGATGGTGTGTTGTGAGAAAGACTCATACGATATAGACATATCGATCTCTAAATTAGAGACGGAGTGGTTCAGATCTTCGATCGTGCAGATATCGAAGCCCGGCTTTCTTCGAGTTTACGGTTATAATACGGAAGTCGATAAGTCGAAGATACCTGTCAAATCTACGAAGGCCGGCGCCCTTATCGTGAAGTGTAATGAGGATTACAAGAAACCGCCGCTACGATACACAGAGGCCAAGCTGGTCAAGATGATGGACCCCAAGAATCTGAACATCGGGCGGCCTGCGACATACGCCGATACGATTAACACCATACAGAAGCGGAAGTACGTTGAGATTAAGGACGCCGACGGTTTTCAGAAGAAGTGCAAAACCCTGACGTGGGAAAATCATAAGGACAATAAGGACAATAAGGACAATAAGAAGGATGCCAAAATAGCCGAAGAGGAGAAAGTTGTGTGTATCGGGAAGGAGAAGAACAAGTTCTGCCCGACGGAGCTAGGTATTTCCGTGAATACGATTATGATGCGCAATTTTCCGGATCTGATGGAGTACAAATTCACGTCGAATATGGAGGACAAGCTGGACGAGATAGCGGAAGGTGAAGTCGGATGGGTAAACGTACTGGACGAGTTTTGGACCAAGCTCAAACCTCTTGTAGAAAAACTAGGATCTGAGAAAAAGCTAGACCGTGTTGTCGGTATACATCCGGAAACGAAAACCGATATCGTAGCGTCGATGGGGAAGTTCGGCCCGATGCTGAGTATGATGCGAGACGAGCAAAAGGTAGTCGCGCCGATTAAGAAGCCGTACACCATCGATACTGTTACGCTAGAACAGGCTCTAGAGATTCTGAGATACCCGCGTATCCTTGGTATGCATCAAAACAAGCCGGTCGAACTGAAAACCGGGAAGTTCGGACTGTACGTGACATGCGGTACTAAATCTGCGAATATACAAAAAGATGAAGACGGAGACCCTATGATAGATCCGAATGACATAGATCTTGAGTACGCGATCGACCTGATGGAGCAGAAAGAGAATAATGTGAAGGACAAGAAGGACAAGTACATGTTCTACGCTAGAGAGAAAAGCATCGAGTACATCATAAACAAAGGTAAATTCGGCCGATACCTGATGGTCAAAGACATATCGAAGAAAAAAGCGAAACCTCTATTCGTTACGGTCGCAGATGACGAAGATCTAGAAGAGATGACACTGGATCGCATCAAACAGATTCAAGCCGCTGGGAAGGCTAATAAGGGCAAACGAAAAGCCGCTCAACCTAAAGCTGGATCCAAAAAAGCCGCCGATCGTAATAGCGCTAGTGTAGATAGTGCTAGTGCTAGCGCAGATAGTGCAGATTCGGCTGAACCGGCAAAATCTAAGGCTAAGCCTAAGGCGAAACCAAAAGCCAAGCCTAAGGCAAAACCCAAAGCATCAAAGGCTAAAGGGGCTAAGTCTAAGGGAAAAGCCAAATCCGCCGGGTCTGTCGGGTCTGGATCATCTGATCGTTCAGGTGGGCAGAAGCTGAAGCGCCGTATTGTTTGATCTGTTTTGATTTGATTTATTTTCATATACTGCCGTACGAAAAATTGAATAATATAAAACCAAAACAATTTAACTATAATCAAAATATACATACACATCAGATGACGGATTTCTGTGTAAACTGCAACAGTATTCTGGAGCTGACGAAAAAACTGCCATCCAAGGCGGCTAGTACCGATGCGAATAAGGCCGCACAAGATATACTGAATACGAATACGCCGGTCGAGCTGTCTGATACGGAAAGCGCAAAAGAAGAACAAATAGAAACAGAAACCGATGAAGCGCAAAAAGCGATCAGTGCGGAAAACGAAGCGTTTTACACGAGGGTGTTGAAGCTGGTGGAGGACAATAAGACTCTGTCGGACGAAGACATACTGAAGATAGATGTCAAGGACATGATACAGACGGAGTACTATAAGAATCTGAAGGCCAAATCCGACATCAAGAAGAAGATTCTGACTCTGATCGAGGATATGGGGAACTCAGATGAGAATACGGCGTTCTATATGTTCTGTTCAAACTGCGGGTACAACAGGCGTCTAGATCCGGGGTTCCATATCATCAGTAAGAATCCGAAGGGCGTGCCATCCGTTCACGATTATATAGACGAGTCGAAGATCCGGAATATCGTACACAGCGGCGTGTACCCTAGGACGAGGGAGTTCATATGCCCCAATGACGATTGTGAGTCTAAACAAAAATCGTACCCAACAGAGGCATGCATGCTGCGGGATGGCGATTCGTACCGCATGATATACGTCTGCGTGTCTTGTCTAACCATCAAACGGCTGTAGCTGTCGAAATTATAAAAATTTGATTTTTTTGCTTTATATGTGGATTAATATAAAGATACCGTATTAAATTATAAGACTACTACATGCCTGACAAGTCTAGCAAGAAGCCTAGTAAGTCTGACAAGCCTAAGCAGGCTAAGTCGGCTAAGTCGGCTAAGTCTGCTAAGTCTGACAAGTCGGCTAAATCTAAACCGAAAGCCAAAAAGAACACAATTAAACGGGAGGCGATCGATGAGAAAGAGCGGAAGGCCCAACTAGCCGAGGTGGAGCAAGTTGAACGGGCAGCCGATCAAGCCGATCAGGTCGATCAGGCCGATCCGAACGATATAGATGCTGAGGAAGTAGGCGAGCTAATAGGCAGCGACATCGAGGAGGACTGGGAGGAAGAGGATACTTATGAGGAGGATGAGAGCGGATCGGCTGAAGAATGTGCGTACGATCCGATACAGCGGAACAAGCCCGGTCTGAACTTGGACGATATAGATGACGATGATGATTACGTTGACGACGATATGGACGATGCGGCGGATGCGGAAGCGTTGAAGTTGAAAAAATACAAGCGCATCGTACCGAACTCTGCGAGGATCTGTACAGACATGATAACCAAGTACGAGAGGGTTCGGCTGTTGTGCGACAGGGCGGCTCAGCTGGCTCTAGGTGCGAAGCCGATGATCAGAGGCATTTCGAACATCAAACATCACGACCGGGAGAAGATGATCGCGCAGCTGGAGTTCGAAGCGCGAGTCATACCGCTCATCATCGAAAAGGAGAGGCCGGACGGGGCTTTTGAGGAGTGGCGCATATCGGAGCTGCGGTTCAAGGATTCTATGATCGTGTACGGCGAACACGCATTCAATCCCGATACTCTAGTTATTAATGCGGACTATGTTGATAAGCGGAACAAAGAGCTGCAGACTGGCGGGAATATTAACGGGTTCACCAAAGTCAACCAAGACCAACGGTACGTGCCGAAATATAAGCCGGCTGATTCGACACCGTTAGAGGCTCTGCTGGGCATCAAAGTTTAGTCAAACATTTTTTATATGAGTCAAATATAATGAGTGAGACTTATTTGATTCTAATTTATACATCTCTATTATTCCTAGTCTGCTTGTGTTTCAAACTGACCGCGGACTACTATAGCAAAGCAGAATGCGCTAAAAATACGGAAAACTTTGTCGATAATTATTACGAGCTGAACTGGGTATCGCCGACTCTGACGAACGATGTTAATTACGATCGAGTAGTGCTGGCAAGCGCCGCGTGTGATAATGGGATCCGGAAAATAACGAACGAGCCCAAAGCCCGCTGCACGTATAGCATGAGTTGTGACTTGACGGACGACAGTTCTAATCCAAAATGCTTCGCTGGATACGATATGCCGGTAAATTTTCAGAACTCAAGTATCTAGGCGGGGTATAGGATTTGTGGATTTTATTCTTGTCAAAGCAGTTTGACAAGACTCATCGATTAATTAATAAAATCGCCCGATATCGGTACAATGCGCGTAAAAATACATAGCCTGATACCTGAAAAAGTTGATGATTAAATAGCCAAACAAATTATCCTGAACAAACATAATAACAAATTATTACTCTACTGTATGGGCAGCGATGGGATTAGCGATTCTGACAATAAGAATGTAGCGGAGTTTCGCAAGTTTCTGCAGTCACACAAGACCCGTGATCGCAAAAAGGCGACACATTTAGAGAAGGGTAAGAGTGGTAATTTTTATTCGATTTGCGGAGTCGATTATCGCACGTTCCTAAAGAAATACGCCGACGTATTGACAAATTCGCCGGATGTCGATATGAACTTTGCGGAGTTACAGAATAAGGACAATGCAGCCCCTCTGCTGATCAAAATAAAGTTCGAACAGAAGGTGGAGCATAGAGTCTATACGGAAGAGCATATCGAGGGCGTGGTCGGCACGATGAACGTAATACTAGCGAGATATTTTATAGTCACGGAGTCAGACTTGCGATCTTTTGTGACGGAGACAGCTCAGAGCATCAGAACAAAAAGCGGCACATTTGTCGAGGAGTTCTGCGTGCATTACCCGTTCATCGGGATGTCGGAGGAACAGAGATACTACGTTCTGAATAAGCTATCTGAGCAGATGCGGAAGCTGATGCGAGGCATACCGCTCAAGACGCCGCACATGAATATCATAGACAAGTCTGTTGTGAAAAACGGCGAAGTCATGATGTTCGGATCTAAAATGCCCGGCTACGAGTCGCACTACTTATCGACGATCTACGACCGGGAGTGTAATGTCATCGAGGACCCGACAGACTACGATATCGAAACTATACTGACTATGTTTTCGAACAATCAGTTCGATCTGAACGGATGCGTCGAGTATCGAAATGCCAAAATCAAAGAGACCGCGCACAAAGAGTACATGACATACGCGTATGAGAATAATGAGGATGATACGGTAACCGATACTGTAACTGATACTGTAACTGAGACCGGGGGATATGTTGAAACGGAGACCGATGACTCATCATCTGATAGTGAGACAGACGGTGAAACATCTGAAACGATCGAGGCTAATGGAAAAGCACGGGACACGAAATCGACCAAATCGTCGAAGTCTGTTAAGTCGACGAAATCAACTAAATCAACTAAATCGACTAAATCGACTAAATCAACTAAGTCTGCCAAGTCTACCAAATCGGCCAAGTCTGCCAAAAAGCCTGCGCCAAATGTGAATGTTGATGTGAGGGTGAAGGCCGACCCGGAGAAGCAGCGTGAGATAGATTTGGCGAAGAAGCTGGTCGAGACATTTAGCGCGGCCCGATCGAGGATAAAGAAGGACTGGCAGAGGATAGGGTTCGCCTTGTATGCCGTATCGTACACCCTGTTCCCGGTATTCAAGACTTTTGCAGATCGGAACAAGAAGGGATTCGACATAACGCCGCAAGAGATATGGCGGATGGCACCAAAGCACTGCAAGAACTATTCGATCAACACGTTGAGGCGCTGGAGCTATCTAGACAATCAGAAGAGGTACTACGAGATCTTGAAGGAGCACTACGACGATCTGTTTGTGAAGGCCGAATCTTGTAAGCACGTCGATCTGGCGAAGCTAATACACGCGCTGTATAGGGATCGGTTTGTTTGCGCCGACATTACGAAGAACAAGTGGTACGAGTTCCAAAAGCACAAGTGGGTTCTAGTACAGTCTGCGTACACTTTGGAGGAGCTAATATCGGAAGACGTACGGAACATGCTGATGGGGTACTGCGGTACGAAGCTGAATGAGCTGGCTCTGAAAGGCGTGAGGTACGACAATAACGAGTACAAGAGATTTCAGAACCTGATGAAGGGCGTCGATAACTTGGGAAATACGGATTTCCGGAGCAAAGTAGTGAAAGCCTGCGCTAACAAGTTTTACGATCCGACATTTCAGGCGAGGCTGGACACAGACCCGTATGTTGTGGGATTCGAGAATGGAGTCTATGATCTGCAGGAGCTGGCGTTTCGAGACGGTATGCCTTCGGACATGGTTTGCAAGACCGTCGGGTACGACTATCTGGAGTTCAAGGAGACAGATGCTATATTCGACGGTATACACAAATTCTTCGATCAGGTACATACAGACCCCGAGATGAAGGAATACACTCTGACGTTCTTGGCGTCTATCTGGCGTGGCAAGCCGGATCAGAAAGCCCATATCTGGACAGGTGGTGGCGGTAACGGTAAATCCGCGACTATCGACCTGATCAAGCGGATGATCGGTGACTATTTCGGCGTACTACCTGTAACTGTTCTGACGGTCAAGAACAAATCATCGTCGAACGCTAGGCCGGAGCTGTCGGACAAGTTCGGCAAGAGGTTCTGCGTTATACAGGAGCCGGAGCATAACGATACGGTGTTCGTCGGTCAGATGAAGGAGATCACTGGTGAAGATACGTTGAGCGCGCGGCCTCTGTACGGTGATAATTTCGAGTACATTCCGATGTTCAAGATTGTTCTGACATGTAATAATCTGCCTCATATCCCGTCGACAGACCGCGGTACGTGGAGGCGTTTAAGAGTTACGCCGTACGAGTCTGAGTTCGTTGAGAGCAATCCTGTCGGGCCGAAGCAGTTCGTGGGAGACGAGGAGCTGAAAGAGAAGTTCGAAGAGTGGTGTCAGCCTTTGGCGTGGCTCTTGCTGAACAAGTACTACCCGATATTCAAGAACGGTGTTAATGGTAAACGCTACAAGATCAAGGAGCCCGAGCTCGTAACGAGATACACGAACGACTACAAGAAAGATTCGGACTTCTATATGGAGTTTTTTGCGGAGAGTTTCAACTTATCTGGCAAAGACGAAGAGACGGAAACCATACAGTTCGTGTACGACACTTTCAGCGCATGGTACAACGCATCGTACGGCTCAAAAGCCCCGCCCAAGAAGAATCTGATCGAGTACCTCAACAAGAACAAAATCAAACACGACAAGCGGAATATTCTTGGCATCGTGTTCGCCCTGGGACTTAATTAGATTCGTTTGTTTTATTATAAAAAATTGAAATATCACATACTCTACAAAGCTTATGTGATACTAGATCAACCAAAATACCATCACATCTACATTCTATGCTCAGGCTGCCTATTACGATCGTACGCCCTCTTTTGGCTAATCGGCCAAGAGTACTAGGGCTGTCACCTAAGGCTGGCGATATACTCTATGGAGAGTATCGAATGGAGATCCGAACAGATAGCCCAAAGAAGGTCGTGCCGCAGAGCTTCCCCGGTCTCAATAGAGTCGGGTCTCAGATCTGCCCGCCAAACATCGATATGGACTATTCGCGCAATCTGGAAGCCGAATGGCGGGTCTTTGAAAGGGAAAGGGTGGACAGCCCGGCCCTTACGGTTGACGGGGATTTTAGGCGGGCTAGCCGAGCAGCTAGACGGACGTATCCCGTGTCGGATGACTGTTTTGTTTATTAGACTTGTTTGATTGTGACGGGCTGTATTTGCGAAAAAATTGAAATTTCGAACATACTGATGGGCCCATAAGATTTGGGCAATATCACTTCCGAATCTCACGGAGCATATCAGAGAAACATGGCAACCCGTGAAAACAACACAACCACCCCCGCACCCGCAACCAGCGCAAAGGGACCCCTCGGATGGGGAGCCATGGCCCCGGTCTTCGACGCAGTCGGCCGCGCAGCTACTCGCGCAGGCGATCTTGCGCACGGTATCATGCCCCCGACCCTACAATTTGGCGCGCAACCGGCTTCGGCTGATGGAAATGCCACAAACCGATCGTTGTCGCGATCGCCCCCACCCCATGAGGTGCCAAAGCCTTCCCCAGCACCATGGGGAACCCCGGCGCCCACGTTTTCCTCTGAACTCGAATCCATGCGACGAGAGCTCGATGAGGAGCGCCGCAAGAATTTGAAGCTGCAAGATCTGCAGAGGGATACCGGCCTGAAGCTTGCTGAAGCGAATGGCAAGCTTGCCGCCGTAGCTGAGAGTCAGCAGAGGCAGCAGAGTCAGCAGAGTCAGCAGAGTGAGGATGAGGATGAGGATGAGGATGAACAGCTCTTCTCTTCCCCCCGCCGCAAGCACAAGGAGCAGCTGGAAGATGAAGATGTCGCGGATGACGCGACTACGCTGACCGAATCATACACGCGCCTCGTTCAGCAGGCTCGCGGCATTGATGTCGTGACGCGGCTCGGAGAATTCAACGAAGCGCATCGTGGGCTGTTTAATCAGCTCGGTGAGCAGAGCAAGCGCAATCCCGTGCTGCTAGAGCTGTTCAATGGCCAGCGTCAGACTGTTCGGGAAGCCGCAGAACAGCAAATGTCCGCCGCGTATGCCCAGCGCCACCAAAAGAAGCAGACTGAAGTGTACGATTCGTTTGCTCAGCCACGCCAGCAGCCTTACCAGCAACAGGGCGGTAGCTCGTACGGCGGGTATGGCGGGCAGTCCAGCCAGCAGCTATCTCAGCTGACCCCGAATACGTTTCACCAGATCGCAGATGAAATGGGGCCGGGTGATGAGTTCACTTTTGAGCAAAAGACCGCTCGCGCGCCGGATGGTGCCGAAAAGCAAACGGTTCGGGTGGGCTACAAGAAGGCGGAATACCGGGTCACGGCCAAGAGCCGCGACGACAAACTGCTGCGCCAGTTCCAAAACGAAGAACTGAACCGGCTCAACAAGAAGGAAGCGCAGAAGGAAATCGACCGGCGCAATGGTAAGCTCTACCTGCCCGCCCCGAGCTATCAGAGCTACTAGGGCAACCGCAACTGAGCCCCCACTTTTTTCGTATTCCACAAGATGGATGCGACTCCACAAGTCCGACAAAAATTATCTACTATTACTTTAAACTCGGCGGTTATCATATGCCGAAATCGAAGAGCAAGCAAGCCAAGCAAGCCAAGCAGATCAAACAAATCGAGCAGATCGACATGTTCGATATGAAGCAAAACCGTATAACATCTGTAGCAGTTGAGGACGTAATATACAAGATGTACTATCAGGAGCTGCGGCCCCCGACGGCATCTGAGTTAGAAGCCCATAAGTCTACATTCACGGCGGACCAGATAAAGCGCATCATATCGGAACGAGACACGGATCTACCGCTCTACGACGCATTTACAACGAACATATACATTATACAGAAGCGCAATGTTTACAACCGGGTGATCGGCGGCCACTACAGGTTCCCGGACAGGCTGCTCATTAGGTCTATTACGGAGCGCAAAGAAAAATTAGAAGATAAGCTGGCAAAGAATCCGGAAAAGCAATCTGATCCGATCTTTATTAAAAAGCTGCGGAAAGCCAGTCTGATGGTTGAGTTCATGAACTACTTCGACATCGATGTTTTATTTACGACGTACCTGAGGGTGTTCTATCTGTACGCGCCAGAGATAGCGAACCAGACGTACACGTGCATCAGAAAGTCTTTCATGCCTCACAAAGCGCATCTGCTGCCGTACTACACGAAAGACGAGGTCATACGTCTTGCGATGAACAACGCTCTGATAGAGATCCCGTACAACACGTCGTATGACGATTTCAAGGACTCTATATCTGACGCCGATTTCTCTATGCTCTGTTCGACTATACAGAGCAACGACGTATCGGCCAAAATTTTACTAGACCACCAGAACTACATCATTCAGAACAACTCTGTCGGGCTGATCCAGTACTACACAGTACAGGGCGCGTACTTCATCAACCAGTACATGAGGCAGTTGACGTCGTATGTCTATAAGAACGATTACTTGGAGGACATTATAGACAAGATGTGGCGGTTAGTTTTAGGCGCGCCGGCGTTCGACAATGCATATACTCTGTACCGCTTCATATCGAACGATTCGTACTTACGGCATCTGAAAGTAGGGGACCTGTTTATCGAACCGGGTTTCACCTCTACGACCAGAGACCCCTTTTACAAAACAGAGGCGTACTCTTTCGGCTTTATTCTGATCAAGATCAAGATCCCCAAAGATGCCAAAGGCGTCGGGCTATGTTTAGAAACTTTGTCTCACTTCGCCGTCGAAGAGGAGATCATTTTAGCGCCATTCACTTCGTTAAAGCTTGTCGCCATTACAGACGCCGGGGACTACTACCATCCGAACAAAGATTTCGTGGCGGAAGTCAAGAAGGGCTACATATTTGAATGGGTATCTAATGCCGAACCGGACAAAGATAACAAACTAAAATTCCCAGAGAGGCCAGAATACCCAGAGGATACGCCAACCATAGACTTTTTGACTATCGAAAAGAGCAACAGCATTACGATGAGAGAAAAGACGTCTCATTTGATATCGCACTACTTCGACGAGATGAATCGTACGAAATGCAAGATCGGCGACAAGACTTTTTACGTCGTCGGTGAGTACTACAACAGCGCAGGAGCTTACAAAGACATGTACGCCATCAGCACATCCGAAGGGTTCAGCCTGTACTCTATATACAACGGGTATCTGCTGTTCATGATAGAGCTCAGCGACGAAGACGGGATAGCTCAGATGAGGGTCAACTACTTTTCAAAGTACTCTGAGCTCAAACGAGACACCGTGATGGGCGATAACAATTTTATAAATTTTCTATCTAATGTCGCGATGTACTTCGATATACCGATCGTCATCATATACGCCGATTACTTCTCTTGCGATCATATGGAGGACAATGAAAAAGGGGCGAGCCGGGCAAAACATACACATATCCATACACATACACATACAAAAGTTAGCCGAACAAAAACAAAAAAACAAGAAAAATGCGGGCTGTGTAAAGTCTTTGTGCGAAATATGGAGGGTGGTGCTCTGAGTATGGATGCTGAACACGAGATGCTGCTACAGACTTTGGATTCGGATAGGCGGGCCAAGCTATTGATGGCGAAACGTAAACAGAGAGGGTTGACAAGCGCAGACGTCATACCGAAAGACAAGATCGATAAGAAAGGGCTAGTTTTCAAAGGCTCTACTATATCGACGCGTGACGACGATGTAGATTTAGAGTATACGGGCGGATCTTACTGCATCGATTTCTACAGATACCTGAAGTACGGCGTGAAGAGATACGAAGATACAGGCACGTTTAACATAGAGCTCAAACCGAAATTCGAATACCGTGAACTGGATAAAATGAAACAAAGTCTGACGTCATCCATCCTACGGTTCAACGATCGGGATGAAATATACCAAATATACATGCGGGCTTACTTGGCCGGCGATAAAGAAGATGTGTCGAAGCATAATTTGGCGAACTTCTACATCTGGATGATCGAACACAAATGCTATCTGATGGACATTCTCGTCGCGAAATTCGATAGAGTATACAAAAACAAGAACCCGTTCAAAAAAGGATACTACATCCTGGACGCCATGACCTACGTGTACAACCGGAACCGTAAGATCGCGTACAGCCGGCACATAAAGATAGACTTCGATGAAGACTTCCAACAACTTGTCTTGCCCAAAAACGACTACCGCATCGTACGGTCTGAAGAATTCATGCGGCGGCCAAGAATCATGTCGTAACGTCGTAATG